>ERZ1090863.949-NODE-950-length-13756-cov-31.326035_pt1 | contig 13756 bp, 6 predicted proteins | sample MGYA00478480_ERZ1090863 | MGnify/ENA primary metagenome ERZ1090863 (study PRJEB33644, sample SAMEA5815746) | chicken gut metagenome | biome: Chicken; feature: Gastrointestinal Tract; material: Caecum | place: Ireland | collected 2019-01-01 | study: A study of the...
TCGGCTCCTGCCTGTTCGTCGGCTGCGGCGTCGCCAAGGTCAAGATCGAAGGCGTCACCAAGTACATCATCCCGCTGTTCTGCGGCATGGTGGTGGCCCTGTTCCTCATTACTTACATCCCGGCCATCCCCATGATCGTGCCTTACCTGACCGGCCTGGTGGACACCTTCTGGTGGGCCGCCTGACCCTGCGACATTTCTCCTCCTTGCGGCTGACGCCGCTGGTTACCTAAAGGACTGTGGCCGGACGCCCTCCCGTGCACGGCGCTGCCGTCCGTCCGGCCGCACCCGCAAGCCCCCGACTATCTTGCCCGGCAAATGGTCGGGGGCCTTTTTCATGGCGGTGCCGGTGTGCTATACTGGCATCGAACATCCCAATCCCCCCGAAAGGAGAACCCTCATGTATCTTTGCAAGGAAATCCAGTCCATGGAGCGCCTGGACGGGGCGTTCCTGTTCCACACCAACTGCGCGGACATCAAGGTCTGCTTTGTCACCGACGAGATCGTCCGGGTCCGGGTCGCCTTTGACCGCGAGCTGGCCGAAGAATCCTACATCCTCTCCACCACCGCCTGGGAGGACCGCCTGGACGGCCTGTTCGGCACCGAGCGCACCCGCGTCCAGCCGGTGACGCCGGAAGTCACCGTCACCGACGAGGCCGTCACCTTCCAGACGGCCGCCGTCCGCCTGGTGGCTGAGCGCAGCCCCCTGTGCTTCAAGCTGTACGACAAAGACGGGACGCTGCTCCACAGCGACCTGGCCGGCACCCCCTACATCCTGGACTCCAACCGTCGCGTGACCCACTACAGCGCTATGGACGAGGAAGACTGCTTTTACGGCTTTGGCGAAAAGACCGGGGTGCTGAACAAGAACAAAAAGTTCCTGCGCCAGCGCGCCACCGACGCCATGGGCTACGACGCCGAAAAGATGGACACCCTCTATAAGCACATCCCCTTCTACATCCGGCTGTCCCGCGCCAGCCGCAAGGCGGTGGGCGTCTTTTACAACAACTTCTACGAGTCGGTGTTCAACATGGGCTGCGAGAAGAGCAACTACTGGCCCCGCTACAGCTACTGGCAGGCCGACGGCGGCGACATCGACCTGTTCCTCATCGCGGGCGGCTCCATCCGCCGCGTGGTGGACAACTACACCCTGCTGACCGGCCGTCCCGCCCTGCTGCCCAAGCGGGCGCTGGGCTATCAGGGCTCCTCCATGTACTACCCCGAGCTGGAAAAGGACAGCGACGACGCCGTCCTGGACTTCATCGACACCATCAAGGAGGAAGGCTTCCCCATCGACGGCTTCCACCTGTCCTCCGGGTACACCAGCTACAACAACAAGCGCTGCGTCTTTACCTGGAACACCGACCGCTTCAAAGACCCCCGCGCCTACTTTGCCGCCATGAACGAGAAGGGCGCCCAGAACGTGCCCAATGTGAAGCCCGGCGTTCTGCTGTGCCACCCCCGGTTTGAGGAGTTCAACGCCTGCGGCGTTTTTGTCAGGGACTCCGAGCAGGACACCTACGCCGTGGGCAAATGGTGGGGCGGCGACGGCGCTTTCTGGGACTACACCAGCCCCGCCGGCCGCAGCGCCTGGAAAAAGTTCCTCACCGAAGCCATCATCGACGTGGGCACCGACTCCATCTGGGACGACAACTGCGAGTACGACAGCCTGCAGGACAAGGACGCCCGCTGCTGCTTTGACGGCAAGGGCGGCACCATCGCCCAGCTCAAGCCCATCATGAGCACCCTGATGTGCAAGATGAGCGCCGAGGCCGTGGTGGACCACAACCCCAAGGCCCGCCCCTACATCGTCTGCCGCAGCGGCTCGGCCGGCATCCAGAAGTACGCCCAGACCTGGTGCGGCGACAACTACACCAGCTGGAAGACCCTGCGCTACAACATCCCCATCATCACCGGCATGGGCCTGTCCGGCCAGCCCAACGAGGGCGCGGACATCGGCGGCTTCTACGGCCCCGCCCCCGAGGAGGAGCTGTTCGTCCGCTGGGTGCAGAACGGCATCTTCCAGGCGCGGTTCTCCATCCACTCGGCCAGCAACGACAACACCGTCACCGAGCCCTGGATGTACCGCGGTTCGGCCGGGCTGATCCGGGACGCCATCCTGCTGCGCTACCGCTTCACCCCCTACCTCTACTCCGCCGAGTACGAGGCCAGCCGGACCGGCGCGCCCATCATGCGCCCCCTGGTCTACGAGTTCCAGGACGACCCCAACGTCTACGACGAGAGCTTTGAGTTCCTGTTCGGCCGCGACATCCTGGTGGCAAACGTCCTGGAGCCGGGCGCCAGGACCTGGAAGGTCTACCTGCCCGCCGGCACCAGGTGGTACGACTGGAACAACAACTTTGCCTGCTATGAGGGCGGCCAGACCATCGAGATCCCGGTGGAGATCAGCACCATCCCCCTGTTCCTGCGGGAGGGCGCCATCGTCCCCATGGCCTCTAACCAGCTGATGAGCATGGCCAACGACCACATGACCAGCCTCCACCTGACCGTCGTCCCCGGCGCGGACAGCAGCTACACCCTCTACGACGACGACGGCGTCACCAACGATTTCAAGGCAGGCGTCTGCCGCAAGACCGAGATCACGGTGTCCGGCGCGAGCGTGGTGCAGGTCAAGTTTGCCGCCGAGGGCAGCTACACCGACTTTGTGGAGGACGTCACCGTCGAGATGGTCCGCAAGGACCGCAGCCCCTTCTGGGTGGCGCTGGACGGCCGCAAGCTGGAGCACTACCTCAACCGCCGCAAGTTCGACGCAGCCGCCGAAGGCTGGTACTACAGCCAGACCAAGCGGGCCGTCCTGGTCAAGTACGCCAACCCCCGCAGGGACGCTGTCCTCACCATCTCTTTTGAAGATTTCGACCTGATCGGTATGTGATGCACACCGGTCAAGAAAGGAACATGAAATGCTGTTAAAACACTTCCAGTCCCTGGAAAAGACCTCCAACGGCTACATCGTCCACGGCGACAAGGCTGACGTCATGCTGGTCTTTATGACCGACGACATCATCCGGGTGCGGGTCTCCTTTGACCGCCAGTTCAAAGAGGAGTCCTACACCCTGGTCACCACCGCCTGGCCCGACCGGATGGACGAGCTGCTCAAGGACGAGCGCACCCGCATCACCGCGCTGGACATCCCCTGCGAGGAGGACGAAAAGACCCTGACCTTCCGCACCAAGACCCTGAAACTGGTCATGCGCAAGTGCCCGCTGTCCTTTTTACTGTACGACGCCGCAGGCCGGCTGATCTACGCCGACCTGCGGGAGCGCGCCTTTGAAAAGGACCAGCTGGGCCGCCTGAGCCACTACTCCCGCATCGACTACGAGCACGACCACTTCTACGGCTTTGGCGAAAAGACCGGCCACCTGGACAAGAAGGGCCGCCGGATGCGGATGGCCCCCAAGGACGCCATCGGCCACGACCCCGAGACCGGCGACCCCATGTACAAGCACATCCCGTTCTATATCCGCCTGTCCGACCAGCAGCGCCACGCCCTGGGCCTGTTCTACCACAACTCCTACGACAGCGTCTTTGACATGGGGCAGGAGATCTCGGGCTACTGGGACCGCTACAGCTATTACCAGACCGACGGCGGCGACATCGACCTGTTCCTGCTCAACGGCCCGTCGGTGAACAAAGTGCTGGACCGCTACACCCTGCTGACCGGCCGTCCGGCCATGCCCACCAAGCAGTCGCTGGGCTACTGCGCCTCCACCATGTACTACGCCGAGCTGGAAAAGGACTGCGACCAGGAGATCTACAAGGTCATCGACAAGCACCGCAAAGAGGGCGTCCTGCTGGATAACTTCTGGCTGGCCTCCGGCTACACCAGCGGCGAGGAGGATAACCTCCGCTATGTGTTCAACTGGAACCACCGCCGCTTCCCTGACCCCAAGGGCTTCTTTGACCGGATGAACGAAATGGGCATCAACGTTATCCCCAACCTCAAGCCCGGCATCCTGAAAAACCACCCCTATATGCCGCTGTTCGAGCGCAACGGCGTCTTTATCAAGAACCCCGGCGGCGACGGCGATTACTACGGCCGCTGGTGGGGCGGCGAGGGCCGCTTCTTCGACTTCACCAACCCCGCCGCCCGCGCCACCTGGAAGCAGCTGCTGGAGGATAATCTCCTCAAGCTGGGGGCCAAGACGGTCTGGAACGACAACTGCGAGATGGACGGCGTCGAGGACCGCGAGGCCCAGTGCGACTTTGAGGGCGCCAAGGGCACCATGGCCGAGCTGAAGATCCTCCACTCCAACATGATGGCCTACCTGGGCAAGGAAGCTCTGGCCGAAGTCTACCCCGGCGAGCGGCCCTACATCATCAACCGGGCCGGCTTTGCGGGCATCCAGCGCTACGCCCAGGTCTGGGGCGGCGACAACCTGACCGACTGGCGCACCGTCAAGTTCAACATTGCCACCATCCTGGGCATGGGCCTGTCCGGCTGCCCCAACATGGGCTGCGACATCGGCGGCTTTGCGGGCCACGCCCCCGAAGCGGAGCTGCTGCTGCGCTGGATCCAGAGCGGCATCTTCCAGCCCCGGTTCACCCTCAACTCGGCCAACGACGACAACACCGTCACCCAGCCCTGGATGTACGAGGAGAACAACCAGTACATCCGCGAGGCATACGCCCTCCGCTACCGGATGCTGCCCTATCTGTACTCGCTCATGTACGAGGCGCACGAGACCGGTATGCCGGCCATGCGGCCCCTGTTCCTGGAGTTCCCCGACGATCCCGCCTGCTACAGCGACCAGAACCTGACCTTCATGTACGGCAAGAGCGTCCTGGTGGCCAACGTGGTGGAGAAGGGCGCGACAGTGCGCACCATCTATCTGCCGGCCGGCTGCACCTGGTACGACATGAACGACAACCTCCGCGCATATGCCGGCGGCCAGACCATCGAAGTGCCGGTGGGCCTCGGGTCCATCCCCATGTTCCTGCGCGGGTCGGCGGTGTTCGCCACCAGCGAGGACGTCAAGCACATCCTGCGCGACACCCTGCGGCATCTGGACCTGCTCATCGCCGCCGAGAGCGACACCAGCTTCGTCCTTTACGATGACGACGGCCACACCCAGGACTACGAGAAAGGCGTCTTTGCCCGCACCGATATCTCGGTCAAGGCAGGGGAGCAGACGGTGGTCTCCTTCCGCAAGACCGGCAGCTACGAGAGCACCGTGGACAGCCTGACCATCCGCCTGGTCAGCAAGGCAAAGGGCGCCTACTGGGTCACGGTGGACGGCCAGCCGGTGCCCCGCACCATCGTGCGGGAAGCCTTCGACGAGGCTGCCTGCGCCTGGTACTACAATATGTCCGACCGCACCATCTGGGTCAAGTACCCCAAGCCCGCCAAGGACGGCTACGACGTGGTGATCTCCACCGAGAAGTTCGACCTGGTGGGCATGGTCAAGGAGGACTGACCCTGACTTTTTAAGCTGCATCAAAAGAGCGCCTGTACCCGGCCCGTCTGTGCAATAACAGGCGGGCCTTTTTGGTTTCCTGCCGGCGCGCAGATCTTGCGCAGGGAAGGGCAGGCAAATGCGCTCGAAACAATACGAAACTGCTTCTTGCGCCAGCGCCCGAATCTGCTATAATAGGGGCAATGAAGGACCTGAGAACTGCACGATAGAAAGGATGATGGAACTATGGAATGGAAACAGCTTGCAAGCCGTCCGCTGTGCGCAGAGGGCGCGGTGGTGCAGGGGGAAAAGTACCGCATCACCGTCCTGACCAGCCGCTTGTTCCGGCTGGAATACAGCGAGGACGGCGTCTTTGAGGACCGCCCCACCCAGTGCGTTTTGAACCGGGATTTCCCCGTGCCGGCCTACCAGGTGTTTGAGACGGACGCCTCGCTGAAGATCGTCACCGAAGGGGTAGAGCTGCTGTACGATAAGCAGAAGTTTTCCCCCAGCGGGCTGTCCCTGACCGTCAAGGCCAGGGGATGCGCCCATAACGGCGTGTGGCACTACGGGGAGGAGGTGCACGACCTGGGAGGCACCGCCCGCACCCTGGACGGCGCCGACGGCGCGGTGGAGCTGGAGCACGGCCTGCTGTCCAACTGGGGCGGCTACAGCCTGCTGGACGACAGCCGCTCGCTGCTGATCCGGCCCGACGGCTGGGTGGAGCCCCGGCAGGGGGAGCGGACCGACCTGTATTTCTTCGGCTACGGCCACGCCTATCAGGACTGCCTGCGGGACTTTTACCACCTGACCGGCCCCACCCCGCTGCTGCCCCGGTATGCCCTGGGCAACTGGTGGAGCCGCTTCCACCGCTACGACGAGGCGGAGTACAAGGCCCTGATGGAGCGCTTTGAGGCCGAGCAGGTGCCCTTCTCGGTGGCGGTCATCGACATGGACTGGCACCTGGTGGACGTGGACCCGAAGTACGGCAGCGGCTGGACCGGCTATACCTGGAACAAAGAGCTCTTCCCCGACCCGACGGAGTTTATGGCCTGGCTGCACCGGCATGGCCTGCGGGTGACCCTGAACGTCCACCCCGCCGACGGCGTCCGCCCCTTTGAGGAGGCCTACCGCCCCATGGCCGAGGCCCTGGGCAAGGACTGGCAGAAAGAGGAGACGGTGGAGTTTGACGTCACCGACCCGCAGTTCCTGCAGGCGTATTTCAAGTACCTCCACCACCCCAACGAGGAGGCCGGAGTGGACTTCTGGTGGGTGGACTGGCAGCAGGGCACCCGGACGAAGATTCCCGGCCTGGACCCCCTCTGGATGCTGAACCACTACCATTTCCTGGACAGTATGCGAAAGGGCAGGCGGGGGCTGACCTTCTCCCGCTACGCCGGCATCGGCAGCCACCGGTATCCGGTGGGCTTCTCGGGGGACACCATCATCACCTGGGAGTCGCTGGCTTTCCAGCCCTATTTCACCGCCAACGCCAGCAACGCGGGCTATGGCTGGTGGAGCCACGACATCGGCGGCCATATGCAGGGCTACCGGGACGACGAGCTGTCCACCCGCTGGGTGCAGTTCGGCGTGTTCTCGCCCATCCTGCGGCTGCACAGCTCGAACAGCGCCTTTACCGGAAAAGAGCCCTGGAACTATAACCCCATCGCCGAAGCGGTGATGAAGCGCTATCTGCGGCTGCGGCATCAGCTGGTGCCCTACCTGTACACCATGAATTACTACGCCAGCCGCAAAGGCCAGCCGCTGATCCGTCCCATGTACTACCTGGAGCCCGATCGGGCCGAGGCCTACGAGGTGCCCAACGAATACTATTTCGGCACCCAGCTGATCGCCTGCCCCATCACCGCCCCCATGGACAAGAAAGCGGGGGCCGCCGCCTTTGAGGCCTGGCTGCCGGAAGGCAAGTGGTTCGATCTCTTTAACGGCCGTGTCTACGACGGCGGCCGCAAGCTGCGGCTGTACCGCGGCGTGGAGGATATCCCGGTGCTGGCCAAAGCCGGCGCCATCCTGCCTCTGGCCGAGCTGGAACCCTACACCAACAGCATCGACAACCCCGCCGCCCTGCGGGTCAAGATCTTTGCCGGTGCGGCCGGCGCCTTTGACCTCTACGAGGACGACGGCGTCAGCGCGGCCGCCGGTGACGCCGCCTTTGCCGTGACCCGCATGACCTGGGACGGCGCCTGCTTTGCGGTCCGGCCTGCGGAGGGCAACTGCGCCGTCCTGCCGGCCAGCCGGACCTACACCCTGGAATTCTGCGGCGTCGGCCCCGGAGAAGCGCTCCGGCTGCTGGTGAACGGCCAGCCGGCGGAGGCCGCCGTCTCCTACGACGGGGAGCGCCATATCCTGACCCTCTGCGCCCCCGCCGTCACCCCGGCGGACAGGCTGGAAGTCCGGTTCGGCCGCGTCCTGCCGGTCTGCTCCAACGATTTGGCGGGCCAGCTCTTCCAGCTGCTCTACAAAGCCGAAATGGAGTATGAAAAGAAGGAGCGCATCTACGCCTATGCCCGCGAGGGCCGCCGTCCCCTGGAACTGCTGGGCCTGCTCCAGACCATGGACCTTTCTCCCGCCGTCTGCGGTATGCTGTCCGAGGTGCTGCTGGCAGAGGCAGGAAAAAAGGAGTGAGCCGTATGTGCCGCATCATGGAAGAACTCATAGACGAGGGACGTGCTGAGGGTCGCGCCGAAGGTCACGCTGAGGGCCGTGCCGAGGGCCGTACAGAAACGCTGCTTGACAATGTGAAGCGGATGATGAAAAACGGCAAGCTCTCGCTGACGCAGGCGATGGACCTGCTGGGCCTGGACGAAAAAGACCGGAAGCTCGTCGCTGAGCATCTGGACCAGTAAACCAAAAAAGCCAGCCGGAAGGCTGCGGGTCGAACCGCGGGCCTTCCGGCTGGTTTTTGTCTGTTCAGATTTTACTGCTTGGCGGCAGCGGGGGCGCCGGTTTGCGGCGCAGCGGCTTCGGCCGTCTCAGAGGGGGCGGCCGGGCGCAGATGCCAGATGTCGGCGTCGTACTGGGCGATGGTGCGGTCGGAGGAGAAGTAGCCGGATTTGGCGATGTTCACCAGCATTTTCCGGGCCCAGGCGGTGCGGTCCTCGTAGGCGGCCAGGGCGCGCTCCTTCTCGGCGATATAGCTCTCCACGTCCAGCAGGGCCATGAACCAGTCCTTGTACTTCATGTCGTTCCACAGGGCCCAGAGCATGGCGGGGTCGCCCAGGGACAGCATCTGCGGGGTGAGCAGGAAGTCCACCAGGTACTCGATGCCGGGGCGGTGGTAGTAGTCCAGGGGGTGGTAGCCGCCGCGGGCGTAGAGGTCGATGACTTCGCTGCTGGAAGCGCCGAAGGTGAAGATGTTGTCCTGGCCCACCAGCCCGGCGATCTCCACGTTGGCGCCGTCCATGGTGCCCAGGGTCACGGCGCCGTTGGCCATGAACTTCATGTTGCTGGTGCCGCTGGCTTCCTTGGAGGCCAGGGAGATCTGCTCCGAAATGTCGCAGGCGGGGATCAGCGCCTCGGCCCAGCTGACGTTGTAGTTCTCGACCATCACCACGTGCAGCCAGGGGCGGACGTCGGGGTCGGACTCGGTCAGGGCCTGCAGGCAGAGGATCAGGTGGATGATGTTCTTGGCCATGGTGTAGGCCGGGGCGGCCTTGGCGCCGAACAGCACCGTGATGGGCCGGGCCGGCTTGTTGCCGCCCTTGATCTGGCAGTATTTGTAGATGACCCACAGGGCGTTCATCTGCTGGCGCTTGTACTCGTGCAGGCGCTTGACCTGGATGTCAAAGATGGAGTTTTCGTCCACTTCCACCCCCTGGCGCTGGCGCAGCAGGGCCTGCAGCTTGCGCTTGTTGTGCTGCTTGACCTCCAGCAGGCTGGCAAGGCTCTCCGGGTCGTCGGCAAAGGGCAGCAGCTGCTCCAGCTGGGCAGCGTCCCGGGTCCAGCCGTCCCCGATCCGCTGGGTGATCCAGTGGGACAGGGCGGGGTCGCAGGCTTCCAGCCAGCGGCGGAAGGTGACGCCGTTGGTCTTGTTGTTGAACTTTTCGGGGTAGAGGTCGTAGAAGGGCTTCAGCTCGCTGCTCTTGAGGATCTCGGTGTGGAGGGCGGCCACGCCGTTCACCGAGTGGCCGTAGTGGATGTCCATGTGGGCCATGTGCACCCGGCCCCCGTCATCCAGGATAGCCACCCGGCCGTCGCCGCTGCGCTGGCGGGCGCGCTGGTCCAGCTCCCGGATGATGGGCACGATCTGGGGGGCGACGGTCTGGATGTAGTCCAAAGGCCACTTTTCCAGCGCCTCGGCCAGGATGGTGTGGTTGGTGTAGGCGCAGGTCTTTTCCACCTGCTCCACGGCCTGGTCGAAGGTCAGGCCCCGCTCGGTCAGCAGGCGGATCAGTTCGGGGATGACCATGGAGGGATGGGTGTCGTTGATCTGGATGGCCACATGGCTGCTGAGGGTGTCGGGGGTGTAGCCCCGGGCGGCCAGCTCGTCCAGGATCAGCTGGGCGCCGGCCGACACCATGAAATACTGCTGGTAGACCCGCAGCAGCTGGCCGTCCCGGTCGCTGTCGTCGGGGTAGAGGAAGGAGGTCAGGCAGTGGGGGATGTCCCGCTTGTCAAAGTCGATGCCGTGGGCGGGGGGCTGGGCCGGGTCGGCCACATCAAAGAGGTGCAGCCGGTTGGCGATCGCGCTGTGGGCCCCGGGGATGGCGATGTCGTACAGCACCGCATCCAGCGCAAAGCCGCCGAAGGGGACGGTGTAGGTCTTGCCGGTGGGCAGCAGCCAGCTTTCGGGCTCGATCCAGGGGTCGGGCTGCTCCTGCTGGCGGCGCCCGGCGAACTTCTGATGGAACAGGCCGTAGTGATAGTTCAGGCCCACGCCGTCGCCGGGCAGGTCCAGCGCGGCGATGGAGTCCAAAAAGCAGGCGGCCAGCCGGCCCAGGCCGCCGTTGCCCAAGGAGGGCTCGGGCTCGTATTCCTCCAGCGCGGCGAGAGAACGGCCCATCCCGTCCAGCAGGGCGCGCACCTGGTCGAACAGGCCCAGGGCAAGCAGGTTGTTGCTCAGCAGCTTGCCCATCAGGAACTCGGCCGAAAAATAGTAGAGCTTGCGTTCCCCGGCGGGGGCGGGCCGGCCCGCGGCCAGCCGCTGGGTCAAAGCCAGCAGGGCGTGGTAGAGCTGGGCGTCGGTGCAGGCGTCGGGCTGGCAGCCAAAGCGCTCCACAGTAAGCGCCGCCAGCTGCTGTTTGAGTTCGTTCATTTCCATAGGGAGTGACCTCCTTTTCTTGTGCAGGACAAAGGTTTACAGCTCGCGCAGGTAGAGCTGCGCTTCCCAGGGGCGCAGGACGCCGGCCTGGGGGGCACCCTGGGTGGCCAGCAGGGGCTCGCAGCCCGCAAAGGCTTCCGGCAGGGCGAAGGGGGCGCTGCGGCCGCTCAGGTTGACGGCCGCCAGCAGTTCCTGGCCCGCGCCCCGGCGCAGGTAGGCGAACACCTGTTCATCCTCGGGGCAGAGAAGGGTGAAGTCTCCCTCCACGAACACCGGGTGGGTCTTGCGCAGCGCAATCAGTTTCTGGTAGGTGTAAAAGACCGAGTCGGGGTCGGCCAGGGCCGCCGCGGCGTTGATCTGGGTGTAGTTGGGGTTGACCATCATCCAGGGCGTCCCGCTGGTGAAGCCGGCGTGGGGGCCGTCGGTCCACTGCATGGGGGTGCGGGCGTTGTCCCGCATCATGCGGTGGATGGCGGCCAGGGCGTCCGCCTCGGGCATCCCCTTTTCCACCATCTCGTGGTAAGCGTTGATGCTCTCGAGGTCCCGCAGTTCTTCCAGGGGGTAGGGGGCGTTGGTCATGCCCAGCTCCTCGCCCTGGTAGATGTAGGGCGTGCCCTGCAGGCCGTGGAGGGCCACCGCCAGCGCCTTGGCCGAATCGACCCGGCGCTCGCCGTCGTCGCCCCAGCGGCTGACGATCCGGGGCAGGTCGTGGTTGTCCCAGAACAGGCTGTTCCAGCCGCAGCCGTGCAGCCCCTGCTGCCAGCGGGCGATGCTGGCCTTCAGCTCGGGCAGGGCCATGGCTTTGGGCACCCACTTGTCGGCCTCGTGGTCCAGGCACATCTGCTCGAACTGGAACACCATGCTGAACACGCTGCCGTCGGGGGCGCTGTACTGCCGGGCGCGGGGGATGTCCGCCCCCCAGGCCTCGCCCACCGTGACCAGATTTTTGCCGCCCCAGGTCTCCCGGTTCAGCTCGTGCAGGAACTCCATCAGGCGGGGGCCGTTGGCGGTGATCTGGCGGTCGGGGTCCTTGCCCACCTGGTCGATGACGTCCAGCCGGAAGCCCGCCACCCCCTGGTCCATCCAGAAGCGGATCATCTTGTACAGCTCCTGCCGGACGGCGGGGTTGGCCCAGTTCAGGTCGGGCTGCTGGGGGGCGAACTGATGGAAGTAGTATTGCCCGAGGGCGGGGACGTAAGTCCAGGCCGGGCCGCCGAAGGCCGCCCGCATCTCGTTGGGCAGCGCGCCGGGGACGCCGTCCCGCCAGATGTAGTAGTCGTGGTAGGGGTTGTCCCTGCCCTGGCAGGCCTCCCGGAACCAGCGGTGCTGGTCGCTGGTGTGATTCAGCACCAGGTCCATCAGGATGCCGATGCCACGGGCTCTGGCCTCCCGGATGAGGGTGCGCATATCCTCCATGGTGCCGAACATGGGGTCGATGTCCTGGTAGTCGGACACGTCGTAGCCGTTGTCCACCTGGGGGGAGGCCAGCACCGGGCTGAGCCACAAAGCGTCCACTCCCAGCTTGTGCAGGTAGTCCAGCCGGGAGAGGATGCCGGGCAGGTCGCCGATGCCGTCGCCGTTGGAATCCTGGAAGCTCTTGGGGTAGATCTGGTAGATGACGGCCTCTTTCCACCAGTCCTTTTTGTTAAAGTTGATCATAACAATACACCTCGTTTTACATGACGTGCGGCGCGCCTGCGGTCAGACGCGGCGGATCAGGATGCCGCCGGGGGCCAGCGTTTCGCCGTCCCATTCTGTGGCGAACAGGTCTGCGCCGCCGGGAGCGACGGGTTCCGGCTGGGAGCCGGCGTTGAGGCAGACTTCCAGCTGGTCCTGACCGGGCGCGCCCCGGCGGTAGCGGACCAGCCGTCCCTCGCCGGGCAAAAAGCGGATCTCGCAGCCCTGAAGGGCGGGCTGACTCCGGCGCAGGCCGATCAGCTGGCGCAGGATGGGGCTTGGGCCCTCCGTTTCCAGCCGGGCCCAGGGCATACAGCGGCGGCAGTCGGGGTCGGGGCCGCCTTCCAGCAGCAGCTCGGTGCCGTAGTAGATGCAGGGGCTGCCCGGCAGGGTGAACAGGGCGGTCAGCTGCTGCCAGTATTCGCGCTCGCCGGACACCCGGTTGCGCAGCCGGATGGTGTCGTGGGAGTCCAGCAGGGTGAACTGCGCCGCGTTGACCTGCGGCGCATACACCGCCATGCACCGGCCCACGTCCCAGCCAAAGGCCGCCGCGGGCTGGCTTTTGTCCTCAAAAAAGCGGCGGATGGCGCTCTGCAGGGGGTAGTGCATGACGGCGTCGTACTCGTCGCCCTCCAGCCAGGCGGGGGCGTCGTGCCAGATCTCGCCCAGCAGGTAGATGCTGGGCTTGAGGGCCTTGAGGCGGATGCGCAGCCGCCGCAGGAAGCTGTGGGCGATCTCGTTGCCCACATCGAAGCGGATGGCGTCGATGTCGTACCGCTTGACCCAGCTCTCACACAGGGAGATGAAGTATTCCTGCACCTCGGGGTGGTTGGTGTTGAGCTTGGGCATCCCGCCGTGGAAGGCGAAGGAGAAGTACCGGCCGTCCCGGGTCTCGCCCTCGTCAAAGGGCCACTGGCGGACAAAGAACCAGTCCCAGTAAGGGGAGGCCGGCCCGTGGACTACCACGTCCCGCCAGGGGGCGAAGGCCGGGCCGCAGTGGTTGAACACCGCGTCCAGCATGACACGGATGCCATGCTCGTGGGCGGTGCGGACCAGCTGTTCCAGATCGGCCTCGGTGCCGAAATCGGGATCCACCCTGGTGTAATCGGTGGTGTCGTATTTGTGGATGCTGCCCGCGAGGAAGATGGGGTTGAGGTAAAGGCCGTTGACCCCCAGCCCGGCCAGATAGGGCAGCTTGGAGGTGATGCCGGCCAGGTCCCCGCCAAAGCGCTCGGCGTTGGTGACAGGGCCTTCCCGCCAGGGCAGGGCGCCTGGGCGCCCGCTGCCTCCGCGGCAGAACCGGTCGGGGAAGATCTGGTACCAGACCGTCCCGCGCACCCAGTCGGGCGGGGCGATGACGTCGGAGGGGTTCATCCAGGGCATGGTGA
>ERZ1090863.951-NODE-952-length-13739-cov-9.675972_pt1 | contig 13739 bp, 11 predicted proteins | sample MGYA00478480_ERZ1090863 | MGnify/ENA primary metagenome ERZ1090863 (study PRJEB33644, sample SAMEA5815746) | chicken gut metagenome | biome: Chicken; feature: Gastrointestinal Tract; material: Caecum | place: Ireland | collected 2019-01-01 | study: A study of the...
AAAAAAAACAGCCCAAAAAACCCGCCCCGCTGACGAGGGCGTCTCGCGCGCCCCCCCCCCCCCGCGCCGGGGGCGCCCCCCCCCCCCCCCCCCCCCGCGCCCCTTTCGTTTATGTGCCCCGACGTGGCGGAATTAATATGAAAATTACAATACTCACTCTCTTCCCCGAAATGTTCGAGCCGTTGAAACTCAGCATAATAGGTCGCGCGGCTGACAGCGGAAAACTGCAAATCGACATCGTGAACATACGCGACTATACCGAGGATAAAAAGCACTTCAAGTGCGACGATTATCCCTTCGGCGGCGGCGCGGGCATGGTCATGATGCCTCAGCCCATTGCCTCGGCGATAGAGGCGGTAGACCCCGACCATTCGGCGCGCAGAATTTTCATGTCGCCAAAGGGGGCAATCTTCACCCAGCAGAAGGCGTTTGAACTCAATTCTTGCGGACATATCCTGCTGTTATGCGGGCATTACGAGGGCGTCGACCAGCGCGCGATAGACATGTTTATCGACGAGGAGATCTCGATAGGCGACTATGTTTTGACGGGCGGCGAGCTGCCCGCCATGGTCGTGTGCGACGCCGTGGCGCGCTATGTCGACGGGGTGCTGTCGGACGGCTCGCTTGTAGACGAAAGTTTTGCCGACGGGCTTTTGGAATACCCTCAATACACCCGCCCCGCCGTCTTTCGCGGGGTTGCCGTGCCCGAGGTTTTGCTTTCGGGCAATCACCAAAAGGTCGCCGAGTGGCGCAGGGAGCAGAGCGAGCGCATAACCGGGGAGCGCCGCCCCGACCTGTTGAAAAAATGAATTGCTCCCGCAATTTATTTTTTCAGTTAATAATTAAAAGTTAATAATGAATAACTGCGGACCTCGCTCCGCAAGGCAAAATTTGCGCTAAAATACTACCATGAAACATTTACAGTGGTTTCCCGGTCATATGACCAGGGCAATGAGAATGATGGAGGAGAGCGTCGGCGTGTGCGACGGCATAATTTACGTGCTCGATGCGCGCTGTCCCGCCTCGTCATACAACAAAAATCTCAAAAAAACCTTCGCATCCCGCCCCGTTCTGTACGTTCTCAATAAATGCGACTTGTCCGACGGCAAGACCGACGGCTTTGTCAAACTCATCCGCGAAAGGGGCGGCGCCTGTATTAAGCTCAACGCCGTCAATGCCAATTCGCGGCGGGATATTGCGGGGGCAATCTTCTCGCTCATCGCCGAAAAACAGCAAAAAAGTCTTTCAAAGGGCTACAACCGCATATTCCGCTTTATGGTGTGCGGCGTGCCCAACACGGGCAAGAGCACGGTCATTAATCTTTTGTCGCGCGAAAAGCGCGCTGCCACGGGCGATAAGGCGGGCGTGACTCGCGGCAAGCAGTGGATAAGGTGCGACGGCTTTGAACTGCTCGACACCCCCGGCACGACTCCGCCCGCGTTTGAAAACCAAAAGCTCGCCGTCCGCCTCGCCTTTGTCGGGTCGCTCAACGACGATATACTCGATATCGACGATGTCGCCCTCGCCCTGCTCGCCGAGCTCGCGCAGAAATATCCCCAAAATATAAAGGAGCGCTACGGCATAGAGGTCGGCGAACCGCTCGAAATGTTGGAGGGTGTCTGCCGCCGCCGCGGATTTATGCTGCGCGGGGGCGATTTCGACTACGAGCGCGCCGAACGCGCCGTGATAGACGACTTTCGCAAGGGGCGCTTAGGCAAGGTCACTCTCGACGACCTTTCAGACTGCGAAGGCCTTGAATTTTAAAATGGATAAGCTATATTACGAAAGCAAACTTCATGCGGACGGCTATAAATATGTGTGCGGCGTGGACGAAGTCGGCCGCGGGCCGCTGGCAGGCCCCGTCGTGTGCGCGGCGGTAATCATGCCCGAGGGCGGCTTTATCGAGGGCGTGGACGACAGCAAAAAACTCACCGCAAAAAAGCGTGAAAAGCTCGCCGAACTCATAAAACAAAATGCCGTTGGTTGGGCAATATGCCGCGTCGAACCGCAGGTGATAGACGAGATTAACATTTTGCAGGCAACGCGGCTGTGCATGAAAAACGCCGTCCAAAGCCTTTCAATTCGCCCCGATTTTGTGCTGACCGACGGTAACATGGCGCTCGATATAGACATTCCGCAAAGGAGCATAGTCAAGGGTGATGCGCTGTGCTATTGCATAGGCGCCGCTTCGATAATTGCCAAGGTGGAGAGGGATGCGCTCATGGCGCAATATGCGGGGGTGTATCCCGGTTACGGGTTCGAGCACAACGCCGGCTACGGCACGGCGGCGCACATTGCGGCGATAAAGGAGAGGGGGCTGTGCCCCATTCACCGCAGGAGTTTTACAAAAAAATGGCAGTGAGGGGAGCAAAGCGGCGCTTCGGCTTTTCGGGAGAACGCAAGGCGGCAAAATTTTTAAAGAAAAACGGCTATAAAATACTTGCGCGCAACTTCCGTTGTCCCTTCGGCGAAGTCGATATAATCGCCTCGTCGGGGGATATTGTGGCGTTTATCGAAGTAAAAGCGCGCTCCGGCAACTCCTTCGGACAGCCCAACGAGGCAGTTCGCGCCGACAGGCAAAGGCGTTACATAAACTGCGCCCGCTTCTATTTTTCGGGCAGGAATATCGACTGCGTTGTGCGATTCGACGTAATCGAAGTGGGCGCAGACGGCATTAACCACATCGAAAACGCCTTTACGGCATAGCGGCTTATATATTATTATATATAAGGTATGTAGGTTGGGGATAATTTGCTTTGCCGATAGACTTTCTCCGCTTCGCACACTATCATGTGCTTGAAAGTGGGCGATAGATTTCTCCATGCGCCGCCGCAACTGAAAGTCGCGGCGGCGCATGGAGAAATGACAATGGAGGGGTGGATTTTGGCGCGTTGTGGCGCTAAAATAACCGCAAGTTGGTGCATTTCCTCTTATGCACAACTTGGGATAAATAATTTTGTGTGAAAATTGCGACACACCCCCTTAAATGAGTTGCAATTTAATTTTTTGTTTGGTAAGATATAAAAGCTGATTAAGTTTACTGTACGCCGCTCGGCGTTTGAATATAAGGAGGTAACAGCATGAAAGGTCTTATTGAGGCAATCGAAAAGGAAGGCATGAAGGAAAATGTCCCCGCGTTCAACGTCGGCGACACTGTAAGGGTCGGCTTCAAGGTTATTGAAGGCACCAAGGAAAGAATTCAGAACTTTGAAGGCGTTGTAATCGCCAAAAAGCACGGTGGAATAAGGGAAAGCTTTACCGTAAGAAGGCTTTCTTTCGGCGTAGGCGTCGAAAGAACTTTCCCCGTACATTCGCCCAAGATTGCGTCTATAACCGTCGTTAAGAAGGGCAAGGTAAGAAGGGCTAAGCTCTACTACCTGCGCGGTCTCACGGGTAAGGCGGCAAAAATCAAGGAAGTCAAGTAATTTAAAAAAGCTCCCGCTATGCACGGGAGCGATTTTTTTTCCTTTAACCAAAGTCTCGGCAGGCCGTGCCTGCGACTTTCCGTTAATTTGAGGGACCAGCCCCTCGGCGCGCAATATTTAAGCGCCCTCGATTATATAATTGCGCGCCTTCACCCCGCTGAGGTCGAGGTATCGACAAATTGGGGCTGCTTCGGGGAAGTCAATTCCCCTCGCAACGTTAATTATTTTAGAAATAATTATCGCCTCAATGGAGCAATCGCAGATTGCGAGAATTCATGAAAAGGGCGAAGCGCTTTTCAATTCATGGAGGCCGCATAGCGGTCGAGAATTCATGCACGAAGTGCAATTCATATGATAAGGTAATATATGTTAGCTAAAATAACAAGTTTTGCGCTGGTGGGGCTCGAAGGGGTGCCCGTCGAGGTCGAAGCCGACATCAATAAGGGCATGACGAGTTACGAACTCGTCGGACTGCCCGACGCCGCCGTAAAGGAGAGCAGGGAGAGGATTAACTCTGCCATACGCAATTCCCGCCTGCACTTTCCCGTCAACAGAATAACCGTCAACCTCGCCCCCGCCGACATAAAAAAGGAGGGCAGCCATTACGACCTGCCCATAGCCCTGGCAATTCTGATGGCGAGCGGTCAGCTCGAAGGCGCCGAAACCGAGGGCATAGTCATGCTCGGCGAGCTCGCGCTCGACGGCTCCATCCGCCCCGTGCAGGGCATTCTGCCCGCGCTCATTTCGGCAGAGCGGCGGGGCTTTAAAAACTTTATAATTCCCTTTGCCAACGCAAACGAGGCGGCGTACATAGACGGCGCACGCGTCTATGCGCTTAAATCGCTGACGCAGGCGGTTGCGCTTCTGACGGGCGCGCAAAGCTTTGAACCCGTCGCCCACAAAAGTTTTGCCGCCGCGCTGTCATCCTCGCGCTACGGCGCAGACATGTCCCTCGTCAAGGGTCAGTACGTCGCAAAGCGCGCGATAGAAATCGCCGCGGCGGGCGGGCACAACATTCTGCTGTCAGGCCCTCCCGGTTCGGGCAAGACTATGCTTGCGCGCTGTCTGCCCACCATAATGCCCGATCTGACGTTTGAGGAGGCGCTGGAAGTAACACAGATTCACTCGGTCGCGGGTGAACTGGGCGAGGAGGGTATAGTTTCCTTGCGCCCCTTCCGCACGCCCCACCATACGGCGACAACCGTTTCGCTCTGCGGCGGCGGCAACACGAAGATACGCCCCGGCGAAATTTCCAAGGCGCACAAGGGCGTACTGTTTCTGGACGAACTGCCCGAATATTCGCGCTCGACGCTTGAATCGCTCCGCCAGCCGCTCGAAGACAAGGTGATAACCGTCACGCGCGCGGGCGGCGCCGTAACCTTCCCCGCCGACTTCATGCTGTGCGCCAGCATGAACCCCTGCCCGTGCGGCAACTACGGCTCTTCATACAAGCAGTGTACATGCACGCCCTCGCAGATACGTCGCTACCGCGCAAAAATTTCGGGCCCGCTTTTAGACAGAATAGATTTACAGGTCGAAGTAGACAGCGTGCCCTACGAACAGCTCGCCGCCGAAGAAGGGGGAGAGAGCAGTTCAGAGGTTAAAAAACGGGTAGAGCGCGCCCGCGCCATTCAGCGCGAACGCTTCGGCGGGGCGCATACCAACGCGGGCATGGGCGAGGCAGAAATCAAAAAATACTGCCGCCTTTCGCCTGAGTGCGAGGCAGTGTTGCAGAGCGCGTTCGAGCGTCTTTCGCTTTCCGCCCGCGCGCGTTCGAGGATAATTAAAGTCGCGCGCACGATAGCCGACCTCGATTTTTCGGCGGACATAAAGCCCGAACATATTTTGGAGGCGACTTCGTACCGCAATTTCGACGTCAAAGAAGTATGAGTTATTCATTGGACGAGCGCAACGTAATAATTGCCGACAGTTTGGAGGGACTTACATACACGCAAAAGCGGGCATTTTTGTGTGCGGCAGATGAAAAACATCCTCAGCACATAAAATATGCCGATTTGTTGATTAAAAGTCTCGGCGGCGGAGTATATAATAAACTGAAAGCACTTTTCTGTGACCGCGATTACCGCAACGGCGTCGCCCAAGGGCTGTCATCACGCGGCATAACCTGCGTCACAATAAAGAGCCCGGATTATCCCGAACTGCTCAAAAACACCCCCGCGCCGCCCTTAGTTCTGTATTGCAAAGGCAGGGCAGAACTGTTGCGTGGCGACTGCTTTGCCGTAGTCGGCTCGCGCAGAACGCCCGCCGGCACGCTTGCGGCGTGCAAAAAAATTTCGGGCGAACTCGCGCAAAAGTTTACCGTGGTCACGGGCATAGCCGACGGAGCCGACACCGCCGCCATACAGGGCGCGGTCGGCAGCGGAAACATAATATGCGTGCTGCCCGGCGGGCACGATTACATATACAATTCGTCCAACGCCGCACTTATAAAAGAGGTAGAGCAAAAGGGACTGACAATTTCAGAATGGAGCCCGAAGACTCCCGTCCAGAAGTTCATGTATTCGGTGCGCAACCGCATAATTGCGGGGCTGGCGCGTGGGGTGCTCGTCGTTTCGGCGCCCAAAAAGAGCGGTGCCCTGATAACGGCAGGTTACGCCGCCGACTACGGGCGCGAGGTGTTCGCCTTTCCCCATTCGCTGGGCGTAAGCTCGGGCGAGGGCTGCAACAATCTCATAAAAAACGGCGCAATGCTTTGCCAGAATGTACTTGACATTTTAAGCGATTTCGGGTTAGAATACAAATCGGAAAATATTCCTCTCACCGCCGCCGAGCAAAAAGTTCTCGACTGCCTGAGAAATAGCGGCAGCGCCCACATACAGGCAATCGCCCGCGCCGCAGGCATAAAGGTTTTCGAGGCGGTGACAATTCTCTCCTCGCTCGAAATAAAGGGACTCGTGGCGCGCAGCGGAGGGAATATGTATCAGGCGGTGTAAAATGACCGTTTTCGTCGGAGCGAAATAGCGGTGCGATAAGGGGTGAAATGCTCGCTATGCTCGCGTGAAATAGCGGCATATATGCCGCTGTGAAATGCGCCTCATGCCCGATATAAAGTGACGGCATAGCCAAAGGCGCGTGAAATGCAAGCAAGCTTGCGTTGAGGTAAGCGATTATTATTTTTAAAATTTTCGCCACAACGTACAGCGCAGCTGTACATTTCACAAATGCGAAGCATTTATTTCACGTGCCGAAGGCACATTTCACGCATACGCAGTTTGCATTTCACATTATATAGTGTCAAATCGTAGCCGCCCCAAGGCAAGATTTGCGTTAATCTATCGGAGTGAATCATGGATTTAATAATAGTAGAATCGCCCTCCAAGGCGAAAACAATCTCCAAATATTTAAAGGGTAAATTCAAGGTGGACGCCTCGGGCGGACACGTCCGCGACCTCCCCGAGCGCACGCTGGGGGTGAGCATAACCAATAACTTCGAACCGAGATATGTCGAATCTCCCGGCAAAAAGGACATTATAAAGCGGCTCACCGAAGAGGCTAAAAAGGCCGGCAAAGTTTACCTTGCAACCGACCCCGACCGCGAGGGCGAAGCCATAAGCTGGCACTTGCAGACCGTTCTCGGCATGGACGCAAACGCCGAAAACAGGGTCGAATTCAACGAAATTTCGCCCAAGGCGGTAGAAAACGCTTTAAAGCACCCCAGAAAGATAGATTATAACCTCGTCGACGCCCAGCAGGCGCGAAGAGTTTTAGACAGGCTTGTCGGCTACAAGCTTTCACCCCTTTTGAATAACCGCATACAGAGCGGTCTTTCGGCGGGCAGGGTTCAGTCGGTAGCGCTCCGCTTAATAGTCGACCGCGAGCGCGAAATCGCCGCCTTCGTGCCGGAAGAGTACTACGTTTTCAGCGCGTCGTTGCAGGATAAGCAGGCTAAATATTCGCCCTTCAAGGCGACGTACCAGCTTAAAAAGAGCGGCAAGTCGATAACCAAAGAACAGGCGGAGGAGGTTGAAAAAGCTGTCCGCGCGGGCAACTTCGTCGTCACCAAGGTCAAGAGCGGCGTAACCAAATCGCACGCCCCCGCGCCCTTCACCACGTCCTCGCTCCAACAGGACGCGTCCAACAAATTCGGTATGACCTCGCCCGAAACCATGCTCGTCGCCCAGCACCTGTACGAGGGCATGGACGTCGGCGGCGACCATATCGCGCTCGTCACCTACATCAGAACGGACTCCACCCGCATTTCGGTCGAAGCCCAGCAGATGGCACGCGAATTCATTAAAAACACTTACGGCGAGCAATATGTGCCCGCCAAGCCCAATATTTACGCCACCAAAAAGGGCGCGCAGGACGCGCACGAGGCTATCCGCCCCATCAATCTTGCGCTCACGCCCGCTAGCGTAAAACAATATCTCGACAAAAAACATTACAACATATATAAGCTCGTATACGACCGCTTCGTCGCCTCGCAGATGGCGGAGGCGCAGTATAACTCCATGCAGATAGAGGCGCAGTCGGCGGGCTATACGTTCAAGGCGAGCGGCAAATCGCTGCTGTTTGCAGGTTTCACCGCCGCATATCAGAACGTTTCCGAGGGCGGCGAGGACGAGGAGAGCGCAAAGCTCCTACCCCCCGTTCAGGAGGGCGACGAGCTCGATCTCAAAGAGCTGACAAAAGAGCAGAAGTTCACCCGCCCGCCCCTGCGCTACACCGACGCGTCCCTCGTCAAGACCATGGACGAAAAGGGTATAGGCAGACCTTCGACGTACGCATCGATAATCTCGGTTCTGAACAAGCGCAAATACGTCGTAAAGGACGGCAAGTATATGGTTCCCACCGAGGTTGCTTATAAGATAACCGATATGCTCTGCCACTACTTCAAGGATATAATGGACGTCGGTTTCACCGCGCGCATGGAGGCAGACCTCGACAAGATCGAAGAGGGCGGCGTAGACTGGCACAAGATAATCGCCGACTTCTACCCCGGCTTTGCCGATCATCTGCGCAGCGCCGCCTGCGACGGCGACGAAATGACAGACATAAAGTGCGAAAAGTGCGGCTCTCCCATGATAAGGCGCACGGGCAAGTACGGCAAATATCTCGCCTGTTCCAACTATCCCAAGTGCTCGAACATAGTCAGCGAAACGCAGGCTGAAATTTCCGAAGTGCGCTGCCCCAAGTGCGGCGCAAACATGGTGGTAAAGAGCGGGCGCTACGGCAAATTCCTCGCCTGCCCCAACTACCCCGAGTGCTCGACCATTCTCCCTATGGACGCAAAGCTTTCCGAGGAGAAGTGCCCCTCGTGCGGCGGCGCGCTGCTCATCAAAAAGGGCAGGTACGGCACTTATACCGAGTGCGTCAACTGCGGCGCAAAACAGCCGCTCGCCTCGCCCGACGGGGCTCCGCGCGAGGGCGAAAAGACCGAGGGCAAGTGTCCCGAGTGCGGCAAACCCATGCGCAGGATGCGCTCCAAAAACGGCAAAATTTATTACGGCTGCACGGGCTACCCCGCCTGCAAATTTTTAAGCTGGGACGTCCCCACGGGCGACAAATGTCCCAAGTGCGGCAAATATCTCATACGCAAGGGCGACAAAATAAAATGTTCGGATAAATCGTGCGACTATTCCGTTGCCGCCCCCGAAGAAAAGGCGGATGAGCAGCCGCTGGGTTCTTCCGCGCAGGGCGCGCCCGACAATGATTAAGGTAATCGGCGCGGGGCTGGCGGGCTGCGAGGCGGCTTACTTCCTCGCGGAGGCGGGGCACGAGGTGCAACTTTGCGACATAAAGCCCTCGCGCTTTACGCCCGCCCATTCGGATAAAAACTTCGGCGAGCTCGTCTGCTCAAACTCATTGAAGGGCAACGACCCTTTTACCAACGCCTGCGGACTTTTAAAGCAGGAGATGAGGGAGCTGGGCTCGCTCATTATCGAGGCGGCGGATGCAACGCGAGTGCCCGCGGGCGGCGCGCTCGCCGTCGACAGAGCGTTGTTCGCGCGGTATATAACCCACAAAATCCGCTCGCGCGGCAACATTAAGGTCGTGTGCGAAGAGGTAAAGGAGCTACCCTCGGGCGAGTGGTGCATAGTCGCCACGGGGCCGCTCACCTGCGACGCCTTAGCCTGCGACATAAAGGCAAAACTGGGCGGCGACCTGCATTTTTACGACGCGTCCGCGCCCATAGTCGCGCGCGACAGCATAGATATGTCCCGCGCGTTCTTTGGCGACAGGTACGGGCGGGGCGGCGACGACTACATCAACTGCCCCATGACCAAAGAGGAATACGAACTCTTCGTCCGCGAGCTTACGGGGGCGGAGAGGGCTGTTCTTCACGACTTTGAGCGGGGCGAAATTTTTGAAGGCTGCATGCCGTTGGAGGTTATGGCGGCGCGCGGCGAACAGACGTTGCGCTTCGGCCCGTTCAAACCCGTCGGACTGCGCGACAGTCAGGGCAACAAGTATTACGCCGTCTTGCAGTTGCGCAAAGAAAATGCCGAAGGTCAGGCTTACAACCTCGTCGGCTGCCAGACAAACTTAAAGTTCCTCGAACAAAAGCGGGTGTTTTCGCTCATTCCCGCGCTCAAAAACGCTCAGTTTCTGCGCTACGGCGTAATGCACCGCAACACTTATATCAACTCGCCCGACCATTTAAACGCCGACTTTTCGTATAAAGCCGACCCCAAGCTCTTCTTCGCCGGTCAGATGACGGGCGTGGAGGGGTATGTCGAAAGCGCGGCGAGCGGGCTTTTATGTGCATTGCACATGCATCGCAAGCTGTGCGGAAAGGCGCCCGCAATTCCCGCAAATGTCTGCGTGTTGGGCGCTTTATCGGCGCATATATCGGGGGCAAACCAAAACTTTACCCCCATGAACGCCAACTTCGGCATATTGAAGGCGGGCGACAGGCGCATACGCGACAAAAAAGCCCGCTACACATGCCTTGCAACGCGTTCGCTCGGCTATATTGCGGGGTATAAACTATTGATTAAGGATTGACAAAATGGATTTGACACCTAAACAAACGGTACACGAACTGAATAAATATATAATCGGTCAGGACGAAGCTAAAAAAGCCGTGGCGATAGCCCTCAGAAGCCGCTACCGCCGCAGCCAGCTTTCGCCCGAACTGCGCGAGGAGGTCACCCCCAAAAACATCATCATGAAGGGTCCCACCGGCGTGGGCAAAACCGAAATCGCAAGGAGGCTGGCTAAGCTCGTCAAGGCGCCCTTTTTAAAGGTCGAAGCTACCAAGTATACCGAGGTCGGCTATGTCGGCAGGGACGTTGAGAGCATGGTGCGCGACCTCGCCGAGGCGGCGATCCGCCTCGTCAAAGAGGAAAAGACGCAGGAGGTCAGCTATAAAGCCATGGCTGTCGCCGAGCGCAGAATCGCCAAAGTGCTCGCCGATGTAAAAAAGGACGAGCGCGGCGAATTTTCGCGCGAGGTGTTTGAAAATAACCTCGTCGACGACATTCACGCGGGCAAGTATGACTCCACCATGATAGAAATCGAAGTCGCCGACAACCCCAAGCCTTTGGAGCTTTCGCCCGGTCAGGGCGCGGCGATCGACCTCGGCTCGGTGTTCGGTTCGCTCGGCATGAACCGCAAAAAGCGCCGCCGCATAACCGTGCGCGAAGCGCGCAACCTTTTAATGGCGGAGGAGGCGGATAAGCTTATCGACAACGACTCCGTCCAGACCGAAGCCATACGCCGCGCCGAAAACGACGGTATAATCTTCATCGACGAAATCGACAAAATCGCCGGCGGCAATTCGGGCGGCATCGACGTCTCCCGCGAGGGCGTTCAGCGCGACATATTGCCCATCGTAGAGGGCTGCACGGTCATGACCAAGTACGGCCCCGTAAAGACCGATTACATTCTCTTCATTGCCGCGGGGGCCTTCCACGTCTCCAAGGTCGAAGACCTCATCCCCGAATTTCTGGGTCGCTTCCCCGTCCTCGTCGAGCTCAATAGCCTCAAAAAAGAGGACTTTGTCAACATCTTAACGCAGACGCACAACGCAATCACCATGCAGTATTCGGCGCTGCTCGCCGTCGACAACATTGACCTGCAATTCAAACCCGACGCTATCGAGCGCATCGCCGAAGTCGCCGAGGAGCTAAACAACACGTCCGAAGATATCGGCGCTCGCCGCCTGCATACCGTCATGGAATACCTTTTAGAGGACATCTCCTTCGAGGCGGGCGGCAACGATTATCCCCTCGTCACCGTGCAGATAGATAAAAAGTACGTTGATGCGCACATCGAAAAGCTCATGAAAGCCTGCGGCGGCAGAAAGCACTTAAAGATCACGGGCTTTTCAAATATGGAGTAAAACCCTATAAATTCTTGCCGCGTCGCGGCTTCATAAATTGCATTTGTTCTGTTGTTTCCATACAAGACTTTTGTGAGGATTTTAAAAAAATAATGTCGCAAGGCGAATTCATTTCGCCGCAGCGGACTCAATTTGCGCATACCTGCGCCTCAGCGTGGTGAATTGCTGCGACTAAATAATATGAGTGCTATCATAAAGTCGCGGCAAGAGGAGCTGGCTCCTCAAAATCACGAAAAGTCGCAGGCGGCGCCAGCCAAGACTTTTGTGAGGATTCCTATGATTTCAATTCCTAAGGGCACAAAGGATGTCCTGCCTTCAATTTCATACAAATGGCAGTTTATCGAGGACTGCGCGCGCGAGGTCGCGCGACAGTTCAACATAAACGAGGTGCGCACGCCCGTATTTGAACATACCGAACTTTTTGCCCGCGGCGTGGGCGACACAACCGACATCGTCAACAAGGAGATGTACACCTTCCTCGACAAGGGCGGGCGTTCAATAACTTTGAAGCCCGAGGGCACGGCGGGCGTCGCGCGCATGTTCATTGAAAACGGTCTCGCGTCCAGCCCTCTTCCCATGAAGTCGTTTTATATAACTCCCTGCTATCGCTACGAGCGCCCGCAGGCGGGCAGACTGCGCGAATTCCACCAGTTCGGCGTAGAGGTATACGGTTCCCCTTCGCCCGCTGCCGATGCCGAGGTTATATTCGCGGCGTCTTCCTTTCTCAATAAATTAGGAATAAAAGACACCCGTCTGGAAATAAATTCCATAGGCTGCAAAACCTGCCGCGCGCAGTACAATGCGGCTCTCAGAGATTATTTCAAACCTCGCCTCGCGGAGATGTGCGCAACCTGCAACGAAAGGTTCAATAAAAATCCCCTCCGCATGCTCGACTGCAAGGAAGAGGAGTGCAAAAAAATCGGGGCGGGCGCGCCTTCGATTTTAGATTACCTCTGCCCCGACTGCGCCGCTCACTTTGAAAGCGTAAAAAATCTTTTGTCGGCGCAGGGCATTGAATATGTCGTCAATTCGGGCATAGTAAGGGGGTTAGACTACTACACGCGCACGGTTTTCGAGTTTGTTTCCACGTCTATCGGCGCGCAGGGGACGGTGTGCGCGGGCGGCAGGTACGACGGACTTATCGCCGAACTCGGCGGCCCGCAGACGCCCGCAGTCGGCTTCGCCGCGGGGCTTGAAAGGCTCATGCTGCTCATGGATAACACTGGCGTGTCCTTCCCCGCGCCGCATGTCCCCGCAATATATATTGCGGGTATGGACGATGTCAGCCGCGCAAAGGCGTTCTCCCTCGTCGGCGCGCTGAGGGCGCGCGGCATATCTGCCGAATGTGACCTCATGGGGCGCTCGGTAAAGGCGCAGCTTAAATATGCGGACAAGTTGGGCGCGCAGTATGTGGCGGTTATCGGCGAAAGCGAGCTTTCGTCGGGCAGCGTAAACTTAAAAAAGATGTCGGACGGCAGCACGAACTGTGTGCAGCTCGATGACCTCGGCAAATATATAACCGAAAATCAAGGAGGAACAAATGGCTGAAAAAGTAAATTCTGCTCAGTTTGACGAGCTTTTAAAGGGCGATAAGCCCGTGGTATGCGATTTCTTTGCAACGTGGTGCGGGCCCTGCAAAATGCTTGCGCCCGTGCTCGAACAGGTTGCGGCGGAGTACGCCGGCAAGGCGGCTTTTATAAAGGTGGACGTTGATGAATGCGTCGACCTCGCGGCGCGCTACGGCATAATGTCGATACCTTACGTCGCAATTTTCAAAGATGGCGAAATGGTTGCAAAGTCGTTAGGTTTCATGCCCAAAGCCGAATTCGAAGAGTTTGTAAGTTCAAATATATAAACTTTATATCGTGTATTCAAAAGAGGCGGGGGGGGGGGGGGGGGGGGGGGCCCGCGGGGGGGGGGGGGGTGGGCGGGGGGGGGGGGGGGGGGTTTTTTTTTTTTTGTTTTTTTTTTTTTTTTTAAAGAAGTTTTTTTTTTTTTTTTTTTAA
>ERZ1090863.952-NODE-953-length-13737-cov-5.862812_pt1 | contig 13737 bp, 15 predicted proteins | sample MGYA00478480_ERZ1090863 | MGnify/ENA primary metagenome ERZ1090863 (study PRJEB33644, sample SAMEA5815746) | chicken gut metagenome | biome: Chicken; feature: Gastrointestinal Tract; material: Caecum | place: Ireland | collected 2019-01-01 | study: A study of the...
CGTTGTTGACAGAATGGTAGAGAATGCACTGTTTAAAAATGCTATTGAAGGAAATACAACGGCGCAAATATTCTGGCTTAAAAACAGAAAGCCTGACAAATGGAGGGAAAAACCGGTATATGATGATACAAGCGAACTTGATAAACTCGATGCTATCTTGAAAGGGTTGAAAGACAATGCAACTTACAAATAAGCAGAATGAGTATATCAGGAACGCGACTCATAGATGGAATATAAAGACTGGGGCTGTCCGATCCGGTAAAACATATGTCGATACAGCATACACAATCCCGGCAAGAATTCGAGAAAGAATCGGAAAGCCGGGATTAACTGTTATATTCGGGGTATCCAGAGACACGATCGAAAGAAACGTGCTGCAGCCCATGAGGGAGATATATGGATCCGGTCTTGTTGGAACGATTAACAACCGAAATATGGCTTGGGTGTGCGGAGAGGATGCTTACTGTCTAGGTGCTGAGAAAGTCAGCCAGGTCGCAAAAGTTCAGGGCTCCTCAATCAAGTATGCTTATGGTGATGAGGTCGCAAAATGGAATCGAGAAGTATTCGAGATGCTAAAATCTCGTCTCGATAAGTCCTATTCCTGCTTTGATGGAGCTTGCAACCCGGAAAATCCTACTCATTGGCTGAAAGAATTTATAGATTCAGACATAGATATTTATCTGCAGCAGTACAGACTATTCGACAATCCTTTTCTTCCAAAAGACTATGTGGATAATCTGTGCAAGGAATACTCGGGTACGATTTACTATGACAGATTGATCGAAGGAAAATGGAAACGGGCAGAAGGCGCAATATACAGAGTGTTTGCGGATAATCCGGAAAGATTTATAATGCCAATTAAAAAATCCGATATAAAAGAAATCAGGATCGGTATCGACTTTGGTGGCAATGGCTCTGGCCATTCTTTTGTGGCAACGGCAATAACCAAAAATGGAAATATACACCCGGTCATGAGCCGAAAGCATATGAAAAAAGACTTTCCACAAGGGATAGATGCCAATAAGCTGTCGGAACTTTTTCTGCAATTTGTAGATAATTTGATTGCAAAATATGGGAATCCGAGAGTAGCTTACTGGGACAATGCGGAGACAGTACTTGGACAGAGTATAAAAAACGCGTGCCGGTATAAATATAGCTTTCTCCATGTAATGCCGGCGGAAAAGAAAAAAATAAATGACAGAATTAATTATACCGTTCGACTCATGGGAGCCGGGCGGTTTTTTATTACGGAAGATTGCCAGACGCTCAAAAGAGCACTGCAAGAAGCAGTATACAACGGAAAAACACTGAAAGAAGAGCGTCTGGACGATGGTAGCACAGATATTGATACATTGGATGCTTTTGAATATACAATCGAGAGAAATATCAGTGGAATTTATTACAACAGAGTGGAAGGAGGAATTTAATGTTTCGAATTGCAGATGATGAAATACTCGACGAAAATGTATTATCTGGATATATCGAAGATCATAACACCGAAGTGTCTGCACGATATCAGCCATTACTGGACGCATATATGACAGACTATCCGATATTTCACTTGCCGCCCAAACCTGCATACAAGCCGGATAACCGTATTGCTGTTAATTTCGCCAAATACATTACAGACACCATGAATGGTTTTTTTCTTGGTAATCCAATTAAGCTGCAGAGCGATGACGAAGCCGTTTTAAATTATGTGGAATTGCTGGATCAATATAATAATCAGGATGATAATAATGCTGAATTATCCAAAACTTGCAGTATTTTTGGTAGTGGATACGAAATGTATTACGTGGACGAAAATGGCCAGATTGGTATCACATACCTGACGCCAATAGAAGCATTCATGATTTACGATGATTCCATACTGCAAAATCCACGTTATTTTGTAAGGCTTTATCTTGACACAGATAACGTAGTACACGGCAGCGTGTCTGATGAATCCACGGTAAAATACTTTGAAATCCGCGGAAAACTCACATTCATTCCGGAATACGAGCGACCACATGGTTTTGACGGGGTGCCAGCCACAGAATTTTTGGAAAACGCAGAGCGCCAGGGAATCTATGAATCTGTGCTGACCATGATTAATGCTTATAACAAAGCCATCAGTGAGAAAGCTAATGATGTGGATTATTTTGCGGATGCCTATTTGAAAGTCTTAGGAACATTGTTGGACGAAGATGAAATTAAGCATATCCGGGATGATCGTATTATTAATTTTGATGGGGACACAGAAAAAGTAATCGTGGAATTCCTTCAAAAACCAAATGGAGATGAGACGCAGGAGCACCTGATAGACCGGTTGGAACGATTGATTTTCCAAATCAGTATGGTGGCTAATATTTCTGATGAAAACTTCGGTACTTCTTCTGGAATCGCATTGAAATATAAGCTGCTGGCAATGAGTAATCTGGCAAAGACTAAAGAGAGAAAATTTACAGCTGGAATGAACCGGAGATACAAGCTGATCTTTTCAAATCCAGTCAGTGGGATGAAAAAAGACGATTGGGTAAAAATCCGCTACCAGTTCACGCTCAACTATCCTGCGAACTTACTGGAAGAATCACAGATTGCTGGCAATCTCTCTGGCATCACGTCACAGGAGACACAGCTGAAAGTGCTGTCTGTCGTGGATAATGTCCAGCAGGAGATTGAGCGAATGGAAACTGAGGATATGAACCGACAAGACGCTGTAATGCAGCAGATGTTTGGAGGTGCGGCAGATGACCAGCCAGGAGTATTGGAAGCAGAGGGAAGAGAGTAATTATCGTAAAAACATCAAAAACGAAAAAGAATACCAAAAACACATCGAAGAAATCTATAAAGATATGCTCTCAGAGATTCAGAAAGAGATTGACGGATTTTATGCCAGATACGCCAGGAAAGAAGGAATTACCATTGCAGATGCAAAGAAAAAAGTAGCAAAAGTTGATATTGAAGCTTATGAGCGCAAAGCAAAAAAATATGTCAAAGAAAAAAACTTTTCTGAACAGGCAAATGCAGAGATGCGGCTATATAACCTGACGATGAGGGTGAATCGGCTAGAACTTTTGATGGCAAATATCGGGCTTGAGATGGTGGCCGGATTTAACGAGATGGATCAATATTTTGGTGAAATCCTTGATGATAAAGCAAGAACTGAGCTTGAGAGACAAGCTGGAATACTTGGAATGACTGTCCGGAATGCTCCTAAAAAAGCAGAAGCTATTGTGAATTCATCGTTTTATAATGCAACCTTTTCGCAGCGAATATGGCTATATCAGGATATGCTGCGAAACGAGTTGGAAAGCCTTCTGGAGAACGGTATATTACAAGGACACAATCCTAGACGTTTGGCAGTGCATCTTCGGAAGCGGTTTGGGGTGAGCCAATTTAACGCAGAGCGCCTTATGATTACGGAGCTGGCAAGAGTGCAGACAGAAGCGCAGAAGCAGTCCTTTGAGCGGAACGGATTTGACGAATACATATTTCTTGCGCTGGGTACAGCGTGCCCGATCTGTAAGGCTATGGATGGAAAACACTTCAAAGTAAAAAAGATGCTGCCGGGAACAAATGCTCCGCCATTACACCCTTTTGTAAATGCTCGGTTTCTGGCTATGAGGATAGAAAAGACTATGAGGAATAGCTGGATTATCTTAGTAAGGGTAGCGCAACCGATGAATGGAGCAGGTTAAAAGCCAAACGGAAATCGAGCGAAAATACAATACAACAATAGATGGACTTTAACGCATTGTTTTTGCAAGGCGTTATTTTTTGTGCTCTTGGCGTCGATAGGGTAGCTCCCGAAAGCAATATGCCTTAATTGTTTCGGCGCCATTAATAAGGCAATTATTACGAAAAGGCGGTAATGAAAATGAAAGAAATATGGAAGGATGTTAGAGGATATGAGGGATCGTATCAAGTGAGTAATTTCGGGAGAGTTAAAAGTCTTGGAAGATATAAGGAAAATCACTCAAAATTACAATATATCCCGGAAAGAATAAAGACACTGCATGAAAGAATAGATAAAGGAAAGCGGACAGGATATCTTGTGACAATCCTTTATAAAAACAACAATGGAAAGAATTGTTATGTGCACCGACTTGTTGCTGAAGCATTTGTGCCGAACCCAGAGAATAAGCAAACAGTTAATCATATAAATGGGGATAAGCATGATAATAGAGCAGAAAATCTTGAGTGGAATACATATCAAGAAAACAATATCCATGCCTACAAAACAGGGTTAAATGATGAAAAGCATAGAAGAAACTGCAAGGGATCAATAGCAGTAAAACAATTAACTCTTGACGGGAAATTGATTGCTGTGTATCCGAGTATAAGAGAGGCCGAAAGGCAAACTGGTATTTGCGGTCACTCAATATCTATCGGACTTCGTAAAGGATGGAGATCTGGCGGATATATTTGGGAAAAAGTATCATAGTCTCCCACCGGCGGGGAATGACCGGGACAGAAAAGGAGTGGTGTGATTTGATTGTAGTAAACGTCCGGAAGGACGGAGTAACCATAGAAGGGCATGCAAATTACGCAGAATATGGAAAAGATATTGTATGCGCCGGCATGACTGCCATTATGAGAACTTTTGTGAAATCAATTGAGGATTTAACAGAGGATAAAATTGAATACAAAATATCTTCCGGAAAGGTTGATATACATTACAGGAATCTTTCAGAGAAATCAAAAACTCTGGTGGATTCCTTTTTTGTTGGGGTTTGCATGATAGCAAACGAATATCCCGAATATGTAAAAATCACTTGACCGAAATCGTCAATAAACTATCGCAATGGCTTGGACTTTGGACGGGCTGGGGCAGAAAGGAAAGCAATATGAAAAATAGATATTTTTTACAGATTTTCGCAGAAGGTGAAGGAAGTGGATCTGCAGCAGAAAGCGGAGACGCAACCGGCGCAGCGAGTGAAGAAGTAAAAAATGAACCATTATCTTTTGATGAATTTTTAAAGATGGAAGGAAACCAGGCTGAGTTTGATAGAAGAATCCAGAAAGCTATTAATACAGCTGTTTCAAATGCCCAGAAAAAATGGGAAACACTGACGGATGATAAAGTATCCGAAGCCGAAAAGCTGGCGCAGATGACTGGCGAGCAGAAGGAAAAATACCGTGCAGATAAAGCAGAGAAAGAACTTGCTGATTTGAAACAGCAAATTGCGCTTGGAGATATGGCAAAGACAGCTAGAAAAATGTTAGCAGATGAAAATATCTCTATTCCGGATGAAATTGTGATGAATCTTGTCTGCGATGATGCGGAAAAAACAAAATCAGCAGTCGAGGGATTCGCGAAGTCATTCAAGGATGCGGTTCAGACTGAGATTAAAAACCAGTTAAAGGGCGGTACTCCTAAGACAGGATCAAGAGATACCGGGATTACCAAAAAACAGATCATGGCAATTAAAGACCCGATTGAACGGCAGAAAATGATTGCTAAAAACTTAGAATTATTTGAAAGGCAGGTATAAAAATGAATAAAAACAGAAAATTAGGTTTGCAGGTTTTTACAGCTCCTGAAAACATGACAGGTGTTGCACAGATTCAGGTAAGGGCGAGAGAAATTGACTTTGTTACTTCTTTCGGACAAAATATGCAGGCTCTTCTGGATGTAATGGGAATTGCCAGAATGATCCGGAAGGAAAATGGATCTGTATTGAGAGTTAGAGAAGCCTCTGGTGTGCTGCAGTCTGGGGATGTAGCAGAAGGTGATATCGTACCGCTGTCTCAGTACGAAGTGACAGAAAAAGACTTCGATACCATCAAAATCCAGAAATATAAAAAAGGTGTATCGATTGAAGCTATCGCAGAAAAAGGATATGAAGCTGCTGTTGCAATGACAGACGAGGAATTTACAGCGGATCTTCAGAACGTAGTCATGACGAAATTCTATGATATGCTGAAAATGGGATCTCTGACCAGTTATGAAACATCCTGGCAGATGGCTTTTGCGATGGCTATCGGAAGAGTAAAAAATAAATTTGAGACTATGGGAAGAACTGCTACGGGAATTGCTGTCTGGGTAAATACACTGGATGTATATAAATATCTGGGAGCCGCTCAGATTACCATGCAGACTGCATTCGGAGTTAATTACGTCCGCAATTTCATGGGTGCAGATATCATGTTTATCTCTTCTCAGATTCCGGAAAACACTGTGATTGCTACCCCACTTAATAACATTGTAGCTTACTATGTTGATCCGTCTGACTCTGAGTTTGCGAGAGCTGGACTTGTATATACCACCGATCCGGCAACTGGATTTATTGGATTCCATGTACGGGGTAATTACGACAGAGTTATCTCCGAACTGAATGCAATCATGGGAGTAAGACTGTTTGCAGAATACCTTGATGCTATTGCATACATTTCTGTTGGCAACTCCAGCACTCAGACTTTAGGAACGCTGACGGTTACATCTGAGGAAGGATCTGAGACTGGAATGACTAAAATCTCAGTAAGTCCGCAGCTGGCGTCCCTGAACGGGGTGTATAAATACAAGATCAATTCTTCCGCAGCGACAGAAGTAACTTACGGAATGGATGTAAAAACTTGGACAAGATGGGATGGTGTGTCCGAGATCGAAACCACAAACGGATATCATGTGACAGTCGTTGAGGCCGATGAAAACTTTAAAGCTGTTCGCTCCGGTGATGTGGTTGCTGTAGTTAAGTCCTGACGGGAGGTGATCCGGGATGCTGGAAAACTTAAAAATTCTGCTTGGAATTTCTGAGGATGATTCATCCCAGGATGCAAAACTAAACCTTATCATTTCAGAGACTACAAAACGATTAAAGGCTCTTCTGGGCGGCATAGACCCGCCCGAGGAGCTTGATTATATTGTCACGGGCGTGTCTGTTGCGAGATTTAACCGTATTGGATCGGAGGGCATGAGTTCGCACGGCGTAGAGGGCGAAAGTATTACATTTTCTTCTAATGATTTTGATGGATATATGGACGATATCCAGAGCTACCTTGATTCTTTGGAGAATACCACAAAGGGGAGGATCAGATTCTTATGAGATACGACACTCCTGTTTATTTCCAGAAAATCACGCCCGGGGAATACGACCCGAACACCGGCGATTACGGAAAGGACACGATCCAGGAAGCCGAGGCCTATGCTGCGGTGATGGATACCAGGTCGGAAATGCTCCGGCTGGTCTATAACGGGCCGATGCAAGGGAGCCTTACCATCCAGCTGCAGAATCATTACACCGATCCTTTTGACCGGATCCGGGTCGGAAACAGGATCTACAAAGTAGACTATACTCGGCGCTTGCGGGTAAAGCAGACCTTTGTAGTATCGGAGGTGCAGTGATGAGCGATGGATTTACTGTAATTGGGATGGAAAAACTGCAAAAAAAGCTCCGAAAAAATGTAGATTTGAATGAGGTCAAAAAGATTGTTAAGACAAACGGAGCGGAGATGCAGGCAGAAGCACAGCGGATTGTACCAGTAGATACCGGAACATTAAAGAGAAGCATCGGACTTGAAATTAAAGACGGCGGAATGATAGCAGAGGTTGAGCCGACAGCGGAGTACGCTCCTTATGTGGAACTTGGAACCCGCTTCATGGAAGCACAGCCGTATTTAAAGCCTGCATTTGAGAAACAATCCAAGCAATTCCGAAAGGATATGAATGAGTTAGTGAGGTGATGGAATGGATCCACAGCAAGAATTATTCACAGCATTACTTAGCCAATTAAAAGAAAGTGAATATGATGTATACGATACGTTTCTTCCACCAAAAAACACGCCATACCCTTTCATTTTTTTGGCTGACAGTCAGCAGATTGATGATCGAAACAAGAGCGCAGTGTTTGGCGATGTATACCAGACTATCCATGTGTGGCATTCTGACCCAGGTAAGCGTGGCACCGTATCATCAATGTTACTAGATATTAAAAAGATGTGTTATGGCCTGACTCACACAGCAAATTATGCGTGGGACGTAAGAGGTGTAACACAACGGATATTACCAGATAATACAACAAAAACTCCACTTTTACATGGATTGCTAGAAGTGGAGTTTAAATTTTCTTAGGAGGTATAAAGATGATCGAAAAATTTCCAAAAGAAATTAGAGAGAGATTAGTAAAAAAATATCCTGCTCCAGAATTTAAAGAAAAATTCTTGCAGACTTTTGCGGAAGCCGTTTCTGGACGTAGATTGGTATATTTATACAGAATTTTGTCTGAGGCAGCTACGCAGAATGGTACGCAGATTGCATTTACGACAGAAAATGAGAGAACAAAGAGTAAGGATGCGGATTCAACGTCAACAAAAGATGGCAGCATCCGTACTCCTGGAACTGCTGAGATTGAGATTACAGCCACTTCCATTATGTCAAAAGGAGATACTATGATCTCCAAACTGGAAGCAGCTATGGATGATGATGAATTAATCGAAATCTGGGAAGCAAATCTGGATGAACCAGCGGAAGAAGGAGAAAATAAGTTTTCTGGAACCTATTTCCAGGGATATATCACTGAGATTTCTATTACTTCAAGCGCAGAAGATTTTGTCGAAGTATCTCTAACCTTTGGTATTAACGGTTCTGGAGCTACCGGTGATGTGACTGTAACTGCTGAGCAGCAGGAAGTGGCAGCATATACATTCACAGACACGCCTAAAAAGGCTGTATGACAAAAATCAGGAGGATAAAATAAATGTTTGAATTAACAATCAATAATACGGTATACCAGTTTAATTTTGGTTTCGGTTTCCTCAGAGATATTAATAAAACTTATAAATCTGTGGATGAGAAAACCAAGCAGGAGCGTGAACTGGGATTACAGTACAATATTGCATCACTCATTGATGGTGATGTGGAAGCTATCGTTACCATACTCGATATCGCTAATAAGGGATGCGACCCAAGGATTACACGACAGGATATCGAAAAATACATCGAGGACGAAAATACCAATATCGATGATCTTTTTGATACGGTAATGGATTTTTTATCGAAAGCGAACTGTACCAAGAAAGAAGTTCAGAAATTCATGGAGAATCTGGAAGAGCTGAAAAAGAACCAGAATTGACCGCTGAAGAGCAATACCGGGAAGCGGCGATTTGCTGTATGAGGTTTTTGGGGATTAGAACGCTTGCAGAAGTGGATCGGATTACAATACCGGAATACAAAATCATGTTAGAGGCTGCGAAGCTTCGCAATGTGGATCTGGATTACCGAAATCATCTGCAGGCGTTTCTTAATTTTTCCGTACAAGCTCAGAAAAAAGTCGGAAAAAATAAAACTCAACCTGTATATCGTAGATTCAACAAATTTTACGATTATGAAGAGGAAATCAAAAAAGCAAGATCGAAGAAGAAAAATCCGCTTTACGGTGTGATTAATTTCCTGAGATCGAAAGGAGGTGAGGGGGATGTCAGATAGCTATAGTGTAAAAGCGATATTGTCAGCGCAGGACAAAGGTTTTAGCTCAGCAATGAAGGCCGCTATGAATTCTGCAAATAATCTTAAACAGACCCTCACTGGTGGATTTGGCTTCGGTGTCCTGATGGGGGCTGGACAAAAAGCTTTTGACGCCATTACAACCGGAATCGGTGATGTAGTGTCAGGCCTTAATTCTTCCAGTGCCGCATGGAAAACGTTCCAGGGAAACATGGAAATGAACGGAAAATCTGCGGATGAGATTAAAAACATTAAAAATGAGCTACAGTCTTTCGCAGAGCAGACCATTTATAGTTCATCTGATATGGCATCCACATTTGCGCAATTGGATGCGGTCGGAACCAAAAGCACGCTGGAACTGGTAAAAGGCTTTGGCGGTCTGGCCGCAGCAGCAGAAAATCCTACACAGGCCATGAAAACTCTGTCACAGCAGGCTACCCAGATGGCAGCAAAGCCAAAAGTGCAATGGGAAGATTTTAAACTCATGATTGAGCAAACCCCGGCCGGAATCGCAGCAGTAGCGAAGTCGATGGGTAAGACCACACAAGACTTAATCAAAGATGTGCAAGACGGTAAAGTGGCAACAGAAGACTTTTTTGCTGCCATTTCAGAAGTCGGAACAAACGATGCTTTTACCAAGCTTGCCACAGAGTATAAAACAGTGGATCAGGCAATGGATGGGCTTACAGAAACCATGGCAAATAAATTGCAGCCTGCATTTGATGTAGTTTCTCAGGTTGGCATTGATGCTATCAGCGGTCTTGTAGATAAAGTCGGCGAGCTTGATGGACAGAAAATTGCAGACAAACTTACATCCGGAATGGAAAAGATTAAGCCTTATTGGGACGAAGTAAAGGAAGTTGCTTCTGAAGTTGGAGCTGCTTTCGGAGATGCATTTTCGGCTATTGGCAAATCTCTCGCTGATTTAAACGGAGCGTTTGGATCAACAGAAAGTGTTAGTAATTTTGGGGATGTAATTGGAACTGCCGGTGATGCACTGAAAACATTTGCTGGATTTCTTGAGGATAATTCCGATAAGATTGCGTTCTTGATCCAGAATCTTCCAAAACTCCTGATGGCGTATATGGCTTTTAAGGCTGTAAAATCGGTAGCTCCAGGGATGTTATCGTTTACCGGGGCGTTAGTTCGGATGGCAGGGACTGGAATATCTGGGCTGGCTGGAAAACTCCTTGGAATTGGAAGTGCAACAAAAACAGTAGGACAAAATACATCAGCAAGCAGCAAACAATTATTAAGTTCCGCAGCGGCATTTGTTGCATTTGGAGCAGGCATTGCTTTGGCTGCAGGGGGCCTATACATCATGGCTCAGGCATCCATGCAGTTAGCATCAGCAGGCCCAGGAGCCGTTGCAGTTATGGTGGGCATGGTAGCTGCTTTAGCTGGTCTTGCCTATGGTGCATCCACAATAGGTGCGCAGCTTACTGCCGGTGCAGTTGGAATGATTGCCTTTGGTGCAGCAATAACTCTTGCTGGCGCAGGTATGGCTCTCATGTCTGCGGCTTGTATTAACCTAGTAAATGCGGGAACGCCAGCTATCGCAGTTATGGCTGGGATGGTAGTGGCTCTGGCTGGCCTGATGGCCCTGGCCGCAGTGCTTGGCCCGATGCTGACCGCAGGTGCAGCGGGAATGTTGGCATTTGGTGCAGCTCTTGTATTAGTAGCAACATCGGCATTGATTGGATCGGCAGCATTATCCGTGGTAGCTGGAGTGCTTCCGACGGTATCTCAATATGGGGCTTCGGGAGCTGTAGCGATCGCTCAGTTAGGAGCAGCCATGATTGTATTTGCAGCTGGTGCAGCTACGGCAGGAGCAGCAAGTATTGTGTTGGGTGCTGGATTATTGACAGTAGGGGCTGGAGCTTTAGTTGCTGCAGCAGGTGTTACTCTTTTGGCAGCCGGAGCAACTGCATTGGGAGCTGGATTATTGATAGCCGGTGCAGCGGTGACGATGCTGGGAGCTGGATTGCCTTTGGTGGCTTCTGGAGGCACAGCGGCAGCGGCTGGTTTGGCAACTATGTTGGCTAGTGCTACGGCTTTGAGTGCTATTATGTTGGCTCTGACAGCAACAACCACAACGTTTTCGGCAATCTTAATCGTGTCATCTGCAGGCCTTGTGGCGTTTGGTGCGGCAATTACGGTAAGTTCTACAGGTGCTTTAGTGTTAGCGGCAGCCCTCAAAACTGTGAACAGTTCCATGAAATCGATATCTTCCAACGCCAAGTCCGCACAGGCCTCCCTATCATCGATGGTTAGCTCTGTAAATATTGTAGAGAGTGGACTTAATGCATTGCAAAGTGCAGTAAAATCAGCAATCAATAGTTTTGTCAGTGCTTTTAAATCTGGAAATAAACAAGCTACTTCTGAGGCAAAGAATATGTCCAAAAACATCAAAGATGGGATTGAGACTGGCTTGAATCCACTCCCAACAGTGGCAAGAACGGCAATGAGCCGGTTTACTTCCGGCCTTAACTCGGGCGGTGCGGCGGCAATCAGTGCAGCCAGAAGTATTTCTGCTAATGCGGTGTCAGCTTTAGGATCATCCGCAGGAGCGGCATACAGTCATGGCTATAACATTGGTGCTGGATTCGCAAACGGTATGGCAGCAAGTCTTGGAAGAGTGCAATCTATTGCATCCCAGATGGCAGCGGCAGCAGCTCAAGCGATTGCGGCAAAAGCAAAAATCGGAAGCCCGTCAAAAGTCACCTATGAACAAGGTATCTGGATGGGTGAGGGATTTGTAAACGGCATCAGGGCAATGATAAATCAGGCTTGGAATGCGTCAGAAGACCTTGTAAATATTCCAAATCTTGCTATCGCAGGAATGGGAGGATTCCAGGGTGAATTATCCAGCGCATACAGCTACAATAGGACAATCACCATTGTTGTACCGGTTGATCTTGACGGAAGAGAAATCGCAAGAGTGACGGCACCATACATGGAAGAAGACCTGAATAAGATACAGCAAAGAAATAACAGGCTTGCGGGCCGGGCATAGGAGGCATTGAAAATGTTATATGAGTTTCGGGACACGACAGAATATACAGAATATCCAATATCTCTTCCAGCTCAGGCCATGCAATTTGATGGAAAATGGATAGAGGCAGAGATTCCCGGATACCGGACACTATATGTGTCTGGCCGGGAGACCATCTCCGCTGAAATTACAGATACGGTAGTCGGAGCCGCCGATGGATCACTATATGAGCGGCGTAGATATGAGCCACGGACGTTGATAGTCGGATACCAGTTAATCGCAAAAGATAATGATGCGTTTTGTGAGGCTTTTAATAAACTGAACGGTATTTTGAATACAGAACAGGCTCAGATATCTTTTAATGACGAACTGGACAAATATTATATCGGAACTAAAACAAAGCTAGACGATATTCCGTCTGGGGTTAATGCCGTAACTGGCGAAATCGAAATATACTGCGCAGATCCATTTAAATATTCTGTTACGGAATTCACGGCGAAACCAAATAGCAACGGTGTCATTGAAATTAATTATGAAGGAATATATCCGTCTTATCCGGCCATGGATGCGACTATGACCAGTGATAATGGATATATATCTTATATCGACGAATCGAATGGCGCTACATTGCTGGCAGGAAATCAATCCGAGGTAGACGGTGAAGACGTTGATAACGAATCAGAGCTACTTGTTAATAAGGGATTTTATAATGGATCCGGAGCTTGGATTCTTAATCAGGCTACCCTTTACGGAAATATGGCACAAAATGGAACGCTAAGAATTCAAGAAACAGCAAAAGGAACGGGAGTTACTGGGGATAATTGGGGAACCGGAACATCCTGGCATGGAATTGGACTACACATAGCTGTTCCGGAGGACTCGACGGGTTATGCAGGAGCACAAAACTTTTGCTTGGAATGGAAAAATTATTTTGGCTCATCTTCCGCGAAAGAGTTGGGAATGGCTCAGTTTGTAGTCAGTTATTCGGATTCCGGAGAAAAGAAACCGCTTGCTGGAATTGTGTTTGTAAAGAATACAAGGGCATCCCTTAGTGCTATTGCTGAACTCCGAGTGGGAGATCAGATTATGAGATCTATTAATTACACATGCAATAGCGCAAGTAAAATATCTGGATCCAAAACAGCTAATCCAAAAGTGGAAAAGAGTGGAGGCAATTTTCGCTTTACAATCGGCGGAAAAGTCTATGAATATTCCAATGATGATCTCGCAGATGCGGAAGGCATTGAAGTAGATCTGTTTATTGCAAAATATGCTTCCAGCACATCGATGGCGCGGAATACTTTGATCTGTCTCTTAT
>ERZ1090863.955-NODE-956-length-13687-cov-24.808906_pt1 | contig 13687 bp, 17 predicted proteins | sample MGYA00478480_ERZ1090863 | MGnify/ENA primary metagenome ERZ1090863 (study PRJEB33644, sample SAMEA5815746) | chicken gut metagenome | biome: Chicken; feature: Gastrointestinal Tract; material: Caecum | place: Ireland | collected 2019-01-01 | study: A study of the...
GCAGCCAGCCCAGCAGGGCGGCGCGGTCGTTGGGCAGTTTTTCTTCCACCACCTGCTCCAGGGCGGCGGCTAGCAGGCGGCCCACCGCCGGCCCCGGCCTGACGCCCAGGGCCAGCAGGTCCCGGCCGTTCACCGCCAGCTGAGCCACCCGGCAGCAGGCCTGTTCCCGTTCCAGGGCCGCGGCGGCGGACGCCAGGGCGGCAAAGCCTTTTTCCCCGGTCTGGGCCTGCCGCAGGGCCAGCAGCCGCCGGACCGTCCCGGGGTCCAGCCGGGCCAGCAGCCGCCGGGCCTGGAGCCGGGGGGCCTCCCCGGTCAGGGCCAGCCCGCTCTCCTTTACCAGGGCAAGGACTTCGGAGGCCTCCGCCCGGGAACAGCGCAGCTTTTCCAGCGCCCGGGCGGCCTTTTCCGGCCCGGCCGGGGCCAGCAGGGCCGCCAGGCGGGCCAGCGGGTCGGGGGGCAGGGCGTCCACCGCCCGGATGCTCCCGGGATACTGCGCCCCGTCCAGCCCGGGCAGGAGCAGCTCCAGGATCGCAAAGGGCATCCAGCGGCCGGGCCGCCGGGCCGCCAGCAGCTTGGCCAGCTCCTGCCAGATGCGCTCGGCCGAGACACAGCCCAGCCTCGCCCGCTCCTGCAGGGCGGCCCGGGCGGTGGCGGGGTCCAGCGCCAGCTCTTCCCTGGCGCCGAAGCGGTACAGCCGCAGGATGCGCAGCCCGTCCTCCTCAAAGCGGCGGGCCGGCTCCCCCACCGCCCGCACCACCCGGCGGACCAGCAGGTCCTCCCGGCCCCCAAAGGGGTCGATCAGCCCCTCGGCCGGGTCGTAGGCCATGGCGTTGATGGTAAAATCCCGCCGGGCCAGGTCGGCCTTTACATCGGCCACAAAGGCCACATGGTCGGGGTGGCGGCCGTCGGTGTAGCCCTCTTCCACCCGGAAGGTGGTCACCTCATACAGGCCCCCGCCCTGCCGGACGGTGACGGTGCCGTGCTGCAGGCCGGTGGGGATGCACTGTGTTTCCCCAAACAGCGCCAGGGTCTGGTCCGGCCGGGCGCTGGTGCAGATGTCCCAGTCCTGGGGGGCGCGGCCGGCCAGGCTGTCCCGGACGCACCCGCCCACCAGGTAGGCCCTGTGGCCCGCCCGGTGCAGCGCGTCCAGCACCGCCGCCGCGCCGGGGTCGATGGCAATGTGCATGGTCTCCCTCATGATTCGGTAAAAGGCAGCGTGACGGACTTGCCGTCAAAGCCACACTCGGCCGCCGGGAACACCGCCTGCGCCAGAGGCAGGGCGGCTTCCGGGTCCTCGATGCGGGGGGAATAATGGGCCAGCCAGAGCCGGCGCGCCCCCGCCCGGGCAGCCAGGGCCGCCGTCTGCCGGAAGGTGCTGTGGCCGTACCGGGCCGCCTCGGGGGCCAGGGCCTCGTCGGCGTAGGTGGCGTCGCAGATCAGCAGGTCGGCGTCCCGGGCGGCGTCCTCCAGGGCGGGACAGGGGGCGGTATCCCCCGAAAAGACCACCTTGATCCCCCGCCGGGCCGGGCCGCAGACATCCCCGGGGCCGACGGTGCGGCCGTCCACCTCCAGGCTCTCCCCCTGCTGGAGCCGTTTCCAGTCCCGGAGGGGGACCCCCAGGGCCCGGGCCTTTTGGGGATCGAACCGGCCGGCCCGCGGCAGCCGGAAGCAATAGCCCTGGCTGGGCACCCGGTGACGGGTAGGGACGGCGGACAGGGTGGCCCCGCCCTCGAACCACAGGCCCTCCGGGGGCATTTCCGTCGGGATCACCGGATAGGGCAGCGGGCCGGCCAGCAGCCGCATGACCGCCCAGAAGTTTTCCAGCCCCTGGGGGCCGGCCAGCAGCAGGGGCCGGGTGCGGCCCTGGCAGGCGATGGTCTGCAGCAGCCCCGGCAGGCCGAAGATATGATCCCCATGATAGTGGGTCAGACAAATGGCCTCCAGCCGGGACAGCCCCACCCCCGCCCGCAGGGCGGCGGCCTGGGTGCCCTCGCCGCAGTCGAACAGCAGGCTGTGCCCCTCCCAAGCCAGCAGAGCTGTGGTCAGGGCCCGGTCGGGCAGGGGCATGGTGGCGGCGGTGCCCAGCAGGGTGACGGTGACCATCCCCTCAGCCCTCGGCAGGCTGCCAGCCCTTGCAGACGTCCACCCAGGCGGTGAAGCCGGAGTAGCGCTCCAGCTCGGGGATGGTCAGCTCGATGGCCGAATTGCTGCTGCCCGCCGCGGGGAACACCGTCTCGAACCGCTTGAGGGACTCGTCCAGGTAGACCTTGACCCCCGGATTGACCGCAAAGGGGCACACCCCGCCCACCGCGTGGCCCACCAGGTCGGAGGCCTCGGCGGCGGTGAGCATCTTGGCCTTGGTGGCAAACTGCTGCTTGTACTTGTGGTTGTCCACCTTGGCGTCGCCGGCGGCCACGATCAGGATGGGCCTGCCGTCCACCATGAAGGACAGGGTCTTGGCGATGCGGGCCTCCTCGCAGCCCACCGCCTGGGCGGCCAGGGCCACCGTAGCGCTGGAAACGTCGAACTCCCGGATGCGGTCCTCGATGCCGCAGGTCTTGAAATACGCTCTGACTTTTTCGATCGACATAATCGTTACCCCTCTGCATCAAATTTGAGCGCGGACTGCGCGTCCCTTATACTATAACACACCACAGCTCAAAACGCCAGATTTTGCCCCCCGCGGGGCGCTTGACTTTTCTTTGATTTCTGCTACAATAGGCCCTGTACTAAAAACAAGAATGTCTCATCGGAGGGCCGCGTATCGCAATACGCCAAGGGGCTTTCGCTCCCGGATCGGCCGGATAAGGTGACGAGTGCGCTCGGTTATTGTGTTTGCAATGACCGGGCGCTTTTTCGGGCCTGAGGGCCCTCCGGCGGGATAAGCCGCGGGCATCCGACCATGCCCCGCCGGCAGAAAGGAGACGATTGTACACCGTATGGATTCTACCGCGCTTTTTTCCAAGACCCCGCCCCTGAAGCTGTTCTTCACGGCGGCGGTACCGGGGTCCATCAGTATGCTGGCCTCCTCCCTATATCAGCTGATCGACGGCATTCTGGTGGGCAACTTTCTGGACAGCACATCCTTTGCCGCCCTCAACCTGGCCATGCCGTTCGTCATCATCAACTTCGCCCTGTCCGACCTGGTGGGCGTGGGCTCGTCGGTGCCCATTTCCGTGGCCCTGGGCCGCGGGGACCGCAAGGAGGCCAACAACGTGTTCACCTGCGCCTGCCTGCTGATCCTCGGGGCGGGCGTGCTGATGGGGACGATCATGTTCACGGCCGCCCCGTTCCTGATCGGGATGATGGGCGCCGAGGGCGACTTTGCCGCCCTGGCGGTGCAGTACCTGCGCACCTACGCCCTGTGCTCCCCCTTCACCACCATCCTGTACGCCGCGGACAACTACCTGCGCATCTCGGGCTACATCCGGGGCAGCATGTGCATCAACATCCTGATGTCGGTGCTGTGCGTCACCTTCGAGTTCGTGTTCCTGGGCGTGCTGGACCTGGGGCTGTGGGCGGCGGCCTTCGGCTCGTCGCTGGGCATGTTCATCTGCGTGGTGCTGTCCTTCATCCCCTTTGTGCGGGGCAAGGCCCTGCTCCGCTTTGTCCGGCCCCGGTTTGAGCTGCGCACCCTGCGGCAGATCGTCACCTGCGGCTGCCCCACCTTCCTGAACAACATCGCCGGCCGCATCACCTCCATCCTGATGAACATGTTCCTGGTCCGGCTGGGCGGCGAGCTGGCGGTGTCGGTCTACGGCGTCCTCATGTACGTGGACGGCTTCATCCAGCCGCTGCTGTACGGCATGTGCGACTCGCTGCAGCCCGCCGTGGGCTACAACTGGGGCGCCCAGAAATACAGCCGGGTGCGGGCCATTGAAAAATGCTGCTTTACCGCCGCGGCGGCCGTCAGCCTGCTCTCGGCGGCGGTCATCGCCCTGCTGCCCGGCCCCATCACCCGGCTGTTCATCGCCGGGGCCGAGGGCGAAGCGCTGGCCATCGGCGTCACCGCCCTGCGGATCTTCAGCCTGACCTACCTGACCCGCTGGCTGTCCTTTGCCACCCAGAGCTATATGCTGGCGGTGGAAAAGGCGCTGCCCGCTTCCATCCTCTCGGTGTCCACGGCGCTGGTGTTCCCGGTGATCCTGCTGGCGGCGCTGGGCTCTCTGGGGCTGAACGGGCTGTGGATCAATTTCCCCGCCACATCGGCCATGGCGGCCGTGCTGGCCTTTTTCATCCTGCGCCGGACCCGGGCCGACCTGCACCGTCCCGACGCCGCTTGACCCCAAAGGAGGCATCGTTATGAACCGCATCATCACCATCAGCCGCGAGTTTGGCAGCGGCGGGCGGGAGGCCGGCAAACGGCTGGCCGATGCCCTGCACTGCGCCTACTACGACAGCGAGATCGAGGCCAGCATCGCCCAGAACATGGACCTGGACGAGAGCTACATCGCCCGGTCGGTGGAAAACGGGGTCCTTGCCAATATCCCCCTCCACTTTGGCCGGACCATCGCCAGCACCCGCCTGTACAAGCAGCAGGTGGACATCCTGGTGGAGAAGCGCAAGGTCCTCTGCCAGATCGCAGCGGCCTCCGACTGCGTCATCGTGGGGCGGGCCGCCGACGTCATCCTGGCGGAGCAGAACCCCCTCAAGCTGTTCGTCTACGCCAGCATGGAGCACAAGCTGGCCCGCTGCCAGCGCTACGAGGAGACCAGCGCCGCCAGCCCCAAAGCCCTGGAAAAGGAGATCCGGCAGGTGGACGCCCGCCGCGCCCGCTACCACGGGATGTTCTCCCCCATCAAATGGGGCGACCGGGCCAACTACCACCTGTGCATCAACACCACCGGGCTGGAGATCAAGCAGCTGATCCCCCATTTGGCGGGGTATGCCCAGGCCTGGTTTGCCATGAACGGCCGCTGAACACAGTCTAATTTGGCACGGCGGAGCCTGCAGGCCCACAGGGACTTGCCAGCTCCGCCTTTTTGTTGTATAATAACTGACACAGCGTCAAGCCGTCGCAGCCTGCCTCATTTCGTGTTTGTGATAAGGAGAAATGTACCATGTCCAAAAACCTGAAAAATTTGACCCTGGCCGCCCTGTTCCTGGCTCTGGGGCTGGTGCTGCCCTTTTTCACCGGGCAGATCCCCCAGATCGGCAGCATGCTGCTGCCCATGCACATCCCCGTGTTCCTGTGCGGGCTGCTCTGCGGCTGGCAGTACGGCGCCGCGGTGGGCTTCATCGTGCCGCTGATGCGCTCGGTGCTGTTCGGGATGCCGCCCCTGTTCCCCACCGCCGCCGCCATGGCCTTTGAGCTTTTGACCTACGGCCTGGTGGTGGGCCTGCTGTACAGCCGGTCCCGCTGGCAGTGCGTCCGCGCCCTGTACCGCTGCCTGCTCATCGCCATGGTGGCCGGCCGTGTGGTGTGGGGCCTGGTCCAGGCGGTGCTGCTGGGGCTGACCGGCAGCGCCATGACCCTGCAGATCTTCCTGGCAGGGGCGCTGCTCAACGCCGTCCCGGGCATCATCGTCCAGCTGATCCTCATCCCCGTGGTGATGCTGGCGCTGAACCGCACCGGCCTGGTGCCCTTCAAGCAGACCAACCCCAAAACCAAAAACGCCTGAGCCCCCGCGCTGAAAAGCCCCTGCCCTTCACAAAGAAGAGCAGGGGTTTTCGTTTTGCTTCTTATTCCGTTCCGTTTTGGGCTTGCCCCACCAGGGCCCGCAGGCGGCTGAGGAACAGCTCGGCGGCCGGCGAAAAGACCTGGTACTTTTTCCAGATGATGTCCAGGCCCGACTCCAGCCGCGGCTCCAGCGGGCGGAAGCAGAGGGCGCTCTCCGGCGAGGTGTCGGCCAGGCCGTCCAGGGTGATGGCATAGCCCACCCCCGCCTCCACCAGGATGGCCGCGTTGAACACCAGGTTGTAATTGACCGCGATGTCCAGCTTGCCAAAGTCGGCCCCGAACCAGTCCACAAAGGCGTTTTCGCCGGGGTGGGGGGTGATGACCTGCCGGGAGCACAGCAGGGGCAGGCCCAGCAGGTCGGCCTTTTCGATGCGGTCCTTGCGAGCCAGAGGGCTGTCCCGGCGCATCAGCACCCCCCACACGTCCCGGGCGGGCAGGGACAGGGCGTCGTATTTGGAGATGTCCGCCGGCTCGATGACGATGCCGAAATCCAGCAGCCCCTTGTCCAGCCGCTCGGTCACGTCCTGGGCGTTGCCGCTGTACAGGTGGTAGCGGATGCCCGGGCTGTCGGCCCGCATCTGGCGGATCACCTTGGCGATGGGGCACAGCGCCCGGGTCTCGCCGCTGCCGATGTAGACGTCGCCGCTGACGGTGTCCTCCAGGGCGGTGAATTCGGCCTCGGTCTTGTCCACCATGGACACGATCTCCTCCGCCCGCTTGCGCAGCAGCACCCCTTCGGGGGTCAGGTCCACCCGGTGGCTCTTGCGGATCAGCAGGGGCCGGCCCAGCTCCTCTTCCAGGTCCTGCATCTGGCGGGAGAGGGTGGGCTGGGTCAAATGCAGAAAATTGGCCGCCCGGGTGATGCTGCCTTCCCGTGCCACGGCCAGGAAATAGCGCAGGGTCCGTATCTCCATGGTGTTTGCCTCCTTGAGCGGCGTGTTCCATCCCGGCGGGCCCTGCGCCGGCGTTCCGGGTGGGGCCGCTGGGCCGTGCCCCCTATTATACACCCTTTTGCCATGCCTTGGAAGCATTTCTTGGAATAAAAACGAAGTATTTGCTATTTGCCCGGCCCCCCGCTACAATAAAGCCATGCAAGGAGGCATGGACAATGAGCATGAGCTGGGAACAACGTGTGTTCCGCATCCGGCGGATCCTGACCGACGCGGGCTGCTCCGCAGAGCAGATCGCCGCATTCCTGGAGTGGGAGCAGGCCGGGGACCGCTGCCGTCAATACAAGTTTCTGGCCCGGCACCGGGCCTGCCTGCTGGACCAGCTGCACCGGGACGCCGCCCGGCTGGACTGTCTGGACCACCTGGTCTTTGCCATGCGCCAAGCAGACCAACATCTTACAGACGAAACGGAGGGCATCTGCCTATGGAAGAACAACTGCACCTGACCCAGGAATGGGACAAGACCTTCCCCCAAAACAGCAGTGTGGAGCACCGGAAGGTGACGTTCCACAACCGGTACGGCATCACCCTGGCCGCCGACCTCTACCGGCCCAAAGGGGCTGCGGGCCCTCTGCCCGCCCTGGCCGTCTGCGGGCCCTTCGGTGCCGTCAAGGAGCAGGCTTCCGGCCTTTACGCCCAGGAAATGGCCCGCCGCGGTCCACACCGACCTGTACGACCGGATGGACATCATCCCCTTTGACAAGATGAAGTCCTTCTTCCGCCAGTACCTGGTCTGAGACCGGCTCCGATACGCTGACGGGACAGGCCCTGCCGGCCTGCCCCGTTTGCATTTCAGTCCCGGCGCTGCCAGGTCATGGTCCATTCCGCTTCGCCGGTGCTCTCGTCGACGCCTGCTTCGCAGACGGCAAAGCCTTCCCGCTCATAAAACGAAACGGCCCTCGTATTCTTTTGGTAGACGTGCAGGGCCAGCCGCGGCCGGAGGGCCTTCGCCTGGTCCAAAAGCTGTTTGCCGGCGCCCCGGCCCCGGGCCTCTTCCCGGACGAACAGCCCCGCAATGTAGTCCCCCTGCAGGCCGAGAAAGGCGTCCGCCTCCCCTGCGGCCCCCTGGTGGACATACAGCTCTGCCTGGGGCAGCATCTCCCGCACGGCGGCATAGCAGCCCTGCCAGTAGCCCGCCGGGATAAAGCTGTGGGCCTGGACGTTGGCGTCCAGCCAGATGCCCATCAGAGCCTCCAGGTCGGAGGCTTCTGCTTTTCGGATCATAAGCGTCCTCCCTTATTCCATGGCGGAAAAGACTTTTTTCCGGCAGACGGCCCAGCTGACCGCCGAGGCGATCACCTCGGTGATCCAGAAGGCGTGCCAGACCCCCACCGGCCCCCACAGCAGGTTGAGGACAAAGGCCAGCGGCAGGATGACCACCGCGTACCGCAGCAGAGAGATGAGCAGGGAGGGCCCGCCCATCCCCAGGCCCTCCAGGGCCCCGCAGGAAATGACCGACACCGAAGAGATGATGAATCCGACACTGATGATCCGCAGGGCCGTGCTGCCCACGGCGATGGTCTGGGCGCTGGAGGAGAACAGCCCGATCAGGCTGCCCGGGACGGCCCAGCACAGCACGGTGCCCAGCACCATGATCCCCGCCGACAGGGCCAGCCCGGTGCAGAAGATCTGCCGCACCCGGCCGTTCTCCTTCGCGCCGTAGTTGTAGCCCACGATGGGCCGCATCCCCTGCACGATGCCGTTGGCGGGCAGGTAGAGGAAGGTCTGCAGTTTGTAGTAGACCCCCAGCACCAGGACATATACTTCTGACGAGGCCGCCAGGATGATGTTCAGGCAGGAGATGAGCAGGGAGGGCAGCGCCAGGCTGAAGGTAGCCGGGACACCCACCGCGTACATCTTTTTGGCGATGGCGGGGTCGGCGATCTCCCGGTTGAAATGCAGGCGGATGGGGATCATTTTGGCCGCGTAGCAGGCCAGGTAGATGACCAGGCTCAGGGCCTGGCCGATGCCGGTGGCCAGGGCCGCGCCCTCGATGCCCATCGCGGGGAAGGGCCCCCACCCGAAGATCAGCACCGGGTCCAGGATGATGTTGGCGACGCAGCCCGACATCATGCAGACCATGGTGACCAGCATCCGGCCGGTGGCCTGGAAGATCTTTTCCAGGGACATGGAGGCGGCGATCACCATCGAGAACAGGAAGGCGATGCGGGAATACCGCACCCCCATCTCCACAATGGCCTCGTCGGCGGTGAACATCCGCAGGAAAGGCGGCATCACGGCGATGCAGGCGATGGTCAGCACCACCCCGTGCAAAGCGTTCCAGAAAATGCTCTGGGCCGCGGCGGCGTCGGCCTTGCGCGTTTCCTGCGCGCCCAGGTGGTAGGAGATCACCGCGTTGGCCCCGATGGAAAAACCGATGGTCACCGCGTTGATCAGGTTCTGGACGGGATACACCAGGGACAGCGCCGTCATCGCGTCCTCGCTGATCCGTGCCACGTAGTAGCTGTCCACGATGTTATACAGCGACGACACCATCATCGACAGCACCATCGGCAGGGACATGGACAGCACCAGCGGCAGGACCGGCCTTGTTTTCATAAAGTTCTGCTGCATGGGTTTTCCTCTTCTTCCGTTGTGGCTGCGCCCCGGAGGGCGCGCATCAAAAAAAGCCATATTCCCCCTGTTTGAATCAGAAACAGGAAAAAATATAGCTTTCGCGTCTGCTATTTTAATACACGCCGGGGCGGTTGTCAAGGGGTGCGGGGCCAGCTTTTCTTTTCCTTGACACCGTGTTATAATAAGACTGAACGTTCCCTCCTGTCCAAAACAGGCGCGCGCCTGTTTTCCGATCGACCCATGCAAACCAAAACCTAAGCGAGGTGCAAACCATGAAAGTCCTGATGATCAACGGCAGCCCCCGGGTGGGGGGCAACACGAGCATCGCGCTCGCAGAAATGGAGAAGATCTTTGCCGAAGAAGGCATCGAGTCCGAGACCATCCAGATCGGCGCCCAGGCCATCCGCGGCTGCATCGCCTGCGGCACCTGCCGCAAAAACGGCAAGTGCGTCTTTGACGACGCCGTCAACCAGGCCGCCCCAAAGTTCGAGGCGGCGGACGGGCTGGTGGTGGCTTCCCCGGTCTACTATGCCTCGGCCAACGGCACCCTTGTCTCCTTTTTGGACCGGCTGTTCTACAGCACCCCCTTCGACAAGCGGATGAAGGTGGGCGCCAGCGTGGTGGTGGCCCGCCGGGGCGGCCTGTCGGCCACTTTTGACGAGCTGAACAAATACTTCACCATCGCCGGGATGCCGGTGGCTTCCAGCCAGTACTGGAACAGCGTCCATGGCCGCCTGCCCGGCGAGGCCGCCCAGGACGCCGAGGGCCTGCAGACTATGCGCACCCTGGCCCGGAACATGGCTTTCCTGATGAAAAGCATCGCCCTGGGCAAGGAGAAGTACGGCCTGCCCGCCAAAGAAGCCCCCCAGCAGACCAACTTCATCCGGTAACGCCGCCGCCCGTTCCCCTTTCGCGGGGGGCGGGCTTTTTGTTTGCCGCCGGGGCGGGCGCAGCCTTGACAACGCCCCCGCCTCTATGCTATCGTGTCAGGGAAACCACCAAAGGAGATATGCTATGCAGTATAATGCGGCCCCCATGGAGGGGCTGACCGACCGGGTCTGGCGGCAGGCCCACCAGCGCTGGTTCGGCGGGGCGGACCGGTATTACGCGCCCTTCCTCTCCCCGCCCGAGAACCGTATCCCCGTCAAAAAGAAAATGGCCGAGCTGGCCCCCGCGGCCAACCCCGGCGCGCCGGTCATCCCCCAGCTGCTGGGCAAGGACGGCAGCTGCGCCGCCTGGATGATCGGGGTGCTGCGGGAGATGGGCTACACCGAGGTCAACCTGAATTTCGGGTGCCCCTCCGGCACCGTCACCGCCAAGGGCAAGGGGGCCGGGATGCTGCGGGACCTGGACGCTTTGGACCGCTTTCTGGACGCCGTGTTCACCGAGGCGGGCGGGCCCATCTCGGTCAAGACCCGCATTGGGGTGGAGCGGCCGGAGGAGTTCGGCCCCACCCTCGAAGTGTACAACCGCTACCCCCTGGCCGGGCTGATCGTCCACCCCCGGGTGATGCGCCAGCTCTACCGGGGGCAGGCCGACCGGGATGCCTTCGAGGCGGCCCTGCCCGCCTGCAAAGCCCCCGTCTGCTACAACGGGGACATCACCACTCCCGCGGACCTGGCCGCCCTGGCGGCGCGCTGGCCGGGCCTGGAGGGCCTGATGGCAGGCCGGGGACTGATCGCAGATCCGGCCCTGTTCCGCAAAGGGCGGGGCGGGCCTGCCGCCTCCCGCGAGGAGCTTCGGGGCTACTTTGCCGAGCTGTACGCCGGGTACACCGCCGCCTTTGGCAGCCCACAGGCCGCCATCAGCCGGATGAAAGCCCACTGGCACGAGGCCATCGCCCTTTTCGAGGGGGCGGACAAGCTGGAAAAGCAGCTGAAAAAGCTGCGGGACCCCTGGGAATACGAGGTGACGGTCAGCCAGCTGTTCACCCTGCCCCTGCGCAAATAAAAAGCCTGCGCCCCGTCATGGGGGCTCAGGCTGTTGACGTTACACGTCCAGATAGCTGCGCAGCAGCGCCTGCAGCAGGTCGTCGCGGTCCACCTTGCGGATCAGGGAGCGCGCGCCGTTGTGGGTGGTGATGTAGGTGGGGTCCTCCGACAGGATGTAGCCCACCAGCTGGTTGACGGGGTTGTACCCCTTCTCTTTCAGGGCAGCGTAAACTTGCTGCAGGATCTCGCGGATCTGCTCGTCCTTTTCATCGTGGATCGAAAAAATAGCAGTAGGTTCACTCATAACAATCCACTCCCTTCTGCCTTGCGGGCAGGCAAGGCTGTCTGCGGCCGCGGGCCGCCGAATGCTTCTTTTATTCTACATGAATCAGGGGCAAACTTCAAGTACAGATGCAAATATTTACAAAATAAATACAAAATGCGGTCCCTGCGGCCGCGGGAAGGAGCAGCAGATGATCTTTGGCATCGGGTGCGACCTGTGCGCCATTTCCCGGATGGAAAAAAGCCTGAGCGGCCCCCACGGGGCGGCATTTGCCCGGCGGGTGTTCGGGCCGGCGGAGCGGGCCGCCCTGGCCCTGGGCCAGCCGGACAGCCCGGCCCTGACCCCCCGGCGGGCCGCCAGCGCGGCGGCCGACTTTGCCGCCAAGGAGGCCTTCCTCAAAGCGGCCGGCACCGGCCTGGCCGGGCCCTTCGCCCTGGCCGAGATCGAAGCGGTGCGGCTGGATTCCGGCGCGCCGGCCTACCGTTTCTCGGGCCGGACGGCGGAGTGGGTGGCCCGCCGCCGCCTGACCGCCCACCTGACTTTGAGCCACGACGGCGGCATGGCCATGGCCTTCTGCCTGCTGGAAGCCGCCCCCGACGCAAGCTGAGCCCGCCCCCCGCATAAGATAGACCAAAGCGTGCATAGCGGGCGGCAGTTCGGGGCATACTCTCAGTGTCCACAAAGCGCGGGCCGCTGGCACGCCGGCACATAGAGCGGCCAGTCACCGCGCCCTTCACACCAGCAAGGAGGGAGTTCCATGGAGGTACACAGAGGAGAAGTTTTCTACGCCGACTTATCACCCGTGGTCGGCTCGGAGCAGGGCGGCGTCCGCCCGGTCCTGATCGTCCAGAACGAGATCGGCAACCGCCACAGCCCCACCGTGATCGCAGCGGCCATTACATCCCGGCTGGATAAGACCCGCCTGCCCACCCACATCAACATCCGTGCGGCGGACACCGGCCTGGCCAAGGACAGCGTGGTCCTGCTGGAGCAGATCCGCACCCTGGATAAGCACCGCCTGCGCCAGCGCGCCGGCCAGATCACCCCCGAGGACCAGAAGCGGGTCAACCAGGCCCTGGACGTCAGCCTGGGCCTGGACAGTTACGGAACGGCACAGCAGTGAAAATGCCCCCGGAGAGCTCTCCGGGGGTGTTTTGCGTCACAGGGCCAGGGCGGCGGCCCACTCCGATCCGGGACGGTCAGCTGGATGGCCCGGCGGGGGCAGGCATGGATGCAGGCCAGGCAGGTCTGGCAGCGTCCCGGCGTGTGCACCGCCCTGCCGTTTTCCCCCCGGATGGAGCCGGAGGGGCAGACCCGCTGGCAGATGCCGCAGCCCACGCAGTCCTCCGTGACCCGCAGCAGGTGCTGCCAGGCGTCCGGGGGCAGCTGGCTCATCCGGCCCCCAGGAATTCCTGATGGGCGGCCCGTTCCTGCTATACTCTGGTTGCAACAACTGCCGCGTCTTTGACGAGCGGGATCTGAAATGGATCCAGGACCTGGTCTGCCTGAAAAAATGCGGCATGAGCATCCAGGAGATGAAAGCCTATCTGGACCTATGCCTGCAGGGGCCGGCCACCATCCCCCAGCGCAAAGAGATGCTGACCCAAAAACAGGAGGCCCTGCGCCGCACCATCCAGGAGCTGGAGGCCAGCGCCGCCTACATCGACTGGAAGCAGACGTTTTACGACGACGTCCTGGCCGGCCGCCGCCCCTACGTGAGCAACCTGATCCCGCCGGAAAACGCCCCGCTCTGACCGCAAAGCCCCCCGTGCCGTCTTGAGACACAGGGGGCTTTGGAAGGATAAAAACAAAAAGTCCGGACCTCTCTCCCACAGGAGAAAGGTCCGGACTTATGTTTGTGGTGCGGATAAGAGGACTTGAACCTCCACCGAGTTGCCCCGATTAGAACCTGAATCTAACGCGTCTGCCAATTCCGCCATATCCGCTTATTTGGTTTTGCGTCTCTGCCGTACTGGCTGGGACGTGTGTTATTATACCACATCGCGGCGAATTGTCAAGCACTTTTTTCAAATTGTTTTCGGGGCGGGCGGGTCATGCCTCCCGGTCGCCCCGGCCGGGCTCGGCGCCGGTCCAGCCCAAGCGCTTTGCGTCGGGGGATGCGTCCCCTTCCCGCCGGGCGGTGTCATAGGCGTCGGTGCCGTAGTAGGCGGAGGGCGGCCCCAGCTCCAGCCAGAAGTCTTCCGGCTCGGGCAGGCGGGGGGTCCGGTCCTCCCCGGCGTTTTGGGGGGCCGGGCCGGCCTTGGGG
>ERZ1090863.957-NODE-958-length-13678-cov-22.047860_pt1 | contig 13678 bp, 10 predicted proteins | sample MGYA00478480_ERZ1090863 | MGnify/ENA primary metagenome ERZ1090863 (study PRJEB33644, sample SAMEA5815746) | chicken gut metagenome | biome: Chicken; feature: Gastrointestinal Tract; material: Caecum | place: Ireland | collected 2019-01-01 | study: A study of the...
CAAATCACTTGCCCTTTTTCTTGATGGTATCTTACAACTCTGCTATAATAGATAAAAATTATAGATATCCAGGGCAGTGAGGAGGGCGATACCATGGCTTCTAATTTTGATTTTTTGTCAAAAGATTTTCCAGTCCTCGCAAATTTTGGCCAACTGGCAGAGGAATACTGCCACAGCGATCCAAACTCTTGCCTGATGAAGTTGGGGATGATTGGGGAAACCATCGTCAACTTGATGTTTACCTATGACCGAATCCCTCTCCCGGAGGAAAATACCGCAGCCAAGCGTATTGATATGCTTTATCGTGATGGCCTGCTGACACAGGATTTGGCAGAGATTTTGCATACGCTCCGAAAGGTGCGCAATAAGGCAGTCCATGAAAATTATTCGTCTGAGGCAGATGGTGTGGCACTTCTGCCAATGGCATACAGCCTCTGTGAATGGTTTATGCAGACCTATGGTGACTGGAATTATCAGCATCATGAGTTTGTGCCGCCCGTTCCCGCACAGCAGGCGAGGACAGCAGACAAGGCAGCTGAGGAGCAAAAAGAAACCCGCCTGGCACAGGAGGCAGAGACAAAAGCGGCCCAGACAGAAGCGATTTCCAAAGACAGCCGCCGCAAGCGTGTCAGCCAAACGGCCAGCCAGCGTCAACGCCCGGAAGCTGAGACGCGGTTCCTGATCGACCAGCAGCTCCGGCAGGTGGGCTGGGAAGCAGATACCGAAAACCTGCGCTTTTCCAAAGGCACTCGCCCAGCTAAGGGGCGGAATATAGCGATTGCTGAATGGCCTACAGATTCCACGGTTGGAAACTATGGACGAGCCGATTATGCTCTTTTTATTGGGCTGCATATGGTGGGAATCATCGAGGCAAAGGCAGAGCATATCGATATTCCATCGGTGATCGATTACCAGGGAAAGGACTATCCTCGCAATATCCGCCAAGAGGATGCGCAGTATCAGGTTGGAAGCTGGGGAGAGTACAAAGTTCCGTTTACTTTTGCGACCAATGGCAGACCCTATCTGGAACAGTATAAAACCAAATCCGGCATCTGGTTTTTGGATCTCCGCAGGGCCTCGAATGTGCCGAAGCCGCTGCGGGGCTGGATGAGTCCGGACAATCTTTTGCAGCTGCTGAACAAAGACACAGATGCAGGCAATAGGGCATTGAAACAGATGCCCTTTGATTTGCTGCGGGACAAAGACGGGCTGAATCTTCGGGATTATCAGCTGCGTGCGATTCAGGCGGCAGAACAGGCCATTATAAATGGAAAACCAAGCGTTCTGCTGGCCATGGCAACCGGCACCGGCAAGACACGTACTGTGCTGGGGATGATCTACCGGTTTTTGAAAACAGGCCGTTTTAAGCGCATTCTGTTCCTGGTGGATCGCACTGCACTGGGAGAACAGGCTTTGGACGTATTCAAAGAGGTGAAGCTGGAGGAGCTGATGCCTCTGGCAGACATCTACAATATCAAAGGTCTGGAGGACAAAGAAATCGAGCGGGAAACCCGTGTCCATGTGGCAACTGTGCAGGGAATGGTAAAGCGCATCCTCTACAACGATGGAGAAACCATGCCTGCGGTCAGCGATTATGACCTGATTATTGTGGATGAGGCCCATCGTGGGTATCTGCTGGATAAGGAGATGGGGGATACTGAAATTCTCTACCGGGACCAGCGGGACTACCAGAGCAAGTACCGCAGTGTGATCGAGTATTTTGACGCGGTGAAGATTGGATTGACGGCCACGCCGGCACTCCAGACAACCGAGATCTTTGGTCAGCCGGTTTTCAAGTACACCTATCGAGAAGCAGTAATAGAAGGATATCTGGTAGACCATGATGCACCCCACGACCTTCATACCCGTTTGCGGGATGAAGGCATTCACTATCGCCCTGGTGATACGGTGACACTCTATAATCCGGTGACTGGTGAGGTTACCAACAGTGAGCTGCTGGATGATGAGCTGAATTTTGATGTAGAGCAGTTCAATCGAAAGGTCGTTACCCGTCCGTTCAACGAAACCGTTCTGGCTGAAATCGCCAAGAGCATTGACCCTGAGAGCCCGGAGGAACAGGGGAAAACCCTGATCTACGCAGTGGATGACGACCATGCTGATATGATTGTGGATATCCTGAAGAACATCTACAAGGAATACGGCGTGGATAACGACGCCATTATGAAGATCACTGGCAGCGTGGGCGGCGGCAATCCCAAAAAAGTACAGGAGGCCATCAAGCGGTTCAAAAACGAAAAATATCCCAGCGTCGTTGTTACGGTGGATCTGCTGACCACTGGTATTGATGTCCCTGAAATCACCAATCTGGTGTTCCTGCGGCGGGTGAAATCCCGTATTCTGTTCGAGCAGATGCTGGGCCGTGCGACTCGTCTTTGCCCGAAAATTCACAAGACACACTTTGAGATTTACGATCCGGTTGGTGTCTATGAGTCTTTGGACCCGGTCAATACCATGAAACCAGTGGCGGTCAATCCATCTGTTTCTTTTGGTCAGCTGCTGGATGGCCTTGAAGCGCAGAAAGAGGAAACGCAGATTGCCTTTCAAATTGACCAGATCATCGCCAAGCTCCAGCGCAGAAAACGAAATCTGGACAGCAAAACCATGGAACACTTTGTCAGTATGTCGGGAGGAATGGACCCCACGCAGCTGATCCGGCAGCTCAGGCAGGAGATCCCAGAACAGGCCCGAAATCATATCCTGGCCCATCGGGATTTGTTTGAGCTTTTGAACGGAACCCACGCCAACGGGGGCCGCCCAGTGGTCATCTCGGATGCACCGGACGAACTGGTCAGCCATACCCGAGGCTACGGAACTGGCAGCCGCCCGGAGGACTATCTGGACGCCTTTGCCGACTATGTGAAAACCCATCTCAATGAGGTTGCAGCCCTCAACATTGTCTGTACCCGTCCAAAGGAACTGACCAGGGCCAGCTTGAAGGATCTGCGGTTGACGCTGGACCGGGAGGGCTTTACTACGCAGCAGCTAAACACCGCTGTATCGGAACTGACCAATGAGGAAATGACCGCGGATATCATCAGCCTGATCCGCCGGTACGCCATCGGTTCAACCCTCATCAGCCATGAGGCCCGCATCCGGCGAGCAGTGGACAAGCTGAAAAAGGCCCACAAATTCACCGCTATTGAGTTGAAATGGATTGCCCGGATCGAAAAATACCTCATGGAAGAGTCTGTGCTCAATGTAGGGGTGTTTGACGAGGATGTCCGCTTCAAAAATGAGGGCGGCTTCAAACGGATTGACCATATCTTCAAGAATCAATTGGAAAAGATCGTGCTGGAACTCAACGAGTACCTGTACGATGACGGAGGAAGAAGCGCATGAATGAAAATCAATTTATAAATACAGTTTTGTCGGCAATGGTGAATCAAGCTATTCAAAATAGAGGAAACTGGGTTAGTCCTCTTCCTCAGGACCAGGAAGAAGCCCAAAAGAAAATTTTGGATGCCATTCATGATCTAGTGGAGAACAAAGCTAAAATAAAGCCTGAATATCAGGCTCAAGTTTTTGAAGCAATGGTATTAAAATTTGCTGCTGAAACCAACTGGTATAACGGAGGAAACCACGCATGACCACCCAGGAAATCGTATCCAAGCTCTGGAATCTATGCAATGTGCTGCGGGATGACGGCATTACCTATCACCAGTATGTCACCGAGCTGACCTATATTCTGTTTTTAAAGATGGCCAAGGAAACGGGGGCAGAAAGCCAGATTCCCGCCGCCTACCGCTGGGATCAGCTCACCGCCAAAAGCGGCATCGAGCTGAAGAAGTTCTATAAGGAGCTGCTTGCCTATCTGGGTGAAAACTGCACCGGCCGGGTGCGGGAAATCTACCAGGGAGCTGCTACCAATATCGATGAGCCCAAGAACCTGGAAAAGATCATCACCACTATTGACGGCCTGGACTGGTACTCTGCACGGGAAGAGGGATTGGGCAACCTGTACGAGGGCCTTTTGGAAAAGAACGCCAACGAGAAAAAATCCGGCGCGGGCCAGTATTTTACCCCGCGTGTCCTGATTGATGTGATGACCCGGCTGATGAAGCCCCAGCCGGGGGAGCGATGCAATGACCCTGCCTGCGGTACCTTTGGTTTTATGATCGCTGCCCATCAGTATGTCAAAGAGCATACCGACGACTTCTATGACCTGAGCGCCGACGAGGCCAGGTTCGAGAAGGAAGAAGCCTTCACCGGCTGCGAGCTGGTCCATGATACCCACCGACTGGCCCTGATGAATGCCATGCTGCATGGCATCGACGGCCAGATTCTGCTGGGCGACACCCTGTCCAATGCAGGCAAGGCCCTCCACGATTTCGACCTGGTGCTCACGAATCCGCCCTTCGGCACCAAGAAGGGCGGCGAGCGTGCCACACGGGACGACTTTACCTTTCCCACCAGCAACAAGCAGCTGAACTTCCTCCAGCACATCTACCGCAGCCTGAAAGCCAACGGCAAGGCACGGGCCGCTGTGGTGCTGCCGGATAACGTCCTCTTTGCGGACGGCGATGGCGAAAAGATTCGCTGCGACCTGATGGATAAATGCAACCTCCATACCATTCTCCGCCTGCCTACCGGTATTTTCTATGCCCAGGGCGTCAAGACCAATGTGCTGTTCTTCACCCGCGGCACCAGCGATAAAGGCAACACCAAAGAGGTCTGGTTCTACGACCTGCGCACCAATATGCCCAGCTTCGGCAAGACCACCCCGCTGAAAAAGGAACACTTCGCAGACTTCGAGAAAGCCTATGAGGCAGAGGACCGCCATGCGGTGCAGGATGAGCGGTGGAGCGTCTTTACACGGGATCAGATTGCAGAGAAAGGGAATAGCCTGGATCTGGGCCTGATCCGTGACGATTCTGTGCTGGATTACAACGACCTACCCGACCCTGCCGACAGTGCCGAGGAAGCCGCCGCCAACCTGGAGGAGGCCGTCGATCTGCTGATGAGCGTGGTGAAGGAATTGCGGGCGCTGGAGGTGCAGGACTGATGGCAAGAGGGAAGAAAAAAGAAGCCGCGCTTTCTCCCGCGGAGCGCCTGCAGGCGGCGCTGGTGCCGGAGAGTGAGCAGCCTTATAAGGTGCCGGAGAATTGGTGCTGGACATATTTGAGCTACGTTTCTAATGTAGTCACTGGTGGAACACCAAGTAAAAAGCATCCTGAATACTATGGCGGAACATTTCCATTTTTCAAGCCATCGGATTTGGATTTTGGCCGGCAGGTTTTAGAAGCAAGTGAATACTTGACTGATGAAGGTCGACGGGTATCACGAGTAATTCCAAAATATTCAACAGCGGTCTGCTGCATTGGAAGTATAGGAAAATGCGGTTTTCTAGAAGTGGAAGGTACAACAAATCAACAAATAAACTCAGCCATTCCTAAATTTAATCCCTTATTTCTGTACTATTATTGTAACACTCATTATTTCTGTGAAGAACTGTGGAGCAAAGCAGCGGCAACAACCATTTCCATTGTTAACAAAAGCAAAATGGAAGATTGCAAATTTCCACTCGCACCTCTTCCCGAGCAACAGCGCATTGTTGACCGCATTGAAAACCTGTTTGCCAAGCTGGATGAGGCCAAACAAAAGGCTCAGGATGCCTTGGACAGCTTTGAAACCCGCAAAGCAGCCATCCTGCACAAAGCCTTTACCGGTGAGCTTACCGCACAATGGAGAAAAGAACATGGTGTGGGGATGGAGAGTTGGAAAAAAACAGCTTTAAAAGATGTTTGTGATAAAATTGTTTGCGGCAAAACACCAACAGATTTTATCCAGCCGACAGGAGAGATTCCGTATTTAAAAGTATATAATATTGTAGATAACAAAATTGATTTTGAATCGATGCCGCAATTTATTCCAAAAGAAATCCACGAAGGAAAATTAAAAAGCTCTATTCTAAAACCGTGCGATGTTATTATGAATATTGTCGGGCCACCTCTAAGAAAAATAGCAATTATACCTGACAACTATCCTGAGTGGAACATGAATCAAGCCATCGTTCGATTTAGGCCTTACGATTCATTGCAGTATCGGTTTTTATATTATGCTTTAGTTAATCCAGAAACATTAGATGATGTTATTGCAGCAACAAAAGGGGTAGTGGGACAAGCTAACATTTCTGTTACGCAATCAAGAGAGTTAGTTATTCCGTTACCGAGTACTGAGGAACAAACCGAAATCGTTCGCATCCTTGACGACCTCCTCGCCAAAGAACAGCAGGCCAAAGAAGCCGCCGAAAAGGTGCTGGAACAGATTGACCTGACCAGGAAAGCCATCCTGGCCCGCGCCTTCCGCGGCGAGCTGGGCACCAACGACCCCAGCGAGGAGAGCGCGGTGGAGCTGCTGAAAAAGTCATTTGAAAGAGGTGAGTAAGTGTGAAAATTCACTCTATCTATATTGATGGATATAAAAATTTAAATAATATAGAAATTTTCATGCCAGAAGATACTTCTGTGTCTGCTATTATTGGTAATAATGGTAGCGGTAAATCCAACATACTGGAAGCACTAACGCAGATTTTTTCAGCTGTTTATAATGGAAAGTCTGTAGATTTTCGTTATAAAATATGTTACTCGATCTATGACGATAATTTTGAAATTTCAAATTTGGCTGGCGTACAATTTTTAAAAAATGGAAAAAAGCTTGGAAAGCAAGATAGACGCAGTTCTCTTCCTCGCGGAATTTTCCTGTACTATTGTGGTGAAACAGATCGTTTGAGAAGATTGGCGTTAGATTGTGTAGATAAAGCTTTTGAAAATGCATTGAAAAAAGAAGGAGAAGTAGCAACTAAATATATTTCGTATGTTGGACTTAGAGAATTTACAGCCGCAGTATTAGCAAATGCAAAATATGAAAATTCAACATTTGAAAAAGTATGTGATTTGATAGGCATACAAGGAATTCGTGGACCGGTTGAATTTCAATTGACCAGACCTAGTTGGAGCAAAAAAGCTCCCCTCACAGAAGATTCGTTCTGGAATGCCCAAGGATCAGTTGCGACGCTTCTTCATAAGCTGAAAGATTCAGGTGAGTTAGTTAAGCTGGATAATGACCACGCGCTGATACGCGTGGACCGTATTTCAGATATTTCTCTGGATTCTGAGAATCCCTTTGATCTGTTTGTACGATTTGAACTGCTTATTCAGGCAGGAATCTTGTCAGACATTACTTTTACAATTATAAAGAACGGAAAACCTCTTTCGCCGGATATGCTAAGTGAAGGCGAAAAACAGTTAGCTCAATTTCTCTGTCTTTTAGAAGCAACGAAAGAATATAGGGCCCTCTTTTTGCTGGATGAATTTGACTCTTTCTTGCATCCAAATTGGCAGCGAAGATTTGCTGAAATTATTTCAGAAATTCATATCACAGGGCAGATTCTCTTTACGACCCATTCTCCATTAACCCTGGGGAAAATGAAAAAAGAAAGTATTCGAATATTAAAAGATGGAACTGTATATGAGCCGGCAGCTGATACATTTAACCGTGATATTACTGAAGTATTGGAAGAAATTATGGAAGTTGGTAAGCGTCCTGTTGAAGTAGAGGATGCAATAAAACGTTTTCAAAATTTTGCTGTGCACGGAGAAAAAGAATCAGCAAATGAGGTTATCAAAGAGCTAAAAACACTGCTTACAGAGGATGATCCATATTGGGTTACAGTGTCTCATATGATGGCTAGACTGGAGCGTTAATCATGAAGTATATACAAAAGAACGATCCGCCTAAGTCATTGGAAGAATACAAACAAACAGATGGTGCTTCGTTTAAGGATCTTGATGAAAATCATACGAATATAAAAAGAGAAATCAAAAACAGTTTGATTGCAGAACAAGGAGGAATTTGTTGCTATTGTGGGACTCGAATAGACCGAAAGAATTCTATGATTGAGCATTTTAAGCCAAAAGATGATCATCTTTTCCCGCAGCTTCAATTGGAGTATTCGAATTTATTGGCATCATGCTTAGGAGGTCAAATAGAAAGACAATCTAATCGTCGATTTCCTCTTTGTTGCGATGCAAACAAGAAAAACCGTGTCATTGAGGTATCTCCGACAGACCCTGATTGTGAATCATATTTTGAATATGATGATGATGGGAATATCTACGGGACCACTCCTGAAGCGTGCCATACCATAACAATCTTAAATCTGAATAATGAGGTTCAAAAAAATCGCCGTAAAGCTGCGATTAAAGCATATGCAGATTTACCGAAAGACACAGACTGGCAAGAGGAAATTCATTTTCTATCAAGTAGAGACCAAAATGGGCTTTTCCAACCTTATTGTTTTGTAGTTATTTATTATATAAAGAATTTTTTGGCGCCAATGTCTACATAAATCGATGATAGATTAAATGTTCAATAAAATCATATACTCATTTAACTATCCGCCAAGGTATGTTTCCAAGCGTAAGAATAGTTGCATCTATCAGAATATTAAAAGCTCTGAATATCTCGGATACTTTGTTGTTAATGTATTTATAAATGCTGGATCGCATATAGCTACTTTAGAAGGTTACGTGATTTAGAGAAAAATTATCTTTTGCTTTTGGAACACTTAGGGCATCCATGCCCTTTTGTGCGGTTTGCAATGATAGTTTCCCATTCATGCCCACATAGGGAACATTTCCACCATGCTTTTTTTCCACTGCCAGGAAGCAGTTGACTTGGATCTAACGTTGTGTTTTTTTGGTAATCCCACTCTTTCAATAATTCCGGATACAAAGTAGCCAAGTCATTTATGCCGCTTTTGGGAACCCGTCCACTGCAACACGGGCAGCCAGAACCTTTCTTTCTATTACTGGGGCTAGCTTTCCATTCATAACCGCACTGTGAACACAGCCACCAAACTGGCTTAAAATGCCCTGCAGAGATGTCACTAGGAGATAGTGTTCCATTTTTTTGAGGATGCCATTCTTTTGCTAAATTGGGCATTGTTTCTGCTAGAGAGCCTACACGTTTTACAACCTGCTTGGTAAATGAAGTTCCGCGTCTGCTCTTAGAACATTCTGCGCAACCATATCTTCCAGGCCGTGTCATGCTGTTGATACTGCACTGCCACTCATGGCCACAGCTTGGACATTTCCACCACACAATTTGGTTTGAGCTGACCGTAAACATACGGGGTGATAAATTTCCGTTTTTGTTATAATCCCAGCACTTAACAACATCGGGACGAATCTCTGCCAAGGAGTTCTTTATGCAACTCAAATAGTCAAGAATATCGGCTCTGTCTCGTTTTAAGTTGGCTCTCACAGAGCTATGAAAACACAGCGGATTAGTTCTTGTCCACATATTTGAAGTGCAATCAATCGAATCTAGTATAGCATTGATTGTTTCTTCCAATTTGGTATATGTGCGCACTTTTGGAATGTAATAAATTAAATCCGCAACTCCCCACCAACGTGATTCCGTATTTTCTTTCACTCGAATAAGTTTTATATCATGTGCTCGACAAAGAGCATATTTCTTTTTTTCACGGTTGAACTGAGCAACAGAGTTATGCCATTTTGCGCCATCAAATTCAATTCCCAAACGAATTGAGGGAATATATATATCCAATTCCATGGAATGTTCAAATATTTCTTTGTATTTGTTGATGGCATCCGGATATAATTTTTTTATGTAGAAGAAAATAGCTTGTTCGGGAAACGAAGTTTGATTCCTTACATTACAAATCGGGCACTGTGTATTGTCGCAGTTTCTATCATGAATTGTGGCTTGGTACTCGTGTCCCAATGGGCATAGCCACCAGACTCTTTTCCCGCTACCTGTAGTTACATCAAATGGCGTTAAACCATTGTTTTTTGTGGGATGCCACTCTTTTGCTAACTGAGGATTTACAGTTGCAAGATCATTAAAGCCTTTTAATACCTTGTGCCCAGAGCAGTATGGACAAGAATATCCTCTATTTACCCGCTTACAAATAAGTTGTTCGTAGGTATGTCCATGCTCACATAACCACCATACTTTTTTTCTGCTACCAGAAGTTATATTGTGTGGGGTTAGGTTACCATTTTTTTCGTAGTTCCATTCTTTGGACAAATCTGGATATATTGTTGCTAAATCGTTTTTGTCTTTTATCAGTTTGCTCATAACTAAATCCTTGGAAACAAAAAATAGTTGATTACCTACCTTTTATTGTCACAAATGAAGAAAAACACGAGTAACCTGCCTTGGGCAAACCACTCGTGTTTTGCTTTACTAGATCATCTGAAAGTGCTTCAGTGCATCCCGAATAGCCTTTTCCTTTTCGGGCGGGCATTGGGGTTGCTTGTAGCTCTCCGACTTGGGCTTGTTGTAGCACTCTCGCTCGATGATCCCGCATTTCTGCTTGACCTGGGCAATGTAGAGGGGAGTGACGTTCAGGCCGGTCTGCTCCTTGACGTAGTCCTTGATTTCCTTATAGGTAGCCTTGGTCTCTGCCGGAGTGGCGTCCATCTCGTCCAAGTCAAGGCTGAACTCGATATGATCGTCTGGGTATTGTTGGGATAAACTGATTACACATTCCATATGAGTGCCATTGTCCAAACGCATGTCAATGGGCTCCGAAATAATGGGAAGCTTAAATATAATGGCCTTAAGCCATTGCCCGTTAGGCTGGCGGTCATCATAGATTTGAATCTCCGAAATGAGCTCCTCCATGACGGCCCGGCGTTCCTCTGGACTCATGGTTGCATACAGGTCTTTGAAGTAGATGAGTATTTTGTAAATGTTATCGCCAGTCATCTTTTCTGCTTCAACGGACTGCTTTTTAGCTCTTGCTTCAATTAGCTTGGTTTCCTCATCTTCGATCTTATCGTACATCCGATAGAGACGGTCGTCAAGGTCGGCCTTCCTTTGGATATAGTGGCGATCATCTGGGTCAAGAGAATCGATTTCTTCCATCAATTTGGATTTGACAGAATAGAACTGCCTCAGTTTGTTCTCATGGTTGGCGATTTCCTGCTCGATGGCAGAAGTATCAACTTTCATGTTGATTTTTGCCTGCACTGTGTGTGCGAGGCTTGGATTACTTACGAGCTTAATAAGAACTTCTGCTACTGCATCGTCCAGCAGCTCCTCTTGAATCTGCTTCTTAAAGGTACATTTATATCCATCCTGCATCTTACGGTGTTTGCAGCCGTAATAATAGAAATCCTTGTACTTGCTGCCGTCCTTTTTATACTTAATACTTTTGTTGCCGTATAAGCCGGCCCCGCAAATGGGACATTTCACAATTCCAGAGAGAAGATGCACATGGTTATTGGCTGGTGGATTAACCTTTTCGTATTTCTTCGCCTGGGCAAGCAGCTTCACCTGTGCTTCCTGCCAAATTTCTTCAGAGATAATCGGTTCATGCAAGCCATCAACCAGAAGATAGTTGTCTTGTTCCACAAGATGATATTGGTTGCGCGTTCCACGAACCTTTTCTGTCTTTCGCCGTCCATAAGCGATTTTGCCACAATAGACGGGATTCTTCAGAATCATTCGGATTAAGTGTGAATTGAAAAGGGGAGTTGTCCCGTTTTGCCGCTGGATTTTTCGAATCCCATGATTTTCCAAATATTTTGAGATACCGTTCGCACCAACAGAGGTGTTTACATAGCGGTCGAAGATGACACGGATTGCCTCCGCTTCCTCCTCGTTGATTACAAGCTGACCATCGACCAGTTTGTAGCCATAAGGAGCAAATCCGCCATTCCATTTGCCCTCACGAGCTTTTTGGATGCGACCTTCCATTGTTTGGATGCGAATGTTTTCGCGCTCAATCTCAGCGACTGCAGAGAGAACAGAGATCATTAACTTGCCGGCATCTTTGGATGAATCAATGCCGTCTTCCACACAAATCAGATTGACCCCGAAATCCTGCATGACTTGCAGGGAAGAGAGAACATCTGCCGCATTTCTGCCAAACCGGGAGAGCTTGAAAACAAGAACAAAGGAAACTTGATCTTTTCCGGATTTAATATCGTCCATCATCCGGGTAAATGCAGCGCGACCTTCAATGGATTTGCCGGACTTACCAGCATCTTCATACTGGCCTACAATTTCGTAGTTATTGAAATCCGCGTAGGCCTTCATTCGTGACTTTTGGGCATCCAACGAATAACCATCGACTTGCATGGCAGTTGATACACGGGTATAGGTGTACACCTTTATTTTTTGTTGATTCATAACGCTGCCTCACTTTTCATATGGACTCCACTTCGGGATGCTGTCCCGAAATGGAGTTTGGACACTCATACCATGATAATTATATCATGCCGATAATTTCTTTTCAACGTTATCAAATGACTTTTCGCTTGATTCTTTGTCGGAAAAATCAGAAAGCTTGATTTCAGGATCTGGAAGGCTGTCGATATCGAGCACAGTGGCATATTTTGCGATAAGGTTAGCCATCAGATCTGCAAAGCTGCTCCATTCATCAATCATGATGGATACTCCTTTCTACACTGGGCCCAATTTTATAGGCCGCTACAATTTCTGGCGGTATCCGCTCCAATACAGCAAGGGCCTCCTGATACTCCCGCTGGAGCTTGGCGTCGTTCAACTTTTTCAGAACGCTCTCGTGGTTTGCTTCCTCCAGAGACTCCGAGAGCTTTTGGTTTTTCTTCTTGAGCTTCTCATTCTCGGCCTTGGTACTGGTGAAGGCCGTACTGTACTTTTTGAGCTGAGTTCGCATTTTCTCCACGGCCGGGATATAGCCGTCCAGCAGTTCGGAAATCTCAGCGGCCCGCTTCTTGCTGTTAAAGGGGCCGATGCCGGTCAGCAGCTGGTCCAGCTTTTGGCGCTGCTGGGTGAGATGGGTCATCTCCTTGAAGATACGAGGCGGGATATGGTCGCGGCCCGTCTGGCTTGCGCTCTCGCCGCGCTCCAGGTCGGGGTATTTTTTGACCATGTGTTCCCAGAACTTGTCCTGCCACCAGGTCAGCTTCTTTTTGTTGCCTACGATCTCCTTGGCGCTGAGTCTGCCATCTGGTGTCAAGGGGACAAAAGAAAGGTGCATATGGGCTGTTTTCTCATCCATATGCACCACGGCAGAAATGATAGTTTCTCTGGATTGGTATTGCACAAAGAAGCGGAGTATTTCCTCAAAAAACTGCCGGATTTCGGGCAGTTTCTTGCCCTTGAAGAACTCCGGCGTGGCGGTAAACAGGACTTCCACCACCCGAACGCTGTCTTTTCTGGTGCGGCATCCAGCGGCACTGATCTGGCGCTCAGCCTCAGCCCGGTAACGTTGGGGTGGCTCGATCAGGTGGAAGTTGTGCTTGCTGCGGGAAAGATCGATATCGGGGTTGCTGGCGTACTTTTCTTTTCTGCGCTCGTTATGGGCCTCGATGTTAGTGATCTCCGGCCCCTTGTACTTGGCGAAGCGCATGATGGCGTATTGTGGTTGGCTCAATGGCGGCCCTCCTTTTTGGCAATTCAATCGTATTGATGACGGGCATAGTACAGACTCCTTTCTTTTAGGTAGGTGGATGAGCTTCGATTATAAAAGTGGTGCTGGACAAAATGTCCAGCACCAACTGAACCAAAATCAAGTGGTCAAAATGACCACTTGATTGTAAGTCTGCAAACTGAGGCAAACGTGCCCCAAAATCAAGTTACCACTTTGATATGCTCCCTATAACAGAGACACTGAAATAGGGAAAGGATTAAAATGAGC
>ERZ1090863.959-NODE-960-length-13666-cov-36.657924_pt1 | contig 13666 bp, 14 predicted proteins | sample MGYA00478480_ERZ1090863 | MGnify/ENA primary metagenome ERZ1090863 (study PRJEB33644, sample SAMEA5815746) | chicken gut metagenome | biome: Chicken; feature: Gastrointestinal Tract; material: Caecum | place: Ireland | collected 2019-01-01 | study: A study of the...
AATTTTGTCCCCAGGGACTGCGAAGCTGAGGCGCGTCCAGCGGACGAAACAGCCGAAGCGGAGCAGGGGCAGCGGTCTGCCTTTTGCAAGCCCGCTGCGACGGGCGCAGCAAAAGCAGGGAACCGCAACCACCAGGGGGAAGGAATTTCTGTCCCGCGTATGCGGGCAGAAATGGGTTCCCCCGGGAGCGTGTCGCAAAAGCGACACGCTGAGGCGAGTGATCGCCCCTGCAGGGCGTATCTGACCCCCAGCGCGGTTCTATTCTGCCCCAAAGCCCCCTTGTATGCGTCCCGACCGTACGTCCCCACGCCGTGCGGCCGAGACGTTTTTGGTTTCTGCCGGTCCGGCCGCCCTGCGGCGTCACAGCGCGCGCCAGACCACCCGGGGCATCAGGGACTGGACCACGCTGTATTCCGCGGCCTGGGTGCCGCTGCACATGACATTGGCCGCGCCGGCGGCGGTGGAAAGGACCACCGCCTCTTCGAGGGACAGGCCCCGGTCCTCGGCGCAGGCCAGGGCGGCCACCACGCTGTCCCCGGCGCCCACGGTGCTGCCCACCTTGACGGGCAGGCCCTCGGCCAGGATGGTCTGTTCCCGGGTCATGTACAGGCCGCCCCGGCTGCCCAGCGAGACCACCACCTTCCGGATGCCGGCATCCAGCAGGGCGGCTCCGGCCTGCCGCAGCTGGTCCACCGTCTCCAGCGGGCGGCCCGCCAGCCGGGAAAGCTCGTCCTGGTTGGGCTTGACCAGGTACGGGGCGGCCTGGATGCCCTCGGCCAGCAGGCTGCCGTCCGCATCCAGAAAGACCTTGGCCCCGGCCTGCCGGCAGGCGGCGGTCCAGTCGCGGTAGGTCCCGGAGGGAGCGCCCGCCGGCAGGCTGCCGGCCAGCACCACGATGTCCCCGGCCGCCAGCCGCCCAGTCAGCCGCTCCAGCAGCTCCTCCATCACCCGGGGGCCGATGGCAGGGCCCGGCTCGTTGATGTCGGTATGGGTGCGGCCCTGCAGGTCGACGACCTTGAGGTTGGTGCGGGTCTCGCCGCCGCCGGCAAAGCAGAAATCGCAGGTCAGGCCCTGCTGTTCCAGCTGGGCGGCGATGGCCCGGCCGGCGGCCCCTGCCAGCACCCCCATGGCCACGCTGGCGCCGCCCAGCTTGGCGATCACCTTGGATACGTTGATCCCCTTGCCGCCGGGGTCGGTGCGGACCGAGACGATCCGGTTGACGGTGTCGAGGGCAAAGCCGGGAACCACCACCGTTTTGTCCAGCGCGGGATTGAGCGTCACAGTATAGATCATAAAAAGCCTCCTTTGGACGGGACATGCCCCCATGTGTGCATGTTCTGCCCCTATCTTAACGGTTCGGCCGCCGGATTGCAAGGCAAAACAGTCCCCCGCCCCAAGCCGTCGCGGCAGAAAAAAGCCCCGCAGCCCGGACGTCTGTGCATCCAGGCTGCGGGGCTATGGTTTGGCGGGGCGTCCTGCGGGGCCCAGACGGGGGCACTGTAGCCCCCTGACGCTGCCTCCAAAGAAAACAGAAAATCCGAACCCTTCTCCGATAGGAAAAAGGTTCGGATTTTCTTGGTTTGGTGCGATGGAAGGGACTCGAACCCCCGGCCTACTGATTCGTAGCGCAAGTCAGGGGTAATTCCTCCATTATGCCGCCCGCCGTAAAACATAAAATTTTATCGATAATAAGTAATTTGTACAAATTCATGTTTCACATCCACTGGTAAATTTTGCACCTGTTGTCAACCATTGTACAGGGTGAAACCGTGCAGATTCCGTGCAGAAACCGTGCAGGACAATTTTAGAAACTCGGAAGCAATTCACACACAAATGACTTGACGGCATTGTTTTGGGTGGCCATTTGCTGTATGTTATTTTATGTTTTCTTTCAGATCGCACGGAATCCTTTGCCGATGATCTCGCTGGAGTTGACAATAGTCAGAAAAGCCCCGGGATCGGTGCGGCGCAGAAAATCCCGCAGCTGCAGGGCCTGGCGGCTGGTCAGCGCCACCATAATGGCGGTTTTGGGCTCCCGTGTATAGGAACCGGTCACAGATTCTTCAGTCGCAGTACGGTTCAGGGTGTGGAGGATAAATTCCCGCACCTCATCCGGCTTTTGGGAAATGATGGTGCAGACCTTGCGCAGGTTCAGACTCTCGATGGCAGTATCTACAATCGTACACTTTGCGGCCACCCCCAAAATACAGTATAAGCCGGTTTTGGGGCCAAACAGACATGCTGCCCACAGAACGATCCCCAGGTCACTGATGAGCAGTGCTCGTCCAATTTCAAACCCAAAGTATTTGTGCAGGATCATGGCGATGATCTCGGTGCCGCCGGTGCTGGCCCCAATATTGAAGATCAGGCCGCTGGCTGCCGCCGGGAGAAAGATGGCAAAGCAGAGCTCGAGAAACGGGTCGTCGGTGATGGGTTCTGTGACCGGCCAGAGGGTCTCGAACAGGCTGCAGAAAGCAGAGAGCATGACCGAGGAATAGAGGGTCCATCCCATCACGCTTTTGCCCAGGAACAGAAACCCCAAAAGGAGCATCCCAAGGTTTGCGGCCCACATAAAGGTGCCTACCGAAATTCCTGGAAAAACCGACGCCAGCACGATGGACAGGCCTGTCGCACCGCCGAATACAAAGTTGTTGGGGGTACAGAAGAAATTCAGGGTGACAGCGTACAGCAGCAGGCCGACGTTCAGCAGAAAAAAGGTCTTTCCAAACCGTCCGCAATCTTCCCGCGTAAGGCGGATGGAAAACTTGTTGGAATGAGTCATAACTTTTCGATCACCTCGGAAAGGCTATTCAGGATTCCATGGGCAGTGCTCTGGTCCATCTTTTCGCCGTGGCGGGGGCGCAGAGCATAGACGGTCATCCCTGCATTTTTGGCGGCCGCAATGCCGGTGGGAGAATCCTCCACCGCAAAGGCGGTTTCCGGGGTGAGACCCAGCGCGGCCATGGCCCGCAGATAGATCTCAGGGTCTGGCTTATGGGCAGCGCACTCCTCCCCGCTGATGACATAGTCCACAAGGCCGGTGACCCCGGCCGCCTCCATAAAACGGCGGATGGCTTTCTGATCCGAGGAGGAGGCAATGGCCACCCGAAGACCCCGCCGGTGCAGCTCTTCAAACAAGGGTTTGACCTGGGGGTCCGCCAGCTTGCGGTAATCCTCCGGGTGGAACCGGCGGTAAGCCCGGTAGCCCTGGAGCATCTGCTCCCGCAGCTCGGCATCGCCGGGGACCAGCGTCTCCCAGATGGCCTTTTCGTTGGAGCCCACAAAATCCACCCCCCGGGCCCCGGGAAAATCCATCCGGTCCAGATAGGCCTCCCGGCGGCACTGGTAAAAGTGCTCGGTGTCGGCCAGCACCCCATCCATATCAAAAACAACGCCCTGTATCATAGTTTCTCCCTTCCCCAGCCCGGCAGGCCGGTCCTTCCTCCCAACAAAAAGGGGGAGGGGGCTGCGGACAGCCGCCCTCCCCGGGGAGGAACTCTATGTAATAAGATGTGATGCGATTAGTACTCCAGCTTCCACATATAGCGGCGCTTGGTCAGCGGGTGCTGGCGGACGTAGCTCAACTCCTCAGCGTAGACGCGGAAGACGGCGGTGTGGAGCATCGGATCAAAGAAGGTGGCCACATTGGAGGGAACCACCCCGCCCAGGCCGTAGTCCTTGGCGTCCACCACAGTGGTCAGAGCGTCGAACCGGTTCAGGAAGGTCAGAGCGCGGGCATCCACCGAGCGGGTCTTGCCGTCGTTCATCAGCAGGATGAAGGGGACGTCCTTGTCCACGATCTCGAAGGGGCCGTGGAAGAATTCGCCGGAGTGGAAGGAGCCGGAGTTGATCCACTGCATCTCCATCATCAGGCAGATGGAGGTGGAGTAGGCCACCTCAGCGGAAGCGCCGCTAGACATGACGTAGACGACCGGAGCGTCGGCATACTTGACAGCGAACTCCTTGGCAGCCTTGCGGGCTGCGTTGGCGCTGTTCTCGGCCAGCTCAAAAATGGCGTCGAAGCCGGCCAGCATCTGCTCGTAGATGGGGCAGCCCTCGGTCTGCTGCATCAGCTCCACCGCCAGGGCCATGACGTAGCCCATCTTCTCCAGTTTGGCGGCGTAGTTGGCCTCGAAGCCGTGGACGATAACATGATCTGCATCCTTGGTCAGGGCGGAACCTGCTGCATGGGTCACGCTGACCACGGTAGCCCCTGCCTCTTTGGCCACTGCGTTGGCACGGACGGTCTCGGGGGTGGTGCCGCCCAGAGAAGCGGAGATCACAACGGTGTTCTCGCCCAGCCAGGCAGGAGTATCGGTGTTGAACTCATTGGCGGTAAAGTGGTAGGCCCGCAGTTTCTTTGCATTGTGGTCCAGGAAATATTTGCCGGGGTAGAGCTCTGCCTTGGAAGCGCCGCAGCCCACAAAAACCACATTTTCCACGGTGTGGCGGGAAACAATATCGGCCACAATGTTCTTCACGTTGTTCATATCAATGTTATACATGGTTTTTTCTCCTTTTTTAGTTCTTATAATATAAAGAGGTTGCACAAAGCGAAAGGAATGGGTTATCTCAACCGGGCAGTCCGGTTAGACCAGGAGACCGAGGGCGTTGACCACAATGCCGCCCACAATACAGGTCAGCAGCAGCCAGCCGGTGCCGACCTTCTTTTTGATCAGGGTGTACATGCCCATCACGATAGCCAAATCAATAGCGCAGGGCAGAATCGTGTCAATGATGTCCTGAAGGACCAGGCCTGTGGACTCAAAGGCAATGGGGGTGGTCAGACCCACCATGCTGGCTACCATGGCTCCGATGACCATCAGGCCCACGATGCCGCAGACGTACATCATCTTGTCCATCATGCCGCCCTGGAGGTTAGTCAGGTACTTGCTGCCGGTGGTATAGCCGATCTTGCCGCAGAACCAGGTCACCACAAAGGAAGGCACAAAGGAGATCAGCATGGCCAGGATGGGCCCCAGAATGCTGCCCTGCTGGGCCAGCTGGATGCCCAAGCCGAAGGCGATGATCCGGACGGTGCCCTGGAAGAAGCTGTCGCCGATGCCGGACAAGGGGCCCATCAGCGAGGTTTTCACCGCATTGATGGTATCCGGGTTGAAGTTTTCGCGGTCGGCGGCGTACTGTTCTTCCATGCTGGCCGCCAGGCCCAGGGCAAAAGCGCTGGTCTGGGGAGTGCAGTTATAGAAAGCCATGTGCCGCTCATATGCTTCCTTTTTGCGGGCCAGCTGTTCGGGGTCTTTCTCGTTGGGATACAGCCGGTCCAGGGTGGGGGCAATGCCGTACAAAAAGCCCATGTTCATCTGACGTTCGTAGTTCCAGCTGGCCTGGATCGCCCAGGAGCGCCACAGGAACTGCCAGAATTTTTTGTTATCGCTTACCTTTGCGTTGCTCATTGCTCGCATCCTCCTTTACAAATCATCATCATCTTCCAGCGGGTCGTAATCCTCTGCGGACGAGGCATTGCCGGCCATGGCGGGAGCCGCGCCGCCCCGGAACTTGAGCCCGGAAAGGATGATGGCCAGAATAACGGCAAAGATGGCGATGGCCGTCATGCTCAGGCCCAGGTAACCCACCAGGAAGAAGCCCAGCAGGAAGAACACGGTTAGCTCCTTGTTGAGCATGCTGGACATCAGCAGTGCAATACCGTAAGCGGTGAGGAACTTACTGCTCAGGTTCAGGCCGTCGGTCAGCCAGGCGGGGATCATCTCCACCACCTTCTGGACAAAATCGGTGCCCAGATAGACAGCCAGGAAGATGGGGACAAAGTACATCAGGCTGTAAAGCAGGGTGCCCCAGAGGATGTGCATACTGCGGGCCCGGGCGAACTTGCCCTCCTCGATGGCATGGTCGGCAACATGGGTCAGGTTGGACAGGATGGTACGCATCAGTACGCCCAGCATTTGGCCCAGCACCGCGATGGGAATGGCCAGCGCCAGAGAGGTCTCCACCGAGGCGTCGGTGAGGATCGCGAAGGCAGAGCAGATGATGGCGGCCATATTCATATCCGGAGGTGCAGCCGCGCCGATGTTGACGATGCCCAGGCTCATCAGCTCGATGGAAGCGCCGACGGTCAGGCCCACCGGCAGGTTGCCCAGCAGCAGGCCGACGATGGTGCAGGTGATGAGCGGCCGCTCGAAGTTCAGGCGGCCCAGCAGGCGGCTGTCCAGAATGCAGAACACGCCTACCAGACCCAGGACGAGGGATGTAACAAACATGGATCGATTCCTCCTTTGGATTCAGCACTGTGAGCTCACAGGCTCAGCATCTCTTTTTTGTGGCTGGGGGTCTGCTGCATGTAGATCTTCACCCCGCGGGAGAGCAGCTCTTTTGTTTCTGCGGCTTCTGCGTCGGTCATAAAGATGGCCTGGCCGTACTGCTTGGCCCCGGCGCGATTGGCAAGGCCGCCGTAGTTGATTTCGGTGATATCAGGGTTAGCATCACAGAAGGCCTTGAGGGTGGCCACGTTGCCGAAGATCATCATGATGTTTTCATCCAGCTGCCGAACTTTCGGCATCTTGGCCAGGGTTTTCTCCAGAGTGAAGATGTTCAGCCGGACGCCTGCGGGTTTGGACAAGGTCAGAGCAGACTTTTTCAGCTCGTCGGTTGCCGCATCATCATCCACCACAATGATCCGCTGCGCGCCGGTGTGGCCGGTCCAGGCAAAGACGACCTGCCCATGAAGCAGCCGATAATCCAAACGTACCAATTTGATCATAAGTCATCCTCCTCTGCAGGCACGTCCTGCAGCAATTTTCTGCAATCCAGGATCTGGCTGCGGGCCTGATTCAAAAACTCTTCCAGTTCCTCATCGGTGATGGGATCATCGCAGCTGGCCAGGTTGAGGGCCAGGCAGGCGTTGGTGCCGCAAATTACGGTCAGGTCCGGGTAATCGGCAAGCAGAGTCATCATGTCATTGTTGACGCTGCCTCCCATCACGTCGGTCAGGACGTATGCTTTGTCCCCGGGAGCAAAACCATCCAGCAGGCGGCGGGTGGACGCCGTGACCGGTTCCGTCTCATCCCGGGTGGTGGCCACTGCATGGACGTTGGGAAGTTCGCCCAAAATCAGCTCCAGCGTATTTTTGAGCCCGGCCGACATCCCCCCATGTGAGGCCAAAATGATTTGGTTCATGCGGATCTCCTTTCTCTTAACTTGATCTGTCCGGCTTATCTCAGACAGTTCTTGTGAATTGACGCCCAATTCGTTCCATTCGTTATAGACGTCATAATCGTCATGTATATAATATCATTTTCAATCCAATTGTCAAGGTCTTTTGGAAACATTTTGTATCTTTGACACATCGCACAACAATCCGGTATTATAATAGTCAAAATCACAAAAGTTCCTGGCTGTTCGGCCAATAAAAACCGGGCCCAATCTCCTTTCCTGCAAAAAGAGATCAGGCCCGGTTTCTACCAAGCGATCTTACAATTCAAACATATACCGGCTGCCAACGTAGTACTGGCGGCCAATAACCAGGGGTTTGCCGTTCTGGTCCAAAAAATAGGCGTTCAGGAAAAGCAGCGGATCGCCCAGGGGCACATTCAGTTCCTGTGCCTGTTCGGCGGAGGCGCGGGTGACTTCGATGGTACGATGGGCGGTGTCTACCGGCCATCGGCCGGTCAGCCCACGGATGGTCTCGAAGGCGGAGGTATCGTTCCACTCCATCTGCATCAGGCTCTTGAACTCCTGATAGGGGAAAAACAGGTTTTCCTCAAAGATCGGGCGCCCGTCGGCCGTCCGCACCCGCTTGATATACAGCAACAGATCATCCTCGCTGCAGCCAAAGAAGGCTTTTTCGTCTTCCCGGACCGGCACGATTTTCCGGTCCAACAGCCGTGCCCCGGGGACCATCCCTGACTCCCGGCAGGTCTTGGAAAAGCTCTCCATCTTGTTGCCGCCGGTCATCTTGCGGTGGATCCGCGGCGTGCTGACGAAGGTCCCCCGGCCCTGCATCTTGACCAGATACCCTTCGTTGCACAGCTCCTCCACCGCCCGCCGGACAGTGATGCGGCTGACCGAATACTCGGCGCTCAGCTCCGGCTCTGCGGGAATCTTTTCATTGGGTTTGTATTTGCCTCGTTCGATGGCAGCCTTGATGTCCTCCTTGATCTGCTGATAAAGGGGAACCACATTGGAATCCGGCATAATATGCTCCTTTCTGTTTGAATCCGGATCGTGCAGAAAACTCAGTCACCTGACGTTATAGATGTTATATCTAATTAGGATGATACAAAGTTTTCACAGGTTTGTCAAGTTGAAACTTGAACATTCTTCATCCGGTGTCCTGTAACCATCGGTGTCTTCAGGATGAATCGCCGGTTTACACGCGATTTCCTGAATAAGGCCGTGCAACGGGGAATGTCGTGGCATGGCCGGCAAAGGGCGTCAGCCCTTTGAGTCGGAAGAATCCAAAGAAACCGCGCCGGGGTTTCGTGGCACACGACTTTGGGTACAAAGTCTAGTGTGTTATACCTTTGTGCAGCAGACGGCAGCTGGGGGGAGCTATCCCGCCCCGCTCCCATGGCGTGAAAGGTGCCCCTGTGGGGCAGCAGAAACGGCAAAGAAAGGCTGACAGTTTGTGCCTAAAAGCACAGGCTGCCAGCCTTTTGCTGTCTGCGGAACAAAGGTATATAAAGCCCCGCCGCGGCGGATTCATTCGTTTTCTTCCGGTTTTCCTTTGGCGCTTTCCCTACTCTTGTGGACGTTGTACTGGTTCTTGCACTGGGGACCGCAAAAGGTAGTGTTGACATGACTGCCCAGAAATGCTTTCTGGCAATTCTTACACAGCCGCAGGGGATGTTCCTCGTCCGCCAGCATGAAGCTGAACATCATCTGGATACCCAGCAGCAGGGAGTGAAAATCCCAGTAAATGGTGGGCTTATCCAGCAGCTCGATATGGTAGCTGGGGGCAATCCCGCCGAACGCAGCCATGGCTTTTTGGTACAATTCCCGGGTGTCTTGATCCATTAAACGGCAGTCCTGGTAGTACAAGATAGAGGTGGTCAGTGTGAAGGACCAGTCCTTGAACTGCTGGGCGACCCAGTCATAAGGCTCCGCATACTGCCGCTGGAAGCTCATAGTTTTTGCCATGGGTTCATCCATAAAGGTCATGGTCAGGGCAACCATCGTCCGGTCTCCAGAAACCTTCCAAGCGGATTCAATTCCCTGTTTCACCAGGTCCAGCTGGTCAAAGGGATAAAACAGAGCCAGATACCGGTCGGTGTCCATGGATTCCTCTTTGAGGAAATGATTCTTCGGCAGGTAAACCGCCTCATAGTCCATAAAGGCCGGCGTGGTGGGCAGAGCGGTCATCAGACCCAATAAACCATACCGGGTGACAAACTTCAACACTGCCCGCTCCACTTCCACCGCCGCTCTGCGGCTCATCATCAGCATTCCAACATTCAGGGCGTCCAGCACGATGTCTGGAACCTCTTTAAGCGGGTTGTAAACCTCCGGCTTTGCGTCTTTGCCGGGGGTGATGTACCGTTTGCCGTCTTTTGCCGTTTTCAGCTCGTAGTAATCGTACCGCACCCAATGAGAACGGGATTGCTCAAACAAGTTCTTCATTCTGCATTTATTCCCCCTCAGCCGTCCCTGTCGCCAGGGGCGGTTTTCTTTTTCTGTGGTTGGTCTTATTTTCCCGCCGAATCACAACATCTTTGCCTTGTTCCTCTGCGAGGGCTGAATATTCCTCTATAAATTGGCGTTCCCGCAGGGTCAGGCTTTTGCCTCGTTCTCTTTTACTATATAAATAACCAAACATCTGACGCTGTAAGTTCTTATAAATGGTTTTCCGCAGTTTCCGGATGTTGCGGTCGGACTGTTCACGAGCTAAGGCAAGCTGGGTGGCACTCCACAGCCGCAGGGATAAAAAGTACAGAACTTCCTTGTGATCCTCGCTCAGGTCCGCAATCATGCGAGAGATAAATGGATCGGCGGTCAGCTGGTGCATCTCATAAGGGCAGTTAAATAGGATATCCAGAAAGTTTCCGGCCATCATCTGCCGGTACGCCGTGTCATTCATCCACCTGGGGATAAGCTTGGGTTCTGAAACAGCCTGATAATCCAGCGGCAAGTCTCCCCGAAGGTGTTCGTAATTCCGTTCCCGGCGCTCCCGGTTCTGGTCCAGCTTGTCCCACTCCTTTATCACCACAGAAAAGTCCGCCTCAGTCCGGGCGGCTTCCTCCAGACGCCGAACCGCCTCCGCCCGGATTTCCCGTTTCAGCCGCTTTTCACTGGTCGGCGCGGCTTCTTCCTCCTCCGTCTCCAGCTCTACTTCATCATGGAGGGGGTGCTCGTCATGCTCCAGGGCGCTTTCCAGCTCGATCTGACGTTCCGCCGCCGCATCTCGTTCCAGCGCCTCATTCGTCAAACTGATGCTGGATTCATCGTCCCATCCAAACAAGTCACCTTCGATATCCAAAAGTTCATTCTTGTTCCGATACGCCATACCCCCACCTCACTCCAAAAAATTTTTTGAAAAATTTTAAAAATGGTTCCGTTTTGCACCCCGGATTTCTCCTATTAGTGAAAGGGTAGTTCCGAATCGGGTTACAGCCCATAACCGGGTTACAGTTTATGGAACTTTTTCTGATTATACATTGAAGGCCCTCTCGGGCTCAAGAAGAAAAAAGTCGAAAGGAGAAGTCAGGCTTTATTTTTTCGCAGAAGGAGGTATGGAACGAAATGTTACGCACCCAATTCACTCGTCAGGGACTCAGGTGTGCCCCGAAACGAGGTACACCTCTATCCATGGCGAAGTACTGTATCCCTGCCCACAAGATGCCAGAACAGCGAGGTGCAAATGAATCTTTTTAAAACTGTAAAGGAATCCGTCACTGTCAAGCAGGCCGCAGCCTTGTATGGCTTACCCGTCACGTCTACCTGGATGGTCCGCTGCCCTTTCCATGAGGACCATACCCCCAGCATGAAGCTGAACGACACCTATTATTACTGCTTTGGCTGCGGCGCCACCGGGGATGTCATCGACCTCACCTCCCAGTTGTTTGGCCTCAGCAGCTTCCAGGCAGCCCGGAAGCTGTCCCAGGACTTCGGACTCAGTCCGGACAAGCCCCCATCCGGTGCAATTGCTCTGCCCAAGCCGCCCACCGCCCCTTCGGACGCCCAGCAAGAAGAAATCTCCTACTGTCTCCGGGCCCTCCACGACTACCGCGACCTGCTGACTCGGTGGCAGACAGAGTTCGCTCCCCTCTCCACAGAGGAGCCGCTGGACGGTCGCTTTGTGGAGGCTCTGCACATGATGGCCGTTGTGGACGACCTCATTGATTGCCTGGCCTACGGACCGGCCTCCAAGAAGGCAGCCGCTGCCAAGCGCCTGCTGGATGGTCAGATGCTGCCTATGGTGGAAGCCCGCCTCAATTCCCTGGATAGAAAGGAGGCTGCATGAAAAACAAGAAATACTGGCCCAGCCACAACGACCCGGTCTGGCTGGAAGAAGGCTTCCGGATCAACGAATCTGTTTTCTGTGAGACTTTCATTTCAACCCACAAAATTGTTTTCTGCAATGGTTTCTTCTTCACCGAAGATGGCCGGGTAACGGACGAAATGCCTCTACGAAGCACCATCTATGCGGAACTGAAGGACTACGCCAGCAACAACGTAGCCCGCAAGGTGGGCTGCATCCTGGACCTGCTGAAACTCTCCGCCTAGGTGGATGACTTCCCGCCAGTCACCAACTGCATCCACCTGGCCAATGGCACCCTGAATCTGAACGGCAGCTTTCGGGAAGGCAAGCCGGAAGTGGTCCGCAACCGGCTGCCGGTCCGATACAACCCCAAAGCGGCCCAGCCCACTCACTGGCTGCGGTTCCTGTCCGACCTGCTCTATCCGGAAGATATCCCAACCGTCCAGGAATTTATCGGGTACTGCCTCATCCCCAGCAATAAGGGACAGCGGATGATGGTCATCAAGGGACGGGGCGGCGAAGGCAAGAGCCAGATCGGCGTGGTTCTGTCCAGGCTGTTCGGCACTAATATGAAGGATGGCAGCATCGGCAAAATCTCTGAGAACCGTTTTGCCCGGGCCGACCTTGAACACATCCTGCTCTGTGTGGATGACGATATGCGGATGGAAGCCCTGCGGCAGACCAACTACGTCAAGTCCATTGTCACTGCCCAGGGCCAGATGGATCTGGAACGGAAAGGCAAGCAGAGCTACCAGGGCTGGATGTATGCCCGGCTGCTGGCTTTCAGCAATGGAGACTTACAAGCCCTGTACGACCGAAGCGACGGCTTCTATCGGCGGCAACTGGTCCTGACCACCAGGGACAAGCCCGCCGACCGGGTAGATGACCCTGACATCGCCGAGAAGATGGCCGCCGAGGCCGAGGGAATTTTCCTGTGGGCTTTCGAGGGGTTGCAGCGTCTGGTCAGGAACGGCTTCAAGTTTACTGAGAGTGACCGCGCCCGGCAGAACCGGGAGCTGGTCAAGCGGGACAACAACAACTTCTTCGATTTTATGGAGGCCGAGGACTATATTCGGCTCAAGGCGGATGCCTGCATTAGCTCCAAAGACCTCTATACCATTTATAAGATGTGGTGTGAAGAGAACAACCTGGTAGCCCTGAAAGCCCGGAGCTTCAGCGATGCCGTGATTGCCAACCTGAAAAAGTACAACCTGGAGCACACCAACAACATCGCCAACTCAGCAGGCCGCCGCGTATGGGGCTATCTGGGAATCGAAGCTCTGGTCCGGCCTGAGATGCCCTCTTCTCCCTGGGGATAAAACTGTATATGGGAGAACTTGGCCTTTTCGCTATGTACGTATGTACGAGGCCCGTACAGACGCATTCGGCGAAAGGCTTCAGAGGGCGTAACCGTTTGTTACTCCCTTGAAGTGGTTGTGACCAAATTGGTCACAACCAAGTTAAAACGCTCCAAGTCAGATGGATGTCGTGCTTCACGACACCCTCATCCTGCCAGAAAGGGGTCGGCGAGTCACCGACCCATATTTTTATGATTGAAGTGGCTGTTCCCATTTTGGGAACGGCCAAAAACCTATATAAGAGGAAACTCAGCCTTTTTGCTATGTACGTATGTACAAGTTCTGTACGCACGTACATAGCGAAAACCCTAAAACGCACCATATACACGAATCATTTACGACACTAAAGTGGTTGTGGACATTTTGTCCACAACCACACAGGTTTGTCCGAGTTGTCACGGTGACAACTTGGTTTTGATGGCACTGGACAAAATGTCCAGTGCCATCGCTTCTCTCAAGGAATCTTTAAAGGTCTGAAGTAGGTGTGGACAAAATGTCCACATTCTTTTTATTGTATAACCTTTTCGGAAGTGCATCTGCTTTGGTCCAATCCTTGTAATCAAGTGGTCAAAATGACCACTTGATCTTGTACAACAGAAGTTCGCGGTAGATGTGAGAAAATCAACGGACAGATTTTGTCCGTTGATTTTCTGGAATACCGAGATGTTCACCTCCCAGCGCTATGTACGCATCAACCCCTGTACGCACGTACATAGCGAAAAGCCCAAAACGCGCTATATACGCAATCCTTTATGGCGCTGAAGTGGTCTGGGTCATTTTGACCCAGACCAACCGGTTCCGATCAAGTTCCCATTTTGGTGTGCACCCCGTCAAGAGGACAACGAAATAAATCAAC
>ERZ1090863.963-NODE-964-length-13612-cov-6.497529_pt1 | contig 13612 bp, 13 predicted proteins | sample MGYA00478480_ERZ1090863 | MGnify/ENA primary metagenome ERZ1090863 (study PRJEB33644, sample SAMEA5815746) | chicken gut metagenome | biome: Chicken; feature: Gastrointestinal Tract; material: Caecum | place: Ireland | collected 2019-01-01 | study: A study of the...
ATTGTGGCAATATAAAATTTTTAAAAGTTTATATTCAGTTAATAATAAATTTACGGTGGCTTGATATATTTCGCGTATAACTGATTGTGAAAAGTGCGGGAGGAAGAATATGCAGAGAAAATATTTTTATTCGGACGAAATAAACGACGACTTTGCGGGCACGCACATAACGGCGGTAACTCTGCCCGAAGATTATAAATTCGTGCCCCGCACAAAGGGGTGGAAGGCGGCAAGATTGTTTGTGTACAAGCTGTTTGCCACGCCTGTCATTATGCTTGCGGGCGCGCTTTTGGTGCGCTACAAAAACAGACGCGTTTTAAAGGGATACAAGCGCGGCGGCGCTTTTATATACGGCAATCACACCGCGTATCTCACCGATGCGCTCAATCCCACGGCCATAGCCTTCCCGCGGACGGCGGACGTGGTGGTGAATGCGGACGCCGTTTCCATAAAGGGCATAGGCGGACTTGTGCGCCTTCTCGGCGGGGTGCCCGTTCCGCAGGACCTGCACGGGCTTAAAAATTTTTCGCAGGATATAATCTCCGCGGCGGAGAGCGGCCATTGGGTGGCCGTATACCCCGAAGCGCACATCTGGCCGTATTACACGGGCGTGCGTCCGTTCGGCGCGGCGTCCTTCAAGTACCCCGCAAAGTGCGGCCTGCCCGTGTTCTGCTATACCACGGTATATAAAAAGCGCCGCTTTTTCAAAAAGCCCGCAAGGGTTGTATATATAGACGGCCCGTTCTTCGCCGAGGGTGCAAATGTGAGGGAGCGCGCTCAGGATTTGCGCGACAAGGTATATTCTGCTATGTGCGAAAGGGCAAAACTTTCTGACTGCGAGTACTGCGAATACGTAAAGGTTGAGGACGCCAGACTTGCGGCGTCGCTCAATGCCGCGCAGAGCAGGTCCGTGCCCAGAACGGTCGTGGAGCCGTTGCCGCAGACGGAGGAAGAGGAGCAGTCGGAGGTTGCAAGCCAGGCTTAAAAGGCGTATAACCGCATTGGTTGCGGCATATATACGGATGAATGGAAAAAAGGCAGAGGCCGCGACGCATTTATGCGCCACGGCCTCTGCCTTTATATAAATTTTTTAAAGTTCGGAAAGCAGATTTTTCATATCGTACAGTCCCGCAGGTTTGCCCGCAATCCATTTTGCGGCGCGTATCGCGCCCGCTGCAAATACTTTTTTGGAGCGTGCCGAGTGCGAAAGCGTTATAATTTCGTCCTCACCGCAGAACATAACCTCGTGTTCGCCCACAATCGTGCCGCCGCGCACCGCGTGCAGACCAATCTCTCTGCCGCGCGCGCCGACTATTCCTTCGCGGCCGCACACATACGGTTTTTTATCCTCAAAGGCAGAATTTGCACTCTCGGCCAGCATGAGCGCCGTGCCGCTGGGCGCATCCTTTTTGAGGTTGTGATGTTTTTCTATAATCTCTATGTCGTACTTTTCGCCGAGGAAGGCCGCAGCCTCGCGCACAAGCTTTACAAGCAGGTTCACGCCCACCGAAAAGTTTGCCGTGCGGAAAATTGCCACCTTTTTGCTGTACTCGTCTATAAGTTTAAGCTGCGCAGGGGTGTGTCCCGTGGCGGCAATCACCGCGGGTACGCCGTTTTTAGCGCAGAATTCAAGTTCGCCTTCAAGGCAGGCGGGGGAGGAGAAGTCTATCACCACATCCACTTTTTCGCTCACTTCGTCAAAGCTTTTATAAACCTTGCCCGCAAAGTTTTCGGGTGCGTGCAAATCTACTCCGCAGACGGCCTCAGCCTCGCCGTCGCCCTTGAGCAGTTCAAGGATATTGCCGCCCATATGGCCGGCAATTCCGCATATAAGTACCTTTATCATACTCTTTTTACTCCCAGGCGCGCAATGCATTCTTCCATAATCTTTTTATGCGCGTCTTCAAGCTCGGTGAGGGGAGGTCTGGGAAGTCCCGCATCCAGACCTATCAGATTGCAGCCGTATTTTACTGGTATGGGGTTCACCTCGGTAAAGCAGGCGTCAATCAGGGGCAGAAGTTTATCCTCCAGCTCGTTGGCCTTTTTAAGGTCGCCCGCCTGCACATATTCGTAAACCTTTCTGCATTCGCGCGGTACTATGTTGGAAACAACCGAAATAAGTCCCGCTCCGCCTATCGCGAGAATGGGCAGATTGAGGTTGTCGTCGCCCGAATATACGTCCATCTTTCCGCGCACTCTGCGCATGGTTTCGCATATCTGTTCCATATTGCCGCACGCCTCCTTTATGCCCGCCATATTGGGTATGGATGAGAGCTCTTCGGCGGCGGGAGGAAGGATGTTCACGCCCGTGCGCGGGGGTACGTTGTAGGCAATAACGGGCAGCCGCGTGGCGGCGCATATGGCCTTGTAATATTCAACTATGCCGCGCTGAGTGCATTTGTTGTAGTACGGCGTGACGGCCAGAAGTCCGTCGGCGCCCAGCTCTTCGGCAATGCGCGCGCCCTCTACGGCGTGCGCCGTGCTGTTTGAACCGCAGCCGAACACTATTTTTGCGCGTCCTCTCACCTTTTCCACGGTGTAGCGCATCAGCGCGCGCTTTTCCTTTTCCGTCATTGTGGGGGGTTCGCCCGTGGTGCCAAGCACAAGCAGCATATCCGTGCCGTTTGCAATCTGGTATTCAATCATTCTGCCGAACGCTTCAAAATTCACCGAACCGTCGGCCGCGAACGGGGTAATCATTGCGGTACCCGTACCTGTAAAAAAGCCCGTCATATATTTCACCTCTCAATTTTTTGTGCGGCCGAGTGCAAATTTTTTCGCGGCTTTTCTGCCCGCCGAGGTTGTTCGTTCGGCCATAGTGCCGCGGCAATTTCCCTCTCATTTGGAAAAAATAAAATTTTCCCTCCGCGGCTCTCCATTTATAATATATGAAAAACAATTAAAATCAGTAGATGTGTTTTACTTCCGCGCCCTTATCTTTATTCGGGGTGAAAACAACAGCTGCTCAGTCAAAGTAGCCTTTTTTTGCAAGAAGTTCTGCAAGCAGTACTGCGCCGCCTGCGGCTCCGCGCAGAGTATTGTGCGAAAGACCTACGAATTTGTAGTCGAACACGTTGTCCTCGCGCAGTCTGCCCGCGCATATGGCCATACCGTTCTCCGTCATTCTGTCCAGCTTTGCCTGGGGACGGTTGTCCTCTTCAAAGTAGTGTATGAACTGGGCGGGGGCGGAGGGCAGTTTCAGCGCCTGGGGCTCACCGGAAAATTCTGCCCAGGCGGAGAGAATTTCCTCTTTTGTGGGCTTGTTTTCAAAGTTTACAAACACAGCCGCCGTGTGACCGTCCGATACGGGCACCCTCAGGCACTGCGCCGTGATTGCGGGGGTGGTGGCGGGCACTATCTCGTCGCCCTGTATGCTGCCCCATATTTTCAGCGGCTCCTTTTCGCTCTTTTCCTCTTCGCCGCCGATGTAGGGTATTATGTTGTCTATTATCTCGGGCATGGTTTCAAACGTCTTGCCCGCGCCCGATATTGCCTGGTATGTGGTCACGGCCGCGCTCTTTATGCCGAACTTTTTAAGCGGGTGGAGCAGGGGCACGTACGACTGCAGCGAGCAGTTGGACTTTACTGCTATAAATCCGCGCTTTGTGCCGAGGCGCTTTCTCTGCGACTCTATTATTTTAATGTGGTCGGCATTTATTTCGGGTATGACCATGGGCACGTCGGGGGTAAAGCGGTGCGCGCTGTTGTTGGAAACTATGGGGCACTCAAGCTTTGCATAGGCATATTCCAGCGCCTTTATGTCCTCTTTGTTCATGTTCACCGCGCAGAAGCAGAAGTCTGCCATCGCGGCAATTTTTTCCTTGTCCGCATCGGCGTCCATAACCACCATATCCGCATATTTTTCGGGAAGGGGCGCGCTCATGTGCCAGCGGCGGAGGGCGTCCTTATATTTTTTGCCTGCCGAAGAGGAGCTTGCCGCAAGGCAGACAACGTTGAACCAGGGGTGATTTTCAAGAAGGAGCAGAAAACGCTGTCCTACCATGCCGGTGGCGCCAATTACGCCGACGTTGAATTTTTTCATTGTATTCTTCCTTAAAATAAAATATTTTACGGTTTAAGCCGTTTGGTACTAAGTCGCGCCGCACATTTTGCTGTAAATGACCTGCGCGGCACGCCATATTTTATAAAAGAGCGGCACATATGCCGCAAATAACGCGCTGTATAACAAAAAAGCGGAGCATATTGTGCGCCCCGCCGTAAATACAGTAAAACAAAAAATTTCACCGAAAAGCGCAACGCATAAAGCGACAGTTGCAAGGGTATTGACCTTTGCACCCAGCGCACGGCAAGGGACCCTTGCGCTTCGGCGGAGATGCCCTTTCGCCGCGAAAAAATTTACAAAATTCCCTTAAATTTATTCGCTCCGCGGGTACTGATGCTCGTCCGCTCCTCTGTTCAGTAGAATAAATATAACACAGCGCCGCCCGAATGTAAAGAAATTTATCAAACTTCGCGGAAAATTATTTGAAAAAATAATATCAATGCTGTATAATATTGTAAATGAGGCGGTATGCCGTGCGCTTTACGGCCCGCCGTAAATTCATTTCAAGGAAAACAAGATGGCTTCACAGACCGTAGCAAACGCCTTAAAAGGCAACGAAATATGCGATTACACCCGCCGCGCTTCAGATAAGGGCAGGTGGGCCGCAACCTGGACTGTATTCAGCTCCAACTTTCTCAAAATAATCATCACCAACCTGCTGACGTTGGTATTCTTTCTTCCGCTCGCAGCGGCAGTGTTCCTGCGCGGAATGTATGTGAACACCAATTTCGGACTGTATCCCTTCAGCACCAACATAGGCCCCACGGCAGTGCCCGCCCTTCCCAATGTAGCGGGAATGGCCGAACAGATTGCCATGACGGCCGACCTCATCTTCTATTCCATTGCCATACTCTGCGGCCTCATAGCCGCCGTAGGCGTGGCAGGCGCGTGCTATACGCTCAAAAAGATGGTGAACACCGGCGGAGAATACAGCGTAAAGGACTTCTTCCGCGGCGTTAAAAAATCCTATTTCAGAGTGGCTCTGCCCGTTCTGCTGTTCATGGTGCTGTTCTTCTGCACCGTGCTTGTGTCAGACTGGAAGAATATGGAAATTGCGCTCGGCCACTCTTCGGGCTGGCCCATCGCCGCAACCGTGCTCATGATTATACTGCTCGTCGTTGTCGGCATAATCTGCCTCTGGCTCATCGCAGTCGGCGTAAGCTACAAAGTGGGCCCTCTTCAGACGATAAAGAGCAGCTTTTCAATGCTCGGACACTCCGTTCTGCAGACGATATTCATGGCGGGTTTTTCGTTCATACCCGTATGGCTTTTGCTCGTAGGCGGAATCGTTCAGTCGATAATGCTGTTTATCTTCATATTTATAGGTTTCTCGTTCATTTTCATATGCTGGATGAGTTACACGCAGTGGATATTCGATATGTTTGTCGCACCTCCCATAGAGGAGAGCAAACCCGCGGCTAAAAAGTCCGCTCCCGCAGCTGCGGCAAACGTTGAGACAGACGAAAAGGACCTTGCGCGCGAAATGCTTGCAGCCGGCAGAATAGAAGTGCTTGCAACGCCCATGGCGCCCATCGGCAAGGAACTTGCGCCCGCACTCGGCAAAAGTTACGGCCGCGGCGACCTTGAAAGAGTAGCCCTCGGCAGGCAGGAGATTGAAAAGAAGGCCGCAGATTACAGGGCGGCTCACAAAAACGACAAGCGCTTTGCCGAATACAATGCCATGTTTGCCGACAGAGAAAAAGCTCTCGGCGACGACGGCAAGAAGGGCAAGAAGAAAAAGAAGATAAGCGCGGACAATCTTTTAAGGTGACGCGCACACTGCCATGAAGAAAAGTTACGCCGCCATCGGCGGCAGATTTGAATACCTTAACTCTGACTGCGGCTATGAACAATGGTCGCAGTATTTAATTAAAACGCTTGCCGAACTCGGCGCGGGAACGGTCGGCGTGGACATAGGCTGCGGCAACGGCTACTTTACCCGCGCTCTCTGCCGCGAGGGAAAGAGCATGCTCGGCGTGGACATCTCGCCCGAAATGCTCTCCGCCGCGGAGGACATCGCCCGCAGACAGGGCATACGCGCCGAATTTTTACTCGGCGATATAACCAAACTAAAACTGACAAGCCGCGCCGACTTTGCCATAGCCATAAACGACTGCCTCAACTACGTTCCGCAAAACAAGCTGCATGCCGCCTTTTCGCACGTGGCGGGCTGCCTTAAAAAGGGCGGCGCGTTCGTGTTCGACATAAGCACGGAGTACAAGCTGAGCAAAATTCTCGGCGACAATATGTTTGCCGATGACGAGGACGACATAGCCTACATCTGGTTCAACAAGTTTGAAGGCGACAGGGTGGTTATGGACATCACCGTGTTCACGCAGACGGAGAGCGGACTTTTTAAAAGAGAGGACGAGCGCCACGTTCAGTACGTGCACAGAAGAGAGGACGTCGTGGCCGCGCTTGAAAGTGCTGGGTTCGAAGTCGTGCGCGCGGAGGGGCATTTGGGCGTGCCGCTCTCGGATGACAGCCAGCGCATGAACTTCATCTGCGTAAGGCGCTGAAAACTGTACGGCAAAATAAATATTCTGTCGGGGAACGCGCCTTGCAAACGCAAAAAATTTGCCGCTTAAACGTGGCCCCGAAAGAGTTCCCAAAAAACAGGACTTGCCGCGTAAAATGCGTCAGACAATCAAATCGCCGCGCTGTCAGCGTTTGAACGGCGACGCTGCGCCTTATATATAATTGGCAGGCGGAGCATAAATTTTGCGCGGGGCAAGGCTCAAGTCTTGCGCTGTTTTGCGGCAGGTGACATTGCCGCAAAAGCTGCGGCGCGGAAAGTTAAGACCCGTCTGCACAAACTTATAACGGGATAATGCAATGAACAGACTTTATAAAACTCTGATATTCAATAAACAGGTTTCTCTTTCGGTGCTCGATACCACCGAGCTGTGCCAGAGGGCGCGCGACATTCACTCGCTGGAGCCCGCGGCGGCAAAGACTTTAGGCGAACTGCTCACCTGCGGCGCGTATATGGCGGGCTGCCTCAAAAGCGAAAAGGGCGCGGTTTCCATAACCATAAAGGCGGGCGAAAACTCGGGTACGGCCAGCGTTTCGGGCGATGTAAATCTGCATATGCGCGGCTATATAGACGGCAACGCGGGCGGCAGACTTGCGGGCGGCTTTATGACCGTTGTCAAGGACGACGGCTTTTTCCGTCCCTTTACAGGCGCAAGCGAGCTGATATCCGACGACGTGTCCGAGAATATGGAGCACTACTTTGAGCTCTCCGAGCAGATTTTCACCAAAGTGCGCGTGGCGGCAAAGTTCGATGGCGAAAAATGCATTGCCGCGGGCGGCGTGGTTATGCAGATTCTCCCCGGCGCGGGCGCGGACGTTGAAAAGGCTGTCGTCGATAAGATGAACAGCATTGGCGACATTGCCGCAGATATCGCTCAGCTCGGCGCTGAGGGCGTCGTCAAAAAGTTCTTCTCGGAGGAGACGGCGGGCGCATATTCGTATATAACCGAACCGCAGTACAAGTGCAACTGCTCGCGCGAAAAGATTTCCGCGCTGCTCGCCACTATGGACAGGGCGGAGCTGGAAGATATTTTAAAGGAGCAGGGCGAAATTTCCGTACACTGCCATTACTGCAACACCGACTATAAGTTCGGTCAGGAAGATATAGATAATATTGAAAAGTTGCGGCAAAATAAAGTTTAAGTTGACAAAATGAGCAAGACAGAAGCCATGGATTTCAGCGACGACAGGCTACTCGCCCTCGCCGCCGAAAAACTCGATGAACACAACTTAATAGGAGCGTTGCGTCTGCTCAATAAAAATTCGGCCCTCAACTTCCCCGACGACCGTTCTTTTATGCTGTACGCCGAAATTTACGACGATATGGAGCTGTACGAAAGGTCGGTGAACAACTGGTTCCGCTATCTGGACGAATCGCCCGAAGGCGACCTCGCGGACGCCTACGAGGGACTTGCGGTCGACTATATGAACCTGGATAACGAGCACTTTGCCGCGTACTACTACAATAAACTGCTCATTGAAACGGACGACCTGACCCCCGAAACGCGCAGGGAGATTATAGACAGCTTTCTGCGCCGCCAGGAAAACCCGCTCAGGTTTGCATACCCTCCGCAGATTGCCGACTACTCCGCCGAAATTTCGCGCGGGGTGGAGCTTATGCGCGCGCAGCAGTACGACGGCGCCATAGCCGAATTCGAAAAGGTGGAGGAGGGCAACCCCCGCTATCTTTCCGCGCGCAACTACATTGCAATGTGCAAGATAATCGCCGATAAGTGCGACGAAGCGGAGGCGGAGTGCCTTTCGGTGCTCAGCAAAAAGCCTGACGACATTCAGGCATTGACTACTCTCGCCGCCGTAAAGACCGAACAGAAAAAGGCGGAGGAGGGCAGGGAGCTTGCGTTGAGGCTGGTAAAACTTAACCCCAAGGACGCGGACGATGTGTACAAAGTCGCAACCGTCTGCTGCGAAAACAAGCTCCACGCCGAGGCGTTCGAACTGTTTTCAAAGCTGGAGGGGGACTTTGCCTACGATACCACCGTGCTCTACTTCAAGGCGATAGCCGCATACAACAGCGGAAATTATGAGCAGAGCTATGCGGCGTTCGATAAAATTCTCACAATCGATCCCGACGCAGTCGTCGCCCGCTATTACTATAAGCGCGCAAAGCACAACGAGGCGGAGGGGATAAAGGAGGAGTTCGGCTATTTTTACCGCCTCCCGCAGGAGCTGCGCGAACAGAACCTTGCCACCATTTCGCAGTTTTACAGGCTTTCCTCGCGCGCGGCAAAGCACGCCGCCAATGACGACGGTACCTTGCTCGACTGCATAAAGTGGTGCTTCGACGAGACGGAAAATTCGGATGACAATCAGCTGCACCTCATTGCGGCGCTGTGCGCCGTCAAAGCTGGGTACGATGACTATGTGCGTACGCTTCTGCTGAACGCCTTTCTCTCCGACGGACTCAAAATTTCTGTGCTCAACGCTCTGTGTTCCCGCAACGAGGACAATCAGTTCGGCGTTGTAATCTGCAATATATACAAGTGCGTGGACGTGTACTCTCTGCGCCTGGGCAGAAGCAAGAGAAAGTGTTTCATTGAGGCATATTCAGTGCTCGTTTCGCGTTTCGGCATTCTCGATGAAGGCTATCCCGCCAAGTTCTGCGGCGCGGCCGAACGGCTGTATGCGGCAATGGCCAAGGCGGGCACGCTTGCGCTCGGAACAGACCTCAAGGCGCTTGCGGCGGCTATTTTCGCCCTCTCGGGAGTGCGCGAATCTACCGTCCCCGCCGATAACGTCTGCGGCTTTTTCGATGCCGATAAAACTACGTTCGATAAGATAATGGAGGCAATGAAGTGAAATTATACGATTTCGACGGAATGTTCGATAAAAAAATATCCTCCTTCATTTCAAAGAATGCGGGCAGATTCAGCGAAGAACAGCTGGAGGATATGATTCCCGCAGAATATGAAAAGTTCGGCGATACGCCAATAAAGTCGCTCGGCGTCAGCCCGCGCGCGTACTACGCGCAGATGAGCGACCGTGAACTGGTAAACTGTCTGTGCGCGCACGTCAAAAACGGCGTGCCCGTTCCCGCATTCCTCTGCCGCGAGCTTGAAAAACGTTCTGAATGCCGAAATGCTCTGGTTGCGCTCTTAAGCGGCGGGCAGCAGGAGCTGTTGCCATATATAGTAAACATTCTCGGCTCGTATGCGGAAGCGCTGCCCGTATATATGCAACTCATTCCCGCCGAGGAGGACGAGGAGTTCAGAAACAAGCTCATAGACCTCGTAAAGGAGAACGCCGACGCCGTAAAGGAGCAGGCGCTGGAAAATTATTCGCGCGGGCAGGAAAAGACGCTCATGCTGGAAATACTCTCCTGTGTAAAAAACCGCGACGACCGCATATTCGACATACTCATAAAGGAGTTCCGCGGCAGCGACGAAGTGCAGATGCTTGCGGGATATCTGGCCACCTATGGCGATGAACGCGCGCTCCCCTACCTCAGCGCAAAAGCGGAGGAGGACGGCCTGCCCTATGCAGATTTTCAGGAGATTAAGTATGCGATAGAGGCGCTCGGCGGCGAATATACGGGTGAACGCGACTATTCGGGTGACCCCGAATACGAACTTGTACACTCACACGGCGCTCCCTCCGCGGATATCTTTTCGGCGTTTGAAGAAAATGCCGAGGGCGGCAACCTCAAAAACTGAATTGACGCCTTACTATGCCGCAACTATTCAATAAATTGCGCGGTGCAATAAGGTTAAAATCAAGGGCGCGGGCGAAAAATTTTCGCCCGCGCCCTTGTTCTTAAATTGCGTCAGTCCGTTTTCAGTCGCTGCCGCCCTGACTGCCTGCGGCCTTCATCTTCTTCAGCGAGGTCATAATTTTTTTGAACTGGTCGTTCGCCTGGTCAATCATATCCTTTTTTGCGGGCGGAGCTTCATAGTAGCCGCGCGCCGTCATCTGCTGATATAAGGTGTACTGGTCCTTTTCCACGCCGCTTAGGTTGTCGGCAAAACTCTTTCTCATATTTTTGCCGTTGCCTTCATACAATGCGGTGGTGTAAAGGCTCATGAGCGCCTTTTCGCTGTCCAGCATATCCTGCAGTGCGTCCTTTTCATTGAGCGTTGTGTCCGATTTGGTCAGTTTCATAATGCCTCCTTTCAGCCCAGCAGTTTCATAAGCGCGCTGCAGCGCTTTTCGTGTTCGTCTGCAATCGCCGCCATGCACTCGGAAAGAGCCTGGTCGGTCAGCGTGTTGGAATACATTCTCGCCTTTTTGCATATAAGGCTTTCGGTAGTAAGTGCCTGCGAAAGCATTGTAAGTTCTTTCGCCGTAATGTTTTCGGCCATAATAATACCTCCGCTTAAATTCTTGCCACTAACGGCTGCTTTTATTCGGCAAAACTTACGCATTTGTTGACCCGATATTTTAATTGACAATTTTTCCTTCTTTTGCTAAAATAATAAAGCTGTTTAATAGAGTGTTTGCATTGTTTTTGCGTGTTTATCTGTCAGAGGGCAAATGCAGGCAGCGTAAAATCGTGTAACGGTTTTGCGGAAATTATAAAAATAAAAAAAGCCGAAAGTCGGCAAGACTGAATTTAGTTCAGTCGTTAAGCCGACTGCGACAAAATATCTCACGGAAAAAGATTTTGCGTAAGCAAAAGATTTTTCGTGAAAGTCTTTTGGAGAGATGGCAGAGCGGTCGAATGCGGCGGTCTTGAAAACCGTTGAAGTGAAAGCTTCCGGGGGTTCGAATCCCTCTCTCTCCGCCAAAGCAGAATGCGCCAAAAACCGTAAAGGTTTTTGGCGCATTCTTCATTTGTAAACGTGTAAGCGGACGTTTGTTTATAATCAGCTCGCTTTACAGACAATATGTGCAGTATTACGAATATTACTGTATTACAGAAAACTGCGCACGGCTTTAAGCCGTGCGCAGTTTTTACTTTACAGATTATTTTTTGTCTTTGACGTCGGGTTTTTCGGGCGCAGCTTGCTCGGCAGGTTTTGCTTCAGCAGCGTCTTTTTTCGCTTTTTCCTCTTCCTTAACAGGGGAAACTATTTTGGGAAGGGAGAGCCCCGCCATATTGTAAATTTCTTCGAGCGGAGGGAGCGACTTCAAAAGTCCCGATAAAAAGTTTGCGGTGGAAGTCTTTCCGTCTGTGCCCTGGCCGCCGTCCCAAACGGTAACCTTGTCTATCTTCACGCCGGAAATTGCCTTGACCTGTTCGGCTACGATGGTTTCCAGTTTGTCGGCTATGAGCAGGCGCACCGCGTCGGGCGCAGTTCCCGCGCTCTTTACAAGCGCGTCCATACCTTCGGCCTGCTTGGTAAGCTTTTCGCGTACGCCGCGCGCCTCCGCGTCCATCTTGCAGAATATTGCGTCGGCCTCGCCCTTTGCCTTTCTTCTGGTCTGTTCGGCTACCGCCTCGGCCTCTATTTCAAGCTTTCTCTTCTCAATGTCTGCGGCGACGATTATGTCGGCTTCCTTGGTAGCTTTTTCCCTTGCGGCACGCGCAACTTCCGCCAACTGCTCGGCGCTGTAACTCTCTTCCAACGCCTTTGCCGCCTGAACTTTTTCTGCGGCAACGGCAAGTTTGAGCGCTTCGGCCTCCTTTTCGCGCAGCACTGCCTGCGAACGCGCTATTTCAGCCTTGGCCTTGTTTTCGCCGTCTATTGCGGTCGATTCTGCCTCGGCTACGCGGATACGCTCTTCCATTTTGGCGTTGGCCTGGCCTATCGCACCCTTTTTATCCTCTTCGGCAACGGATACGCGCGCATCGTTTATGGCCTTTGCCGCAGCCTCTTTGCCGAGCGCGGTTATGTAGCCCGATTCGTCGGTGATGTCCGTTACGTTTACGTTTATGAGTCGCAGACCGACTTTTTTAAGCTCGCCTTCAACGTTTCTTGAAATGGCCTCGAGGAACTTATCTCTGTCGGAGTTTATTTCCTCTATGTTCATGGTGGCTATCACAAGCCTGAGCTGACCGAAAATTATGTCGCGCGCAAGGTCGCTTATTTCGGACATTTTCAGCATTCCCAACCTTTCGGCGGCGTTCTGCATAACGCCCGCATCCGTGGATATGCCCACGGTAAAGATGGAGGGAACGTCTATGCGGATGTTCTGTTTGGACAGAGCATTTTTAAGGTCTACCGAAATGGAAAGGGGAGTGAGGTCCATAAAGGTGTACTTCTGGAGGAACGGCCATACGAATGCCGCACCGCCGTGCAGACACTTTGCCGAATGGTAAGTTCCGTCCGAAGAGGACTTCAGTTTACCGTAAATAATCATAATCTTATCGGGCGGGCAGGTCTTATAGCGCACCGCAACGGTAAGCACGATCATGAACAGTAAAAGCACCACTACAACTACAATTGCTATAATAGCTTCTGTCATATCATTTTCTCCTGCTATATTTAATTTAAGTGGTCATACTTTTTTTACGACCGCAAAATCATCGCTGTAGTCCACAATCTCGACGGTACTGTCCACGGGTATGCGCTCGCCTTCGTCCGTCATTGCGTCGATTTCCATAAAACTGCCCTGGGCGGTGAGCGTGATTTTACCCCTGCCCGAACGCTTTTCCGGTATGCTTACGTACACGGTGGCAACTGTGCCGATGAGGTTCTTTTTTACTATGTTGCCCGAACACTGCAACTTTGCAATTCCGCGCATTGCAAATCCTACGCCGAGCAGCGCAACCGTGCCCGTGGCTATGGCAATCAGAATGGGCGCCCATATGTTGCTGCCAAGCGCGGTCTGCGCGGCAAAACCGCACCATCCGCCAAGCGCAAAAAACGCCGTAAGTCCTTTTATGGTGAAAAATGAAAGTCCGCCGTCGGTATCGTCTATGGTGTCGGGCCCGCTGAGGCCGCCGTCCATGTCTATGTCGCCGCCGCCGAGCGAAAACAGCATTATAATTATCTGTATTACGAGAAAAATGCTGGCAACCATTGCGATTATAAAGTAAATTTTTTCCGCGGTGGCCAGTTCAAGGAACCAGTCCATATATTCCTCCGTGTATATTTTTGTATACATATAGAGTAT
>ERZ1090863.964-NODE-965-length-13610-cov-3.984139_pt1 | contig 13610 bp, 11 predicted proteins | sample MGYA00478480_ERZ1090863 | MGnify/ENA primary metagenome ERZ1090863 (study PRJEB33644, sample SAMEA5815746) | chicken gut metagenome | biome: Chicken; feature: Gastrointestinal Tract; material: Caecum | place: Ireland | collected 2019-01-01 | study: A study of the...
GATCAGATTCTGTCAAACATCCAGTACAACATTAAAGCATTTTCTACCAGCTCAGCACTTCAGGATGCGATATCTGAAGATTATCCTGATTCCACCTATGGAAATTATTTATTTACAACATCCATGCATTCTGCTGTCTACAATATCATGGATATTCAAAGCTATATATCCAGCGGATATATACACACCTATGATGACAAAATATATGATATCAATACAGATTCTATCCGGACTCCGGATGCTGAAATGGATACCTACTATGACTATGTTGTAGCACAGAAAGGTCGTATCATACTCGGCTCTCCTTCGGTCAAAGATACAGACAGCGCCTTTAACATATCAAAATCTCTGATCGATATCAATACAGGAGAATGCCTGGGCATCCTCTCATTTGATATTAAGGAATCATTGTTTTATGATTCCTATCGTTCAGTTATCGACAAAAATGAAGAGCAGCTCTATCTGATCGATAATAACAGGTGCATCCTTTCATCCGAAGATCGGGAACTACTTCATCAGACAGTTTCAAATGACCTGTGGAAAACCGTCCAGGAAATATCGTACGCGAAAGACCGCCTCTTCCTGTCTTCGAACGATTCCCTTGTTCTTGCTACTACATCCGAAATCGGTGAATACCATATTGTATATGTGCTGGAGTACTATAGTATATATCGTGAAGTACTGGGGCTCACTCTGATACTCGTATGCATCGGCATATTTGCCCTGATCGTCACCATAATCCTTACTACGGTCCTCGCTCAGAGTGTCACAAAACCTCTTGCCCTTTTAACTACATATGCAGACAGGACAGGTCATGGAGATTTCTCTGCCGATATACAAATCAACTCTAAGGACGAGATCGGTTTTTTAGCAGAGCGGTTCAAAAAAATGAACCACAATATCAGGAATCTTACCATTCGCATCTATGATGAGCAGACACAAAAAAAAGAATATGCACTGAATCTGCTGCAGGCTCAGATCAATCCTCATTTTCTCTATAATTGCCTGGATAATATAAGCAGTCTTATTACAGATCATAAAAATGATCCGGCATTATCTATGCTTTATCACCTCGGCAGATATTATCGTGCTGTTTTAAGCAAGGGGAGAAATATTATAACAATTCGGGAGGAACTTGCACTTGTGCGCGATTATCTTGAGATTCAATTAATAAAAGCGCCGCAGCTTTTCACGTATACTATAACCATCGCAGAGGATATTCTGGATCTTAAAATTATGAAAATGCTGCTCCAGCCCATTGTTGAGAACGCGGTAATACATGGCTTTACCGGGTATAAGGAAGGCCGTCATCTTCACATTGAAGGACAGTTGGCCGGTTCCGCAGTGCTTATTTCAATCTCAGATGATGGCAGAGGGATTCCTGAGCAGGCTGTTCAATCAATCTTCAATGAAGGGACATCCATGATTCCCCGCCATTTCGGTCTGAGGAATATCAGAGAACGTATCCGATTGAAATACGGCTCTTCCTTTGGCGTAAAAGTGAAATCTGTTCCGGGACAGGGCACAAAAGTTATTGTTTCTTTTCCTAAGATTCTGTAATTATCAGGAGGATTTTATATGTACAAAATTATGTTTATCGATGATGATCCGCTGATAGTGCGGCGGCTGCACCAGATAATGAACTGGACTTCCATGGGGTTTGAAATACCGGAAGATGCTTCTGACGGCAATGAAGCTTTAGACAAGATCAGCCAGAACCCGCCTGACATTATCATATGCGATATTAATATGCCAAATATGGACGGACTTACTCTTGCCGAAAAAATCAAATCATCTTTCCCGCATATTGAGTTCATTATACTGACGGTGAACGACAGCTTCGGGTGTGCGCAGCAGGCCCTTAACACAGGGGTAGACCACTATCTGCTCAAACCGATAGATCCTGAAGAGCTGGGCTTAATTATCAAAAAGATCCTAAAAGGACTGGAATCGTCCCAGCAGGAGAGGCAGTATCTTGACACTCTTAAGGATAAGGCACTCCTCAGCGAACATATGATCCGAGAAAAATTTCTGAATTGGCTCGTAAGCGGACGTCAGCCTCTCAGCGAAGAACAGATCAGAGAGCGTTTTGCTTTCTATCAGATTCCGGTCAGCGGTCAGGAATTTCAGGTTCTTTCAGTCCATATTAATTCTTTCACGGACGAAATGACAGGGGCAAGCAGCGTAGAAGATCTGATAGAGAAAGCTAAAAATACCATAGAAGACTCCCTCTATGATTATCAGAACTGGGTTGTTTTCTCTGATTCATTTTATAACCTGATCGTTATATTCGGATTTCAGGACGACAGGAGTTTTAATAATCCAAGCATTGAACTGATCGGGCAGATGATCCGCAATAATCTTCTATTTCACCTGAATCTGCCCGTTACCGTATTTTACAGCAGGAAGTATCAGGGAGCCAGCAATCTTTACTGCTGTTACTATGATACCAAATTTTTATACCAGTACACACCATCTGTTATTAACAAAGGGGTGCTTTCATTTGATGAGTATATACGTTCGTCACTGGATTCGTCATTCAACTTTGACACTCTGCGTTCTGATACATTGAAATATCTGAGAATTGGCAGCTCTGACGACTTGCTGGGACTGATTTCCTCTACATTGATATATGCCCTCGAAATCGGTTCTATTGAAAGTTTCAATATGCTTCGGATTGATTTTGTTATGACAGGTGTCATGTTCCTTCAGGAAAACAGGATTGCGATGCAGGATGTATTTCAAAAACATTTTTCTCCTCTGGCCGAGATACTGGAATATAATGACGCCGAAAGCTGTATTGCTTTCCTGAAAGGCTATTTTGGCAGAATCCTTGAATATATTGATGCAAATAAGATTTCCTCACAAAATAAAATCACAGAAAAATGCATGGAACTTATAGCAGAAAATATCTCATATCAGCATATGTCTGTGAAATGGCTGGCTTCACAGCTCTATATAAATGAGAATTACCTTAGCAGGCTCTTTAAATCAGAGACTGGTCTGTCCCTGAACAGATACATTACAAAACAGCGCATGCAGTCCGCAAAAAATTATCTTGATCAAGGCTGTACAAACCTGCAGCAGGTGTCCTCCACTGTCGGCTTTTCTGATCCATTTTATTTCAGTAAATGTTTTAAAAAGGAATATGGCGTAGCCCCTTCAAAATATTTACAAAAAGCTGATAAATAGTTTTCTAAGCTGTTACATGTTTAACGCTCATGCAAAGGAACTTTCCCTTGACATCAATATTTCAGTGAACTACAATATACACGTACAAAAACAGAATACATCATTCGGTAGGTGAGGTTACCACAGGGATCAGGTTTATCCCGGAGATTGCTGCCGCGAGATCGTGGAGACACGATAAGATGGTCAGCAGGCTGTGTCGTGAAGGTGCAGCCTAATGCAATTGATATGCCCTGTGATACTAAAGCTTGAACGATGCATCCGGTCATGTTTATTTTCATGGATTGATGATCAGATTATGACTCCGTCATTGTTCAGGCAGTGACGGAGTTTTCTGTTTGTCATTTTTTTCAATTTCTGTTCACATCTGCCGCAGCCCGCATACGCGCATGCGCGCTCATCGCACCGGCGCGCTCCGGTTCTGCACGGTGTGGACTACAGCAAAGGAGGTGAGGTTATGGACTCTGGTGCCAGTTGCCATTTATACAGCTTGATAACAGAAAATTACATAAAGAGAGGTATTTATTATGAACAAAGATATTTTTGTAAAACTCCTCCAGCAGCGTCAGTACAAGGCTGTGAGGAGCATTCTGGATGTAATGAACGAAGTGGACATAGCCTCGCTGCTCTCGGTGCTTGATGACAAGGAGCTGGCTCTTGCGTTCCGGCTGATTCCGAAAGACAAGGCGGCGGAGGTATTCGCCAATATGGACGGTTCCATGCAGACTTATCTGGTGGAAATGTTTTCGGAGAAAGAGCTCAAAGAGCTGCTGGACGACCTGTACATGGACGATACTGTGGATATGCTCGAGGAACTGCCTGCGAATCTGGTCAACCGGATCCTTGATGCGGTCAGCACGTCAGACCGTGCGCTCATCAACCAGCTTTTGAACTATCCGGAAGACAGTGCCGGCAGCATTATGACCACAGAATACGTAGATATCCGGGAAAATATGACTGTCGCGCAGTCTATGGCACATATCAAGGAAACCGGGATCCACAAAGAAACGATCTATACCTGCTATGTGACAGAACGGCGCAGGCTGATCGGGATCGTCAGCGCCAAAGACCTGATGACCACAGACGATGATGTGCTGATCCGGGATCTTATGGAGACAGAGATCATCTCTGTAAAGACACATACGGACAAGGAAGAAGTGGCAAAGCTTTTCACGAAATATGATTTCCTCGCCCTGCCGGTCCTGGATGCGGACGGTCTGATGGTCGGCATTGTCACGTTCGACGATGCAATGGACGTTATGGTAGAAGAAGCGACTGAGGATATCACGAAAATGGCTGCCATCAATCCCAGTGAAAAGACTTATTTTGACACTTCCGTGTTCGCCCATGCAAAGAATCGTATCCCGTGGCTGTTGATCCTGATGTTCACATCGATCATCACGGGAACGATCATCACAAAGTACGAAAATGCATTTGCGGCGATCCCGCTCCTCGTGTCGTTTATCCCGATGCTGATGGACACCGGCGGGAACTGCGGTTCCCAGAGTTCCACGCTGATCATCCGCGGGATCGCGCTGTCACAGATCCGTTTTAAAGATATTTTCCGCGTGATCTTCAAGGAGTTCCGCATCTCCCTGATCGTGGGTGCGGTACTCGCTGTGACCAACGGCGTCCGTATCATGATCCAGTACGACAACCCGGAACTTGCATTGGTGATCGCGCTGTCGCTGATTGGCACAGTCGTTGCGGCAAAGCTGGTCGGCTGTATGCTGCCCCTGTTTGCGAGCAAAGTCCATCTGGATCCGGCGATCATGGCATCACCGCTCATCACGACGCTGGTGGATATCTTCTCGATATTGATCTATTTTAATATTGCCACAATGCTTTTTAACCTGTAGACAGCCGGATCAGACAGAAACTGCCGCATTCCCATTTATCCGTCATAGGGATACGGCAGTTTCTTCTATCTTATTTATGCCAGATGCGGTCGGCATATTTTGCTTCAAGCGCATGATTAAATTCCGGGCCGCCGTCAATGTTGGCGCTCTTATATACCGGAGGCGCATATCCTTTTTCCGCCATATCCCGGATAGCCTCATACATCATCTGCTGGAGCAGCAGACATCCTGCGAAAGAGGAAGTCCCGCACACTTTGCAATCCAACCCCTCGATGTCCAGCGCCGCATCTCCGAACTGCGACTGATTATCCAACACCACGTCGGCGAATTCATAAAGAAGCTTTCCTGAAGAATGACGGGATGTGGACGCTTTCGACACGCCTAATGCAGTCACCACGATCAGCGGATTGCCCTTTTTCTTAATATATTCCGCCATCTCGATCGTCATCGGGTTGCGCCCGGAGTTGGAGATCAGGATAAAGATATCATTCGGACGTATGTCCACTTTTCTCATAAGGTAAAATGCATTGCCCTCTACAGCTTCAAACTCGCCGAACTGCGGCTCGCCGATCAGTTTGGACGGGATCAGTCCGCCCGCACGCCCGCACACCTCGATAGCTCCTGCATAAGAATGCCCGCTTCCATATGCCTGAAGGATCCCCCCGCTGCGGATAGATTCTGAGATCAAAAGCGCCGCTTTATGGATATTTTCGCGCTGTGTATCCTCCAGCTTCTGCATCACTTCTCTCGCCTTGTCAAAAAATTCAAGTCCCATATATACCTTCTTTCTGAAAATACCGGGCACCTTTTAAAGCACCCGGTATTTTTTTCGCAAATCTTCTGTAATTATTATGAGATGGGCAGCCCCCGACTATCCAACTAGATTCATCCGAGGATGCCGACTACGTGAAGAAGGATCGCAAGTACCATCACAAGGATGATCGCTTTTGTCGAGCTCATCTTCTTTCTTCCGAGCAGCCAGTAGATAAAACCGACAAATGCAGCCGGAATCAGGCACGGCATGATCTGGTTGAGGATGTCCTGTCCGTTTACACTGATCTCGCCGCTTGTAAATGTAGCTGTCACATTTGCCTTTACCACTGTTGCGACCAGCGCGCCGACTACGGTAATACCAAGAAGCGTAGCTGCCGCTGTGAGTGCATCCAGTTTGTCTTTCGCTGATGTAATGATCTTTGATCCCTCGCGGTATCCGATCCCTGTCGTAAATGTACGCAGGATGAGGATTGCGATATTGACAAGCAGCCAGATGACCGCGCCTACCATGCTGCCTTCCTGTCCCATGTATGCGGCAATAGAGCCGAAGATCGTCGGGAACAGTACGCCGAACAGTGTATCGCCAACACCTGCGAACGGTCCCATCAGACCTGTCTTTAAGCCTCTTACCGTCTCTTTTGCCTTATATCCTTCATGTTCCTCTGTCGCAGCATCAATGCCGCAGATAAATCCGCCCATATGAGGCGTTGTGTTAAAGAACTGGATGTGTGTCTTTAACATTTCTTTCTGCTGTTCCGGATCTTTGTAAAGCTTGCGGATGATCGGGAGCATTGCCCAGAGATATCCGACCGCCATCTGTTTCTCATAGTTCCATGTGATCTGGGAACCCATGATCCAGCGTCTGCTGACACTGTTTATATCTTTTTTTGTAAGCTTTGTTTCATTTGTGTTAGTCTTCATATTCTCCATCTAACAGTCCCTCCTGTGAACTACCTGTGTTTGCTGCAGCTACAACCTGATTTCCCGCAATATTCTTTTTGAATTCGATGACCGCCATAGCGACTCCGAAGATTGCAACGCCTACCATCGGCACTGACAGATATGCTGCCAGGAAGAATCCGAGAAGCAGGAATGAAATGTACTTTTTAACCGGCAGGTAACGGAGCAGGATCGCGATACCTACTGCCGGGAGCAGTCCGCCTGCCACGCTTAAGCCGCCTGTCAGCCACTCAGGCATATGATTTACGATCGCATTTACGATATCCTCGCCGAAGATCAGCATGATGAATACCGGAAGCGCTCTGGAAAGTCCCCACGGGATCATGCCGAACCAGATATTCCGTTTGATCGCCGGATAATCCAGTCTGTCGATCGCAGCTTCCACTCTCTTTGCGAAGAACACGTTGCAGAATCTGGCAAGTACATCCAGATTTACCATCAGAAGTCCTACCGGAACGGCAAGGCCGATCCCGAATTCAACGCCCTGTCCGGATGTCACTGCAAAAACGGTTCCCACGATAGCTCCTGTCAGGTAATCCGGCATAGACGATCCGCCGTATGTCCCGACGCCGAGCACCATCAGCTGAAGTGTCGCGCCGACTGCCAGACCTGTTGTAATGTCCCCCATGATGATACCTGCAAGGATACCTGCAAACATCGGCTTGCCGTCGAAGATCGCCGTTGATAAGCTGTCCCAGATCAGGATCATTGATAAAATCGTAAGTGCAATAATCTGCCATACCTGTATTTCCATACTTTAAAAACCCTCCTTCGTTTCATTCAGTTTCCATCAGTCCAGATAAGAACGGAATGTCTTTTTCTCGTCGTTCGGAACCATCTGGGCGTAGACCTGCACGCCTTTTTTCTCCACAGCTTCAATATCCGCGATCTCTTCCGGCGTACAGTAAACAGACTTCTTGATCTGCTTTCTTCCCTCTTTTTCTCCCATGTTTCCGATATTTACTTCTTTTACTTTCAGTCCGTTATCCAGCAGTCTGCAGATCGTCTTTGTCTTATTGACGATAAGGAATACTCTCTGTCCGCTGTATCTGCCTTCGTTCAGACGTTTTGCCGCATTGTCGACCGTCAGCACGCTCAGATGGACTCCTGACGGAACGGCAGCTTTCAGTGCGCTCATGCCGATCTCATCTTTTAACACATCGTCGTCTGCGATGATGATACGGTCCGCCTGAAGAGTACGTGTCCAGTAGGTCGCCACCTGTCCGTGGATCAGCCTCTCATCCAGACGCAGGTTTACGATGCCGTTCTTTTCTACCGGCTCTTTCGGGGCGTCCGCCTTAACAGCCTTGTCCCCGTCTTTTACGGAAATGCCGGCAAATATCTCGCCTGTCTGGGTGATCGCGTCGCCGAGGCTCTCGCCGGAATTTAAAAGCACGAGCAGCTGCTGGCACAGTCCCGGTACAAGCTGTATATTCTTATGTTCCGCAACGATCCTCATCGCAGCGTTATACGGAGTGCCGCCCGGAAGATCTACGATGATCGCCGCACAGTCGTCCGCGCCTTTCTCAGCGAGGATCTCTTCGTATTTCTTTTCCACGGTCTCTTTTGTCATATCCTCCGTAAATGCAAAATCTACGAAAGACGGCGCCGCGCCTGTGATCATCTCACAGCTTGCCTTGCATGCCTGCGCGTAAGTACCGTGTGAAGCAATGATATAGTACATAGATTAGTCCTCCTGTTCTTTCAGGATAAACTCGATGACCGGCACCGTCACGTCCGGTTTCTGGACCGGGAGCGTCAGAAGAAGCGCTTTGTCCTCGAACTTGTCCTTGATATGAATTTCAGTTACTTCCAGATTCAGGTCTTTATGCGATTTTCTCTTGCCCGACAGACCTTCATCCTGGATATATTTGATCTCGGAATGATCGTTTAAGAGCTGGGCGTACTCTACTTCTCCGCCAAGTCCGTTGATGAGGAGCGAACGGTACGGCCACGAGAACAGGTGAAGATACAGATGGTTCCCTCTCTGTGTAAATCTGGCGTCCGCCGGAGCTTCGTACTCGCTCGGTCCGCATCCATAGATGGATTCTTTGTTCAGCCGCATCCATTCTCTGACCTCATCCATGATCCTCATCGTGCGTTTATCGATCTCGCCGCGGCCGTTTGGTCCGATATTGAGCAGCATATTTCCGCCCTTGGAGACCGTATCGATCAGAAGCTTGATAACCATTTCCGGTGATTTCCAGTTCAGGTTATCCCTGTCGTATCCCCAACTGTTGTTCAGTGTCTGGCATGCCTCCCATACGATCGGTTTTCCGTCTTTATCCGCCTTGGAACTTCTCTGATATTGTTCCGGAGTCCCTACTCCCCTGCCCAGTCCGAGCCTGTCATTGATGATGATATCCGGCTGCAGGGAAAGGATCATCTTCTCCAGTTCCTCAGATCCCCAGTCGTCTTTTCCTTTGCCTACAGAGTCGCCCCAGTCACGCTGCGGATAGGAGAAATCAAACCAGAGATAATCAATCGTTCCATAGTTCGTCAGGAGCTCTCTTACCTGCCCGTGCATGAATTTTCTGTAGGATTCCATATCCCCCGGATGGCTTTCGATATATTCTTTGTTATTTCTCTCCGGATGATATCCGTCCACAAGGAAATCCGGATGATACCAGTCAAGAAGGGAGAAATAAATTCCCACTTTCAGCCCTTCCGCCCGGAATGCATCAATATATTCTTTTACCAGGTCACGGCCAAACTTTGTGTTCGTGATCTTGTAATCAGAGAGCTGCGTATCCCACAGGGCAAACCCCTCATGATGTTTTGCCGTCAGGACCGCATATTTAAATCCCGCTTCTTTTGCCATTTTTGCCCATTTTCCGGCGTCAAACAGATCCGGGTTGAAATTGTCAAAGTATTTTCTGTAGCTTTCTTTTCCGATCTGCTCAAGTGTCATTACCCATTCATGTCTTGCCGCTGCAGAAAACAGACCAAAATGGATAAACAGACCGAAACGGTCATGGACAAACCAGTCAGGATCTCCGTAATTCTCCGGCCACTCATAAATGTCTTTACATTTCATCCTCTTTTCTCCTTTCGATTTTGTTTGCTATGCATAACAACTATCTTAGATTATAGTTTTTTTATTTTTTGATTCTTAAAATTTTACATTTTGGAAACTTTTTTATGGAATATTCATATTCTTTGCCTGTATTTTTTGTGGATTTTTCATAATTTTCTATATTTTACATAACTTCCCCGCGATCTTGTGATATACTTTTCAGTCAGACAGAAGCATCGCGTCAGGATCTGTCTGCCGGACGCAGTGCAGAAGAAAGCGAGGTATCATAAAATGGGAAATTATATTCTTGAAACTTGTATAGACTGTGTAGAATCGGCGCTAGCCGCCCAAAAAGGAGGCGCCAGCCGTGTAGAACTCTGTAGTGATCTGGTGATCGGCGGCGTCTCTCCGTCCCTTCCTTTATTCCGTCAGATCAGGAAATATACTGACTTGAAAGTCAGGGTGCTCCTCCGTCCCCGCTACGGCGACTACTGCTTTGACAGATATGAATGCGACGAATTAAACGAAGAGATCCAGATGTTCCGCGAAGAGGGCGCCGACGGCGTCGTGGTCGGCATCTTAAATCCGGACGGGACACTGAATGTGGAGCAGCTCGCCCGCTTTAAAGAGACAGCCGGATCAATGGAGATCGCGCTTCACCGGGCATTTGATGTGTGCCTCGATCCGATGCAGGCAATGGAACAGGTCATCAGCCTCGGATACGATACGATCCTCACCAGCGGTCAGGAGCCGACTGCATGGGAAGGACGCGACATGCTGAAAAAGCTGCATGAAGAAAGCCGGGGCAGGATCGAGATCCTTGCCGCCGGCGGTATCGGACGTGACGTGATTGAGAAACTGATCCCGTATACCGGGATATCCTCATATCATATGTCAGGAAAGACCGAAGCAGACAGTGCCATGACATTCCGCATGCCGGGCGCCAGCTTCGGGCTTCCGGAACGGGACGAATATAAGCTGCTCCGGACAGACAGCAGAAACGTCAGAGAAGCCGTTGAATACCTTGGCAGGACTTTTCAGTAGTCCTGCCCGTGTATTGTTCTGCTCATGATCACACCAGTTTCTTATATTCCGCAATGATCATTTCCATAGCCAGGCGTTCCATCAGCATGTGGCTGTGTACATTTGTAGAAAATGAATAGAGGATCGGGTATTTCACGATCGGGTCCATCGCCGCTTCCTCGTTCGAGGTGATAAGTGCGATCTCACCTTTCGTCCGCTTCAGGTACGTCTTGAAATATCCGATCTTTCTCATTCCGTCTCCATAGAGATACTGCCCGGAGTTAGAGAAGATGATCACAAGAGTGTCTTCATCCATATTTTTCATATATTCTTCCTGCTCAAGATCATAGGTGTATGTACGGATATTTTTCCCCTCTTCCGCCATACGGTACATAAAATCAACCGCCGCTGTCTGGGAGTATACGCTTCCGAATGCCGCGACTTCCTCATGCTCCCGCAGGGCTTCCGCAAGTTTCCGGACCATCGTCTGATCTATCCTGTCCATGAAGCAGTCCAGGTCGTTATGGAGGATCTTCAGATAAGAATCCATCCCTTCTTTCGCGATATATCGCCCCATGGGAAGCTTGTCCTCATATCCGTAATACCCTGATCTGTACTTCTCGTTCTTCACCAGATCGCGGAACTCCTTATAATCATCAAAGCCGATCTGCTTGACAAACTTTGAAAGTTTTGACTTGGAAATATCACACAGCTCCGCCACGCTGTCAATGGACAGCTTATCGATCTCATTGATATTTGCAAGAAGGGTCTCGGCAATATGGGAATCTGTTGAATCGCTGCGCGAATTATTCCTGAGATTGATCAGCCGGTATGCCACAATAAACATAGTATCCACCTTTTCTTTTTAGAAGCCATTAACAACAAGTTGTGCTTTATATTAATATCTGGACGGCGGATTGTCAAACAGTTTTCCTGGAAAACAAAGAGAAGCCCCTGTCGGAGCTTCTCTGCTTGATGATCCTGATCTCTCTTTTTCTGTATGTACGATACGATATAAGGAGCATTACTCGATGACTTTGATCCATCCTTCCGGAGCCTCGATGTGTCCCATCTGGATGCCGGTCAGTGTATCGTACAGTTTCTGTGTGACCGGTCCCATCTTCTCCATTCCGCTCGGGAGACAGATCTCCTCGCCGTGATTTACGATCTTTCCTACCGGAGAGATCACTGCGGCTGTTCCACAGAGACCACACTCTGCAAAATCTTTCACCTCATCGAAGTATACGTCTCTCTCTTCCACTTCAAGTCCGAGATAATGCTCAGCCACATACATGATCGATCTTCTCGTGATGGACGGAAGGATCGTGCTTGAGTGAGGTGTAACGACTTTATTATCCTTTGTGACAAAGATAAAGTTCGCTCCGCCTGTCTCCTCTACTTTTGTCCTTGTAGCGGAGTCCAGATACATGTTCTCGTCGAATCCGTTTGCATGGGCTGTCACGATCGCATGAAGGCTCATCGCATAGTTAAGTCCTGCTTTGATATGTCCTGTTCCGTGCGGCGCCGCGCGGTCAAAGTCTGATACGCAGATCGTGATCGGCTTTGCGCCGCCCTTGAAGTACGGGCCTACCGGAGTCGTAAAAATCCTGAACTGGTACTCGTCAGCCGGCTTCACGCCGCTCACCGGGTTAATGCCGAACATATACGGTCTGATATAAAGCGTAGCTCCTGAGCCGTACGGCGGAACATATGCTGCATTTGCCTTGACGACCTGCGCTACGGCATCTACGAAACGCTCCTCCGGAAACGGCGGCATCTCAAGACGCTTCGCAGAATCCACCATACGGGAAGCGTTCAGATCCGGACGGAATGTAACGATATGTCCGTCTTCTGTTGTATATGCTTTCAGTCCCTCAAAAACAGACTGTGAATACTGAAGTACTCCCGCACATTCGTTCATCACGATATTCGCATCATCGATCAGAGCGCCGTCATCCCATTTGCCGTCTTTATAGTTTGCCACATACCGTTTGTCAGTCTGCATGTAGCTGAATCCCATATTTTCCCAGTCAAGATTTTTCTTCTCCATTGTATTTCCTCCTCTGCTTGGAAAAGTCTTTCATTACTCTACGGTGACCATTATAATACTGCGATTAACAAAAATCAAGAGTGCGCTCGGTTTTTTAGTTTATCAGTTCAGGCATCTGATGTCAGGAGACGGATTTATGCTCGCATAAGGATCCGTCGACTGGCAGTCAGATGAACTGAGCGCCTGCCAATGAGTAAAACAGCGGCGATAGCCGCAGTAAGCACGAAGTGCGGTTTTACGAATGGCGCGGGCTGAGCTGTTACGGACGTCCCCAATACCGGCAGTTACCGGACTTAACGTTCCATCATGCTGATGGACTCGATGCCCACGCTTCCGCCCCTGACTACTTCTATGGTCTTAAACTCTTCTTTCATCAGTTTGACCACCGCGTCGTTCTTCGTCGCGGTCTGGACGAACTCCACAAGTACGCTGTCTCTTCCGTAATCGATCACTTTCGCCTTAAATGTCTCCGCGATCTGGAATACTTCCACTTTATCCGCCACGGAACACTTCATAACTTTTACGTAGAGGATCTCCTTCATCCTGACAAAGATATCGGTAAAGTCAATTACCTTGATCACTTCTATCATACGGTTGAGCTGTTTTTTGATCTGCTCAAATGTCTCGTCGTCGCTGACCGTCGCGATCGTCATCCTTGACACAGTAGGGTCTTCCGTTGTTCCCACGGTGAGACTGTCCAGATTGTAGGATTTTCCGGAGAAAAGTCCGGAAATCTTGG
>ERZ1090863.965-NODE-966-length-13601-cov-6.567695_pt1 | contig 13601 bp, 8 predicted proteins | sample MGYA00478480_ERZ1090863 | MGnify/ENA primary metagenome ERZ1090863 (study PRJEB33644, sample SAMEA5815746) | chicken gut metagenome | biome: Chicken; feature: Gastrointestinal Tract; material: Caecum | place: Ireland | collected 2019-01-01 | study: A study of the...
TCTCGCAGGCAAGGGGCTCTGATAGCACCTCGCCGGTGAGGCAGTAGGAATTTACGCTGCTTTCGAGAAAAACTCCCGCAAAGATGTTCTCGCCGACAAAGGGGCTCTGCAAAACGCCTCGCCCACCTGCCGGTGAGGCAGCAGGAATTTACGCTGCTCTTGCGAAAATACCCGCAAAGATGTTCTCTCGGGCAAATAACCCCGAGATGATCGCCCCACACCCCCGAAACCATAACAAACAAGAAGGAGAATTTATGCCATCCGCCATCACCCATCAGCTTGTCGCCGAAGAGGCGCAAAAGCTCCTCCCCGAAGGGTTGCAGCACATCATCGAGCGCGCCCCCGACGAATATTTCCTCGGCTGTCAGGGGCCCGATATGTTCTTTTTCTACCGCATCGGCAGCCGCAGCGAATATAACCTCGGAAAATTCCTGCACCGAAACCGCCCGTACGACGTGTTCCGCCTCTTCTGCCGCATCCTCTCGGGCGAACAGAACGCCCGCTTCCCCGTCTATTCGGACGAGGACCGCACGCGCGCCTTTGCCTATATCCTCGGCTATATCGCCCACTACGCGACGGACAGCACCTTCCATCCCTTCGTCTACAACTATATGGAAGAGGAGAAGAGCGAAAAGCGCGTGCACCAGCTCATTGAAAACGACTGGGACGTGCATTTCCTGCGCAAGTTCCGCGGGCGGGAGGCGGAAAAGTTCCGCTGTGCGTTTTCGCCCAAAAAGATCGCAAAGAACGCCGCCGTTGCCCGCCTCTACGCCTGCCTTGCCGAAGAACTCGGCCGCGAGGAAGTAAAAAAGAGCAAATTCAACGCGGGGCTCCGCAATTTTTGGCGGTATCTCACCTTCTTCCACGGGAAGTGCTATTCCTCGCAGCGCGCATGGGCGAAACTCGAACACTTTTTCCGCGCAAAGCCCCTCCTCTCCTGCCTCTACCCGCGCAAGCACCCCGACCCCGAATACCTCGCCTTAGACGGCTTTTCGCGCCTTTCGGAGGGCAAGGGCGGGAATGCCGACGAACTCTTCGACCGAGCCCGCGACGAGAGCGCACGCCTTGCCACGCTCTTCTGCGAATGCGTCCGCAGCGGAACGCCCCTTCCGCGCGAAGACTTCTCTTTGAGCTTCCTCACCGCTAAGCCCGTGGAATGAGCGAAATGAAACAGCGGCGCCACGGTCTTTCTTCCCAACTCGGGCGCGTCCTGCGGCGCATCCGCACGCCCTTATACACCCTTCCGAAAGAAGAAGCGGCGGGATACTGCCGCAGGTTAGCCGCGCTGCTTGCCTCGGGGATGCCATTCCCCGAAGCATTGCTTTATGCCGCAGAGGGCGTGCGCCGCCTCACGCGGGCAGCCATAAGGCTGAAAGAAGCCGTGCTTGCGGGCGTTCCCCTATCCGAAGCCCTCGCCCGCGAAAAGTTCCCCCGAACCGCCGTGCAGTTCTGCCTGCTTGCGGAAAGAAGCGGGAACTATCCGCGCGGGCTCATGCTCGCCGCCGAGGCATTGGAACGGGAAGTGCGCGAAACCGCTGCGCGCGGCAGCACGCTGTATCCCGCCCTGATGTGCGCGGGGCTTCTGCTCCTTTTTGTGCTCTTTTCGGCGTTTGTCTTCCCCGCCTTTGAGAAGGCGTTCTCCTCGCTCTCCATCCCCCTGCCACCCCTGACGGAAACGCTTGCCGCCGCAGGGACATGGCTGCTGACAAACATCGTTTGGCTGCTCCCCGTCCTAGGGGCCGCCGCCCTGCTGCTCTTTTTCGTGAGCCGCCTCCCCGCCGTGCGGCTGCGACTGGACGCGCTCAAATTGCGCTCCCGCGCCGAACGCTGCAAAATCGCCGTCCGCTTCTGCCGCATGCTCCCTCTTCTTCAAGAGGGAGGGGCGACCCTCCCCGAAGCGCTCACATGTTCCGCCGCGCTCCTTCCGAACGCCCGCGCGGCGCGCGGCATCCAACGGGCGGCGGCGCGCCTCTTGTCGGGCGAGCCCCTCTCCCGCGCCCTCGCACAGGAGAAGCTCTTCCCCGCCTTCCTTGTCGCGGCGATCGCGGCGGGCGAGCGGTCCAACAGCGTCGCAGCCCTTCTTCAAAGCGTCCTTCCCGCCTTGGAGCGCGAGCGTGAGACGGCAGTTCGCCGTTCCTCCGCCGTGCTCAAAACGCTGCTCCTATGCCTTGCCGCCGCCGAGATCGTGCTTCTGTTTGCCGCGCTCTACGCGCCCATCCTGACGCTCTTCGCCTCCGTGCTCTAAGGCTTGCTCCCCGCAGTCCCCTCCACACAAAAAAGCCTCCGCCGTACTTCGGCGAAGGCCTTTGGGTTTTGTTGTTTATGCGGCACCCACCGTCTCATACAAGATGAGGAACACGACGGAAACGGCGATAAACGCCAATCCCACGATGAGCACATAGGAAACGCTGCGCTTGCGGTCCTTGCGCGCCTCGCGGTAGTCATAGAACGTCTTGTATTTACGCTCCACCTTGGAGGACTTGAACGTATACCACAGCAGCGAAACGGCATAGCCGAGCATATCAAACACGCCCCCGTTGCTTGCGACGACGATGAGCCCGCCGCAGGTGAGGAAGACGCCCGAAACGAAGAAGGCGTCGCACCAGATCTGCATGGCGACCGCAACGTCCGTCTCCGTAAAGCCGTTCTTCAGAACGGCGATGAGGAGCGCGATCAGGAACCCGACGCATGCCGTGATAAGATAACGGTAGACCGTCTTCATATCAAAGGCCGAGCTCTTCCTTATACTTTTCGAACTCCGCGCCGTTGCAGTAGATGAAGTGCCCCGGCGTGATCTCTCGCATCGTAGGGCCTTCGACGGAATAATCGTGCTCGGCGAGCGGGTTGTAGGTGATGCGGCGGCGCTGCTTTTCGTACTGCGGATCGGGCAGCGGGATCGCGGAAAGGAGCGAACGCGTGTAGGGGTGCAGCGGGTGTGCGAACAGCTCGTCGGAGGGCGCAAGCTCGACCATCTTGCCGAAGTACATGACGCCGATACGGTCGGAGAAGTACTTGACGACGGAAAGATCGTGCGCAATGAAGAGCACGGTGATGCCCAACTCGCTCCTCAGATCGTTCAGAAGGTTGATGACCTGCGCCTGGATGGAAACGTCGAGCGCGGAGACGGGCTCGTCGGCGATGATGAGCTCGGGCTCCATGATGACGGAGCGCGCGATGCCGATGCGCTGGCGCTGCCCGCCCGAGAACTCGTGCGGGTATCTGCCTGCGTGCTCGCGGACAAGGCCGACCTTTTCGAGGATGTTATACACCTTCTCATCGATGTAGTCCTTGTCCTTGATGCCGTGGATGATGAGTCCTTCCGCGATGATGTCGCGCACGGTCATACGAGGATTGAGCGAAGCGATGGGATCCTGGAAGATCATCTGGATGCGGTTGACGATGCGCTCGTGGCTCGCGACGTGAAGGCGCGTCTTATAATCCTTCTCGACCTTCTTCCGCTCTTCGTCCGAAGAACAGGCGGCAAGCGCCTTCTCGCGCTCCTCTTTGAGCGCCGCGACGACTTTTTCCGCATGATCCTTATCGCAGAAATTCTGATCGTGCTTGGCGGAGGCGATGAGCTTCCTGTTTTCGAGAACGGCGGTGCGGTACTGTTCCTCCGCCTCGGCGCGCAGCTTTTTGTTGAGTTCTTCGGCCTGCGCCTTGTCGGCGCCCTGCTCGATCTCTTCCTTCTTCTGCTTGTCGAGAGCGGAGATCTTTTCGCGGTAAGCGGTGCGCGCCGCACGGATGGCCTCTTTATAAGAGCGCGTGCCCGCGCAGATGCGCTGCCCCTTGAAGTAGACGTTGCCCGAAGTGATGTCATAGAGCTTGATGATGGAACGGCCCGTGGTCGTCTTGCCGCAGCCCGACTCGCCGACAAGGCCGAAGACCTCGCCCTTCTTGATGTCGAAACTGACGTCGTCGACCGCTTTGAGTTCGCGCCCGGGGCCCATCTTGAAATATTGACAGAGATGTTCGACCTTCAACAAGGTCTCTTCCTGATGTTCCATGATGTCACTCCTTTTCTGCTTGCTCCGCCTCCGGCGCCGCCTGCGCTTCGGACATGCGGCCCTTCATGCGGGCGATACGCTCGGTCACCGACTTGGGCGGGTCGATCTTGGGTGCGTCGGGATGCAGCAGCCACGTCGCCGCATAGTGGGTATCCGAAATGCGGAACATGGGCGGCTGTGCCTCGAAGTCGATCCTAAGCGCGTACTTGTTGCGCTCAGCAAAGGCGTCGCCCTTAGGCGGGTAGATCATGTTGGGCGGCGTACCGGGAATGGCCTCCAGCTTCTCCTTGGTATCAAGGTCTGGCATGGAGGAGAGCAGCGCCCAGGTGTAAGGGTGTGCGGGCGAATAGAACACGTCGTCCGCCGTGCCGATCTCCACGATCTTGCCCGCATACATCACGGCGACGCGGTCTGCCATGTTGGCGACGACGCCCAGATCGTGCGTGATGAAGATGACGGAGAGCTGGCGCTCTTCCTTGACGCGGTTGATGAGTTCGAGGATCTGCGCCTGGATGGTCACGTCGAGCGCCGTCGTGGGCTCGTCGCAGATGAGGATGTCGGGGTTGGCTGCGAGCGCGATCGCGATGACGATACGCTGGCGCATACCGCCCGAGAACTCGAAGGGATATTGGCGGTAACGCTTCCTCGGTTCGGGGATGCCCACCTCTTCGAGGAGCTTCAGAGCGCGCGTCTTTGCCATGTTGTGCGTGACCTTGTACGCGACGTCGGACGCCTTCTGTTTGAGGTAGTCCACCATCGCGACGGTGCGCTCGTCAAAGTCGACGTTCTCCCCGATCGCAAGGCGGCGCTTGAAGTCCTCCTCGATGCGGTTGAGCACGATGACGATGTCCTTCGCGGCCTTTTCGAGGTCGACGAGCTTCTTGTCGGCGACGACGTAGTCGGGCGTCTTGCCGCGGGCGAGCTTTCGCTCGTAGGAAGCCGTCTGACGCGCAAAGCGCTTCTCTTCCTTCTTGTTGCGCTCGATGCCGTCGTAATAGAGGCGGATGGCCTCGCGCAGGCTGGTGCGGAAGGTGTATGCCGAGTTATCTTTGATGATCTCGAGGCGGTCGATCGCGTCCTCAACGGCAGAGGCGATCTCTTTTGCGGCGGAGATGACTTCCGCGTGATCGAGCTCCGCCTTCTCAAAGACGGGCTTGAGGCGGGCGATGACTTCGAGCGCCTCCTTCTGCTTCCCGAGCGAACGGCGGTGCGAATAGATGAGCCCTTCCTTCGCGATATCGATGAACTCGAGCATGAACTTTTCGTCGAGCACCTTGCGGAGGTATTCGTTGAGCGACTTCACGTCCATGTCGGGCAGCGGCTGCCCCGCGAAGGTGAGGTAATAGCCCATCGCAAAGAAATTGGGCTTTTCGAACGCGACGGCCTCAGAAAGGATCTCGCGCATCTTGCGGAGGGAAGCGAGGATGTCTTCGTCGGGGAAGGCAAAGGGCTTTGCCTCCTTACGGATGACGGAAGAGACGAGCTTCCTCGCATGATGGGAAAGGGGCACGCGAATGAGCGTTTTAAGCCTGAGCGCTTCCGCTTTGAGCTCTTCCGCACGCGCATAGACGACATAGCGCGACACCGAATCTTTGGCGAGACGGATGATCTCGCGAGCGTCGGAGACGAGCGTCTGCGCCGCGTGCTTTTCGATCTCGAATGCAAGGTCGTCGATGTCCTTGACGGCATCGGACGCCGCCTCGCGGGCGCGGTTGTAGGCGTTTTCGAGTTCGAGGTGCTTGACCTCGAACTTATTGAAGTCGCTGCACTTTTTGGCGTTGCGGGCGGCCGAATCCTTGCCGAGGGCCTCATCCATGCTGTCGTTGAGGAGCTTGAGCGTCGCGTTGAAGCTGCTGCGCGCCTCCTTCTGGCTGAGCTTGCCCTTGATGAGCATGGCCTCGGTCATCTGCTTGCCCACACGCATGATGGGGTTGAGCGAGGAGAGCGGGTCCTGGAAGATCATGGCGATCTTGTCGCCGCGGATCTTGTGGAAATCCTCTTCGGAGATCTTCATGAGATCCTGCCCGTCGTAGACGATCTCACCGCCCTCCTTGATGGCGTTGGCTGCGAGGATGCCGAGGACGGCGCGCGTCGTGACCGACTTGCCCGAACCCGACTCACCCACGATGGCGAGCGTTTCGCCCTTATAGAGCTTGAAGCTGATATCGCGGACGGCCTGGACCTTGCCGTTGGACGTCCGGAAGGAGATCTTGAGGTCGTTGACCTCGAGTTTGACTTCTCTGTTTTCCATATCAGTCCTCCGAGCCTCTCAGCGAAGGGTTGAACGCATCGCGCAGGCCGTTGCCGAACAGGTTGAAGCTCAGCATGAGCAGCACGAGGAAGAGCGACGGGAAGAGCGACATATAGGGCGCCGTGGCTAGATAGGACTGGCCCGCGTTGATGAGGGTACCCACGCTCGTGATGTTGCCCGTCGACAGGTTGATGATGCCGAGGTAGGAAAGGCTGGTCTCGGAGAAGATCATCGAAGGGATGACGAGCGCGCAGCTCGTGACGAGCGTACCCAGCGCATTGGGGAAGATATGCTTCCAGATGATGCGGCGGTCCTTTGCGCCCAGCGTCCTCGCGGCGAGGACGTACTCCTGATTCTTATACCGATAGAACTGCATTCGCGTCCGCGACGCCATACTGATCCACCCTGTGATGAAGAAGGCGATGAACAGCACCAATATCTGACTCGACCCGCCCATATGCAGTTTGAGCAGGGTGATGACGATCATCGACGGCACGGAAGCGAGGATATCGGAAACGCGTTCCATCACGAGGTCGATCTTACCGCCGTAATAGCCTTCGATGGAGCCGTACACGGCGCCGAAGATAAGGTTGACGGCAGCAACGACGATCGCGAAGATGAAGGAGAACCGCGCGCCCGAAGCAAGGCAGGTCAGAATATCCTGCCCGGAACCCGTCGTCCCGAAGAGGAAGTAGGGCTCGGTGATGCCGTCCTGCAACACATAGCTGTGATAGTAGATATAATACTCGTAGTAATTGACGCGCACTTCCACGCCCGAAGAGGTGCGGCGCGCATAGGCATAGTAATACGTCTTGCCGTCTTCGCCGACAAACCCGTCCTCTCCCTCGATGCGCATTTTGGAAGTATAGCCGTCGGTGGCCTCCGTGCCCGCCTCATACGTCCAATAGACGGGGATGACGTTCCCGTCTTCATCATAGACGATCTGCGTGCGGTTGGTGCCTTCCGTCTTGTAATAGTAGTTGGCGTTGTTCTGATCCTGCAGCGCCTCGGGACGGTCGGCCGTGCGGACGGTGGGATAGATGACCTGTCTTCCCGTCTCATCCTGATACCGCATGAGGTTCTCGTACTCCTGCGTGGTGAGGTTGGAATAGATCATGCCCGTCTTATGATAGCTGTCGAGGCGGTAATGATACATATCCTCCTCGTCGACGGAGAACTCCTGGTTCTTGACGGCATAGTGTCCGGTCTCCTGCCCCATCGCGTAGTAATACATGAAGGTGAGCTTCCCGTCCACGCGCGCCTCGCAGCCGTCCCAGAAGGACGTTTCTGCAAACATCTTGTTCTTGGGCAACGTCACGACGTAGTAGGTATCGTTATATGCAACGGTGTACTGCGTGAAGAAGGGCACGATGATGGCAAAGAGCACCAAAAAGAGGATGACGCACGCGCCGACGACCGAACCCTTGTTCTTGCAGAAGCGCGAGAAGGCGTCGCGCATATAGCTGCGCGGCTTGGTCTCGAGCTTCTTGTCGTGCGAAATATCGCGCGCATCTGCAAACTCGAATTTTTCCTTCGGGATGTTGGTGTAAGCCGTGTTTTCCATGTCACCTTGCCCCCATTCGTATTCTCGGGTCGATGAACCCGTAGCTGATATCCGTCACGATCCCCGCAAGCAAGCCGACGAGCGTATAGAAGCCCGAAAGCAGCATGAAGAAGTCGTAGTCCTGATAGGTGATGGAGTCGAGATACAGTCTGCCGACGCCGGGGATGGAGAACATCCTCTCGATGACGAGCGAACCCGAAAGCACGAGAACAAACTCACTTAAGATCATCGGGAAGATGGGCACCATCGCGTTGCGGAGCGCATGGCGCAGCGTTGCCTGGCCGCGCGTCAAGCCCTTCGTGCGGGCGAGCAGCATGAACTCGCTCGTCAGCACCTCGGTGAGCTCTGCACGGGTGAAGCGGGCATAGCCTGCGATCGAACCCAGGCACAGCGAAAAGACGGCGGGCAGCATACTGCGGAACATCGGCCAGGTAAAGTAGTTGAAGCCCGAATTCATCGTCAGCGGGAACCAACGCAGCTTGAAGCAGAAGACATACTGCACGATGAGGCCGAGGACGATGGACGGCACCGAGATGAGCAGGATGATGAAGACGGAAATGACCTGATCCTGCCACTTGTTCTTCTTGAGTGCGGCAAAGATGCCGAGCCCTAAGCCGATGGGCACGCCGATGAGCGTCGAATAGACGTTGATGAGCACCGTGGGGGGCATCTTCTCCATGAAGATATCCCAGACGGGCTGGTTGCGGTATTCCGCCATCGAAACGCCGATGCCGAAGTCGCCCTGGAAGATGCGCTGCAAGTAAAACCCGAGCTGCTTCAAGATGGGCACGGTATCGTAACTCCAAAGCTGCGTCGACGGATCGTAGACGACGTTGCAGATATACCCTCTCGCCTCGAGCTGGCCGTAGATGATGTTCGCGTCCTGCCCGATCTGGACAGTGACGACGATGGGCAGGAGCTTGATGAGGACAAAGCACATCAGCATGATGATACAGAAGGTCATCAGCATCAGCCCCAACCGCTTTAATACATACTTGAACATGTACATGGTAGTTTGCTCCTTTGGTTTGGTCGCGGAGAGCGGACGCCCTTCCGCCGCGGCGCGGGAGCACCGTGTAAAACAGGAACAAGCGGGGGCGGAAATCGTTCCGTCCCCGCTGTGTTCTGAGCGTCAGATCATCCGAAAAACTCAGTTGGTCTTCTTGTACTCGGTCGAAAGGTCGCCGCCGTTCTCGTTGACGAAGTTCACCCACTCCTCATCGGTGTAGTTGCGGGTCATGTAGCGGTAGCCGCCGAAGCCCATGAAGATGTTGTACTCATCGGTGAGGTAAGACCACTTCGCACCCGTGACCGTCGCGTTAACTTCGGACGTCGTAGCGATCGTGTAGTACTGCTCAAGGGTGATCTCTTCCAGCTTTGCGGTCAGCTCAAGGCGGGCTTCTTCGGGAATGAAGCCTGCGCCCCAGTTGTAGGTGTTGGGCTGATCGTAAGCTTCCGCCATACCGTTCAGGCAGCAGTACCAGTTGAAGAGGCTCATCGTGAACGTCTGACCCGCTTCGGCATAGTCGCCTTCGGGCATCGTGAATTCAAGCATTTCGTGTGCGGTATCCCACCAGGTCGAATACATCAGGCCAGCTTCGGGATCGAGATAGCACTGCAGGAAGCCGGAGGGATCGAGCGCGCCGCCCGTGAAACCGGTGCCGGCAGCGATATCGTAAGCGCCCGAACGGAAATCGGTCGCCCATGCGGAACCGAAGGATGCATCGAACGTGACGTTGATCTTGCCCTCGAGCGAGGTGCCCTGGACCATCGTCTCGATCGTCTTCTTGATGTAATCAAAGTTGCGGCGGGTGCTGTCGTTATCGCTAGCGGTACCGTAGACGAAGGTGATCGGCTTGGAATCATCGTAGCCGTACTCTTCTGCGTTCTCGGTGAGTTCCTTGTAAGCGGACTCCACGAGCTCCTTGGCGAGCGTGGGGTTGTAGCCGTTCATTGCCTCGTAAGCTTCTTCGTAGTCGGAATAGGTGTTAGTGCCGTCCGTCCAGGAGCCGTCCGCATTCTCGGTGAAGCCGTAGACGCGGAGCAGCGCTTCCTTTGCATAGACGGTATCGCGGTACACGCCCTTGTTCTCGACATCGTAGTAATAAGCGGGACCAAGGAGGCCGAGCAGGGCCTCGTCTGCCGTGTAGACCGTTGCGTTATAGTCGTCTCTGTCAAGGGACAGGGAGATCGCCTTACGGAAGTCGCGGATAGCGAGGATGGCGTTGTTGCGGCCGTTCTCCTTCAGAACGTCGAGGTTTGCATACAGGTTCATACCGAAGGAACCGGTGCCGGGCGCAAAGTAGGTGTACTTGGAATCTCTGTAATCTGCCTTGTGCGTGACATCGAGGGGGATGGAATCGAGGTTGCCGCTGAGGAAGCTCATCCATGCGGTGTTGACATCGGAGATCTGCTCGCACTCGATGCGGTCGATCTCATACTGGCCCTTATTGTCTTCAAGGTCGTAACCGAACCAGTTGTCGTTGCGCTCAAGCGTATAGGACTTACCGCTCTGGAACTGGGTCAGCTTGTAGGGGCCCCAGCTTGCAGACGTCTCGAGGGAAGTGTTGTAGTTGGTGGTCCAAAGAGTAGAACCCGCAACAGGCTCCTGCTTGCACTTTTCATAGAGATCCTTCTTGACGAGAGGGAAGCTCTGGAAGCTGTAAGCTGCCTGATAGGAGAGGGAGCCGTCTTCCTTCTTCAGCTGGATGGGCGTATCCATGCAGACGACAAGCTCATACTTGGAAGGCGAATAGTAACCGACCTGATCATACGTCAAGCCGTACGTATCGTTTTTGGTATAGATCATGAGGAGCGAGTCGTCCATGTAAGGCGTACCGTAGTAGGTCTCAAAGAGCACCGCACCGGAGAACGCATCAACAGCAGTACCGGAAGTCCACGCATCAGGCGTATCATAAACGGTCTCATCGGTGATGGAAACGTACTGAGGGCACTCGTTGCCATCGGCATCGACATAACCCTGTGCGCCATAGAAACTCCACACATCAAACAAGAGAGTCTCGCCGGCATCGAGAGCTTCCTGATAGGTCTCATAGCCTTTCGTCGCGAAGTTGACATAGACCATCTCATCAAGGCTGAACACGTAGTTACGCGCATTCTTGATCTGGATGTTGTTATAATAGGTGGAAGCACGCATGTTCTTGAAGGTAGGATCAAGCTGCTGCTGCATCGTGTAGACGAAGTCGGTCGCATCGATGGGCGTGCCGTCGTCCCACGTCAGGTCTTCGCGCAGCGTGATCTTCCAGGCATAGCCGCCCATTTCCTTCTGCGCATCGGTATAGCCCCACTTCGCATCGACAGTGCTCGTCACGTCTTCAAGAGCCGTCGCCGCCGAATAGTTGACCGTGAAGCTGTCTTTGACGATCGCATCTGCGTTGATGGTGCCGTCTGCATTGTACTTGCCGCCCTTCGATTCATCGAACTCATAGTCGAATTCGAAGAAGGAGCTCACAATCTGATAAAGGATCTGAGTATCGTTATTGTCTGCATAAGTCAACTCACTCCAGTTACTGGGCATGACGGACGTATAGGTACGATAGCCGGGTTTGATGACGACATCGTCCTTGCACGCCGCAAGTGCCGCAACCGTAGGAACTGCCATTGCCGCGACCAACACGCATGCGGCAACTTTCTTCCACTGTTTAGCCATTTTATCCTCCGCAAAAATTTTATTCCCGTTAAGAGCGCAGCGCCCGTATCTTTTCCCTTTCTTGGGGCGCGGCATCTTCTAACCGATAGTATTGCCCTTCCCTCCGCCCCTATGCAGGGCTTTGGGAAGCCGCGCGGCTTTTGCCGCGGTCAGAGCATTTTTCGGGGTTTCCCCTGCAAATTCCGCACATTTTTCGTGCGTTTTCGGGGCTGTTCCCTCTATGCTCTTATGATATTTTATCACGTCATCACTCAACCGTCAAGTGAAATTCACGCTTGAAGCCTACTTTTTTCACCGATCGGTTCGGAATCGATTATCTTATCTATAATTTACAGTAATAGTTCTGCCCTTTATCGAACACTTCCCGCCCGCTTACGGGCACTTAATTATCCGCCGCCCTTATATCGCCCCCTTCCGCGCCCCGGGCACCCGACAGAAAAATTTTGACGCCCTCCGGCGGAAAAGCCGTGACGCCGTCCGATCGCGGCGCCTGTTTTCGGGCACGAAAAAAGAGGGCTTGCGCCCTCTTTTATTGAGTCATCCCTTATTTTCTGGGGTTCTTGATATTCGCCTGTGCAGCTGCGAGGCGTGCGATCGGCACGCGGAAGGGCGAGCAGGAGACGTAGTCGAGGCCGATCTCGTGGCAGAACTCGATGGAGGAAGGATCGCCGCCGTGCTCACCGCAGATACCGCAGTGGAGTTCGGGACGGGTCGTGCGGCCGAGCTCGACCGCCATCTTCATCAGCTTGCCGACGCCCACCGTGTCGAGACGGGAGAAGGGATCGGATTCGTAGATCTTGTTCGCATAGTATGCGGGCAGGAACTTGCCGGCGTCGTCACGCGAGAAGCCGAACGTCATCTGGGTGAGGTCGTTCGTGCCGAAGCAGAAGAATTCCGCTTCCTTGGCGATATCGTCTGCGGTAAGGGCTGCGCGAGGGATCTCGATCATGGTGCCGACCTCATACTTGAGCTCGACGCCCGCCTTCGCGATGGCCTCGTCCGCCGTCTTGACGACGATATCCTTGACGAACTTCATTTCCTTGACTTCGCCCGTGAGAGGGATCATGATCTCGGGAACGATGTTCCAGTCGGGATGACGGCCCTTGACGGCGAGCGCTGCCTTGATGACGGCGTTGGTCTGCATGACGGCGATCTCGGGATAGGTGACGGTAAGGCGGCAGCCGCGGTGACCCATCATGGGGTTGAACTCGTGGAGATCGGAGATGATCTGCTTGATCTGCGCGACCGTCTTTCCCTGTGCCTTTGCGAGCGCTTCGATGTCTGCCTCGTCCGTGGGAACGAACTCATGGAGCGGGGGATCGAGGAAGCGGATGGTGACGGGATAGCCGCCGAGCGCTTCGAAGAGGCCCTCAAAGTCAGCCTGCTGCATGGGCTCGATCTTGGCGAGCGCAGCTTCGCGCTCCTCGACCGTCTCGGCGCAGATCATCTCGCGGAAGGGCTCGATGCGGCCTTCGCCGAAGAACATGTGCTCGGTACGGCAGAGGCCGATGCCCTGCGCGCCGAACGCAGCCGCCTGCTTTGCATCCTTGGGCGTATCGGCATTGGTGCGGACGCCGAGCGCCTTGTACTTGTCTGCAAGCTCCATGATGCGGCCGAAGTAACCGCTGTTGGGATCGGCGGGAACGGTCGCGATGAGCGTATCGTAGATCTTACCGGTGGAGCCGTCGAGGGAGAGCGCGTCGCCTTCCTTGAAGACCTTGCCTGCAAGGGTGAACTGCTTGTTCTCTTCGTCCATCTTGATGTCGCCGCAGCCGGAGACGCAGCAGGTGCCCATACCGCGGGCAACGACGGCTGCGTGAGAGGTCTGGCCGCCGCGGACGGTGAGGATGCCCTGTGCGTACTTCATGCCTTCGATGTCCTCGGGGGAGGTTTCGAGGCGGACGAGGACGACCTTCTTGCCTGCCTTGCCTTCCTTGACGGCGTCTTCTGCCGTGAAGACGATGGTACCTGCGGCAGCGCCGGGGGAAGCGGCGATACCCTTGCCGACGACGTTGTTCTTATCGGCAGCTTTGAGAGCGTTGGGATCGAACTGAGGGTGAAGGAGCATGTCGAGCGACTTTGCGTCGATCTGCATGAGCGCTTCCTGTT
>ERZ1090863.966-NODE-967-length-13599-cov-32.068370_pt1 | contig 13599 bp, 7 predicted proteins | sample MGYA00478480_ERZ1090863 | MGnify/ENA primary metagenome ERZ1090863 (study PRJEB33644, sample SAMEA5815746) | chicken gut metagenome | biome: Chicken; feature: Gastrointestinal Tract; material: Caecum | place: Ireland | collected 2019-01-01 | study: A study of the...
GCGCGGATCAGTGGGTCCCGTTTGCGGGGGCGTCGATCTTTTCCAGCAGGATGTCGTCGATGCAGATGCGGTGCAGCTGGGTGATCGGCTCGTTTGCCACGGCACCCATCGAGATGCTCAGAACGGCCTGCTCGTCGGTGGGCCAGTTCATCTGGAAGGTGACGGCGTAGGTCTGGTAGTCTGCGCCGAGGGTGACGATCTCCTCGCCGGAGTAGGGCGTCCAGTCGTCGTCGGCCGAACCGTCCCGCTGAATGGCGAACATCAACTTGCGGCCGAGGTTCGACTTGGCCTTGAAGGAAAGGCGGTACCACTGGCCTTCTTCCAGCTCGATGCCGCTTTGTTTGAGCTGGATCTTCCAGGCGGCGTCGCCGGTGTTGCGGATGGTGATGTCAGCGGCGTTGGGCTCGTTCAGGCTGTCCACCACATAGTCCACGTCCGAAGGGGTGTAGGCGTAGAGTTCGTAGCCTGCAAAGCCGGCGTTGAAGCTGCCGTTTTTGATAAGGCTGTCCTCTTCCAGGCGAACGTTGTCGATGTAGTAGGTGCCGGGCGCCTGGATGACGAAGGCGATGTCGTTGCCGCTCTGTTCGCCGAGGGTCAGCTTGTAGTCATAGGCCGTCTCGCTGCCGTCCAGCGTCGCCTGCAGGGTCTGGCCGGCGGCGCGCACCAGGATCTCGCGGCCGGCGGGGCCTTCGGCGTCAAAGCTGAGGGCGTAGTCGCCCGCCGTCAGGGCCAGGTCCTTCTGGTAGACGATCACCGGGTTGAGGGGCGAAGTCAGCGCACCGGCCTTGATTTCCAGGCGGCGGACGTTGTCCTCATTGGTGACGCTGACCTTCGAGCCGGGCAGGGCCCAGCGGCTCCAGAAGCCCAGGCGGCCTTCGCCCTCCTGGAAGCTGCCGTTGTAGACGTAGTTGCCGTCGGCCAGGACAGTTTTTGCGGGGTTGTCGAGGTCGGTCTGGCCGGTCTTGACCACCCGCACATTGCGGAGGGTGACCCCTGCCGTCGACCCGGCTGCGCCCAGATTGAACTCCAGCCGGCCATTGGGGTCGTCGTCATCGGTCATGGTGAAGGCATAGGTGTAGGCTGCAGGCTCGGTACCCAGCTGGACGGCCGTGTCCTCCAGGTAACGCTTGTAGCCGCGGTCGGGAGCCGAGACGCCCACCTTTAGGGTACGGGGCGCGTCGGCCCAGGCTTCGAAGGAGACTTGGTATTCTCCGCCCTTCTGCATGGGCAGATCCGGCTGGACCAGCTGGACGCTGTAATCCACCGTGCCGGCGTTCGCCGTGTCGATGCGGAGCGTACCGCCGCCCACAGACGCTGCGGCCTCGCCGCCCAGGGTGGTGAGGAAGGTCCAGCCTTCGCTGTCCGTCAGGCTCTCCGCGGCGGCAAAGTCGCCGTTGACGATGTAGTTGCCGCTGGCGTCCGGCTCCCGCAGGATCACCGTCTTTTCCGGCTTATGGACGTCCTCGTCGTAATGATCCTTCTGGTAGACGCGGACGTAATCGATATAAAAGGCGGCGTTTGCGATGTCGGTGGTCTCGTCGGGGTTGCCCGGCCAGTTGCCGCCCACCGCCAGGTTGAGGATGATGTAGAAGGGCTGGTCAAAGGGGGCGGGATAGGTGATCTCTCCCTGGCCCTCGGTGGCAGAATACCAGTCGTTCTCGGTGTGGATCATCCGGCCGTCCACATACCAGCTGATCCGGCCGGGTTCCCACTCGACCGCAAAGGTGTGGTATTCGTCCGAGAAGCTGCCCTCGGTCAGGGTGCATCCGGCCTGGCTTTGGCTGTGGGGGTTGCCATAGTGCAGTGTACCATACGAGCGGGTGGTATCGTTGCCCAGCACTTCCATGATGTCGATCTCGCCGCAGCGGGGCCACTGTCCATAGAGGTTCTCGTTGGTGGGCATCATCCAGAAGGCGGGCAGGAAACCCTGTCCTGCGGGCACCTTGGCGCGGGCTTCAAAAATACCGTATTTGAAGTCGTGCTTGTTCTGGGTGTTCACCCGGCCGGAGGTGTAGCTGACGGTCCCGTCGGCGCTGCGGGTCTCCACCGGTTTGAGGACCAGCTTGCCGTCCTCCAGATAGATGTTTTCAGGGCTGTCCACATAGGATTGCAGCTCGTTGTTGACCCAGCCCGGCTCGTGCAGCTCGACATTCCAGTCCTCCCGGTTGAGGGCCGTTCCGTCGAACGTATCCTCCCAGCGAAGGGTATATCCCTCGTAGGACAGGGTCTGCGCTGCCTGATTCGTTTCCATTGCCGGTACCTCCTTTGGGGCGGGGGCGGCTGCAGCCGCTGGCGCCGCGGTGGGCAGCAGGCCCCCCGCGAACAGAGCGGCGGCCGCAGCTGCCAACAGTTGTCGTTTGCGGATCAAGATGGACTCCTCCTTTTGTTCGTACATATTGTATATAAATTCTACACAATTAGCGGACTGTTTTTATACTATAATCCTGTTTTTTCTATCGAATTCTTGTCCTGATTCCTGCGCTGCGAGGCAAAAACCTTGAGAAAAGCGCCGCCTCATGCTATAATGGATGTCGTCAGAGGGAAAAAAGCGGAAGGAGGAAACTGTGATGAGCTACAAGGACGAATGGCTCGTGATCGAAGCCAACGACGACATTGACGAAACGGAACACCGCGAGCCCAGCGAAGAGTTCTTGTTTTACCGCGCCGTAGCCAACGGTGAAGTGGACGCCGTGCGCAAGAACTGCGAGCAGGACCGCTTTATGGACACCGACGGGGTGGGGGTCCTGTCCAAGGACCCGGTCACCAATTTGAAATACCATTTTGTGGTCACCACGGCCATGGTGACCCGGATGTGCAGGCAGTACGGCATGGAGCTGGAACAGGCCTTCCGGATGAGTGATTTTTACATCCAGAAGCTGGACGATATCCACTCGGTGGAGGAGATCAAGCACCTGCACGACGAGATGGTGATGGACTACGCCGAAAAGATGCGCCGCTACCACCACAACAACACCAACTCCAAACACATCAACGCCTGCAAGGAATACATCTATTCCCACATCAAGGAGCGGATCACCATCGAGGACCTGGCAGACGTGCTGGGGGTGTCGGCCAGCTACCTGTCCCGGCTGTTCAAAAAAGAGACGGGCAGCTCGGTCAGCGCCTACATCCGCAACCGCAAGATCGACATGGCCAAAAACCTGCTGCGCTTCAGCAATGATTCGATGATCGAGATCGCCAACCGGCTGGCCTTTTCATCCCAGAGCCATTTCATCCAGCAGTTCCGGGAGGTGGTGGGGATGACCCCCAAAAAGTACCGGGACACCTACTATATGATGGAGTGGAGCGCCGAGCCTGCCCGCAGCCGCCGGGCCGCGAAACCAGCCCCGGAACAGACCAATTGAATCCGCGCCGAAGCATCGGACGCCAAAAACACCGCGAAGGCACAACCCTCATGGGGGCTGCGCCTTCGCGGTGTTTCTATTGTGCAGACAGATCACATGGATCAGAGGACAAGCACGATTTGGTTTTCTGCCTGCAGGGCGTCTGCAGGGATGTAGTTGTCGGGGCAGGGCACGCCGTTGACCGTCAGGCTGCCAAAGCCGGACTCACGATGGCGCGGGTTCTCCACCCGGATGTGCAGCTTTTTGCCGCGGAAATCTTTCTCCAGGGCAAAGCCGTCCCACTCCGGGGGGATGGCCGGGGCCAGGCGGAGGCCGTACAGGTCGGGCCGCAGGCCCAGGATGCCCTCCACGCAGCCCACCATTACGGTGGAGGCGGTGCCGGTCAGCCAATGGACCTGGGAGCGCCCAAAGTGCTTGCTGGCCGGCCCCTCGGTGAACTGGCCGTAGCAGTAGGGCTCCAGGCGGCGGATCTCGGCCCGGTCGTTCTGGGCCGCGGGGGCGTTCTCGGCAAAATAGCCGAAGGCGCGCCGGCCGTGGCCGCAGAGGGCCTCGGCCAGGATCAGCCAGCCCTGAGACTGGGAGAAGATGCCGGCGTTCTCTTTGGTGCCGGGGTTGTAGATGACGGCCAGCGCGCCGTCAAAGGCGTGGGCGTGGTAGGGCGGGTCCATCAGGACGGCGCCGTAGGCCGTGTTCAGCCGCTGGCTGACCCCGTCCATGATGGTCTGCCGCTGGCCGTAGGTGGCCAGGCCGCTGATGACGGCCCAACTCTGGGGGTTGAGCCAGAAGTTGGCCTCCGGCGCACCGGCTTCTCCGATCCGCTCGCCGGCCTCGGTGTAGCCGCGGATGAAGCGGTCGCCGTCCCAGCAGAGGGTCTGGATCCGGCTCTCGTATTCGGCCAGCTTGCCGTCCAGCCACTGGACGTCCGCTTCGGCCCCGCGGTGGCAGGCAAACTGCCGGAGGATCTGCATGGCGTAGTAGAACTGCAGGGCCACAAAGGTGGACTCGCCGTTGGCGCCCAGCCGCAGGCAGTCGTTCCAGTCGGCGTAGAGGCCGGCGGGCAGGCCGTGGGGGCCCAGGTGGTCCAGCGAGAACTGCACGGCCCGTTTCAGGTGCTCGTAGACCGTGCCCTCGTCCCGGTTGGCAAAGGGGATCACCTCGTCCAGGAAGGCGGTGTTGCCCGTCTCGGCCACATATTTGTACACGGTGGGGAACAGCCACAACGCGTCGTCCGCCCGGTAGGCCGGGTGGCCGGTCTCCTGGACATAGGAGAGGTCGTCGGGGGTGTCCTCATGGCCGGGGTCGTGGGTGAACTTGACCAGGGGCAGCCCGCCGCCGTTGTCCACCTGGGCGGACAGCATGAAGCGGATCTTTTCGCAGGCCATTTCGGGCTCCAGATGGATGATGCCCTGAATATCCTGCACGGTATCCCGGTAGCCGTAGCCGTTGCGCAGGCCGCAGTAGATGAGGGACGCGGCCCGGGACCACACAAAGGTGATGAAGCAGTTGTAGGCGTTCCAGGTGTTGAGCATGGTGTTGAAGGCCGGGTCGGGGGTCTGGACCTGCAGATGGCTGAACCGGCCGTACCACTCTGCCTTCAGCTCGTCCACTTCCCGGGCGGTCCGGGAGGCGGGGTCGGCGTAGCGCTCCAGGATGGCCGCCGCCTCCGCGGAGGGCTTCATCCCCAGCACGAACGCCACCGTCCTGCGCTCGCCGGGGGCCAGCTCCACCACACAGGACAAAGCGCCGCAGCTGTTCTCGTTGTAGCTGTCGGTGTTGCCCAAGTCCCCGGCGGCGACGCCGCAGGGGTCGCCGTAGCTGTGGTAGGGGCCCAGGAACGCCGCCTTGTCCCCGCAGTAGGAGGACACCGGCGCGCCGGCCAGACCGAAGAACCGCTCGGTCACCGTCTTGTCGTCTACGTCCTCGCCCTGGGGCAGGGCGTCCAGGTTGCCGTGGATCTGCTGGGTGATGCGGTTGCCCTCGAACAGGGTGCGGCTGATGAAGAGGGAGTATTGCAGGTTGACCTGGTCCTGCTCGTAGTTGCTGTGGTTGGTGAACTCGGCGTAACCGGTCAGGGTCAGGCTGCGGGGGCGGTCCGACTCGTTGGCCACCGTCAGGGCCCAGACCTCATAGGCCTGGCCCCGGGGCACATAGTAGGCGGCCTCCGAGGCGATGCCGGCATAGCTCGCCTTCATTTTGGTGTAGCCCATGCCGTGGCGGCACTCGCTCCGGTAGGCGTCCAGAGGCTTTGCCACCGGCTGCCAGGAGGCGGACCAGTAGTCGCCGCTGGCATTGTCCCGCAGATAGAGGTAGCGGCCGGGCTGGTCGAACTGGTTGAACACATACCGCAGGATCCGGCCGTTGGCGCCGGACCGGGCAAAGCTGTAGCCTCCCGCATGGTTGGAGATGATGGCGCCGTACTCCGGCGAGCCCAGATAGTTGACCCAGGGGGCCGGGGTATCGGGGCGGTCGATCACGTATTCACGGGCGGCATCGTCAAAGTATCCGTATCTCATAAATTGCTTCCTTTGTTTGATGTATCTGTTCCCTGCCTGCCTGTTTTCAGCAAAGGGTCACGGTGATGCGGTGTTCGGCTGCGGCCGGCAGCGCTTCCACCATGGCGCGGGGGATCAAGAGGCTGCCCGAGCTGCCTGCACACAGCTCTGCGCCGTCGCACACCGCGGCCCCGATCCGGTAGCTGCCATAGTCCAGCCTGCCCGGGTTCTGGTAGCAGACCGTCAGCCTGCGCCCGGCAAAGGTGACCTGTACCGCGGCGTGGCCGCCGGCGTCGAACTGCCCGGCGGTCAGCTTGGGTTCCAGCAGCAGGTCGCCTGCTTCGCCCCGCACCCCAAAGACCTGGGTGATCATGGTCATCATGTACCAGCTGGCCGCGCCGGTAAGGTAGTGGTACATCCCCCGGCCGTCGGCGCGGAAGTATTCGGGGATGCCGGGATAAATGCGGCTGGTATCGAAATCCAGGGCGGTGTCCGCCAGGGTCTTGAGGGCCTTCCAGCCCTCCTGCACAAAGCCCCGGCGGTAAAGCGCGTTGGCGTACATCACCGCCATGTGGGAAAAGACCGCCCCGTTTTCCTTTTCGCCGTAGGCAAAGCCGAACATCCGCCCCAGGTCAAACTTCAGCTCGTGGAAGTCGGTGTTCAGCCGGTAGCCGCCGATCTCCCGGCGGTACAGGTAGCGGTCGGCGCTGGCCGTGATCTGACGGACCTGGGCGTCGGTGGCCACGCCGCCCATGATGGCAAACACCTGCCCGGTCAGCATCATGCGCACCCCGGTGGGGAAAACGCCTTCTACCGCCCGGCCGTGGTCGTCGTAATAGCTGTTGTACCAGCCCAGGCCCTCCCCGGCGTCGATCCACTCGTGGCCCTGCAGCCAGGCAGTCAGCCAGCGGGCCTTCTGCTCCAGGCTGTCGGCCAGGTCCTCCAGGCGGACCTCCACCCGGCGGCCGCTGATGGTGTGGCGGCAGGCTCCGGCGTACTGCTCCAGCAGGCTGCGCTTGGCCTCCACCTGGTCCAGCACCTCGGGCTGATCGTTCAGCAGGGTCAGGGCTTCTTCCAGGATGGGGGTGCTGCAGGCGCCGGTGGTGCGCTGCAGCAGCCGGATCATGCCCGCCAGCTCCCGCAGGTTGCCGGCGTATGCGCAGGTAAAGGCGACGCTTTCACCGTGGGCAGCGGCCATGTCCAATGCGTCGTTCCAGTCCGCGCCCCGCAGGCGGTAAACGTTGTGCCGGCCCACCTCATAGAAGGCGGCCAGCTGCTCCACAAGCAGGTGTTCCAGGATGGTGCCCGTATAGACCTGCCCGTCGGCTGTGCGCTGCCAGCAGCCCTGGCCGGGCTGGTAGTCGGGGTCGATGCGGGTGCCCCGCATCGCCTGGGCGTCCTTGAAGTAGGGGGCCTGCCGGTCCAGGACAGCCACGTCGCCGGTCTGGTCGATGTACAGCTTGACGGTCATCTGGGGCCACAGGGCGTGGTCCATCCAGACGCGGGCGATGCCGTTGCGGTCTGCAATGAAATTGCCATCCCCCTCGCCGATGATGGTGGCGTTGGTGCCGTCGATCCGCACGCCGCCAAAGTTCTTTTCGATCATCTGCCCCACGCCGGCAGGGTCCATCAAAAGCAGGGACAAGCAGTCCTGCCACAGATCGCGCCAGCCCCGGCCGCCCCGGCCGTAGTCGTGATGGGGCAGGAAGGAGCAGCCGAACAGCCGCCGCAGAAACGGCTGGAAGCAGACCCATCGCATCAGGCAGTCAAAGTCCCCGTCGCCGGTGGCAAAGCGGACGTTCACCTTTTCCAGCCAGGCGGCGCGGGTGCGCTCCAGAGCAGCGGCGGCCTTTTCCGGGCTGCCGTACCGCTCCCAGACGGCGCGGATGTCCGTCTCGCTGTCCTCCGCGCCCAGTACCAGGACGTACTGGACCTGCTGGCCGGGCGCCAAAGTCACCGCCGGGAAGCGGAAGGCGCCCATCGCTTCCCGTCCCTCTGCGGTGCAGCCGGCCGGCGCGCCGGGCAGCGGCTCAAATACGGCCCGCGGATGCAGGTAGGTGCCGCCCTCCCCCAAAAAGGCTTCCACCGTGGGGAAAAACGCCTCCGGCTGCTGGCCGCCGGGGCCGCAGCCCCACACGTAATAGATCCGGTGGTTGGGGCGGTGGCCCCGCTCGTCGAAGGACATGGTGGGGCGGACCAGCACGCCGTCCCCGGTGGTCCAGATGCGGTGCAGCATGGAGGTGACGTTGCGGTGGTCCCGGATGTTGTCCGCGCTGCGTCCGTAGAGGGGAATGGCCGCGGTGGGCGTCACCCGGCGGGGCTGGTCCGACTGGTTGCGCACCGAGACCAGCAGGATCTCCGCACGGTCGTGCGGGGGGCAGAAGGAGGTGACCGCGGTGTGCAGCCCCATGGCCTTCCAGCCGCGCTCCAGGGTGTGCCACATCAGGCCGGCGGTCACCGAGCTGTCATCCTGGTCAGGGGTGAAACGGGCGGCCTCCTGCCCGGCCGAAGCGCCTGCCGCCGAAAAGACCTGGCCTTCCGGCCCGGTCAGCCAGAAGTTGCGCCCCGACCGGTTGTTGTGCAGGTTTTCGGCGCTGACCGGCTCCAGCAGAAAGCTGTCCTGGTCCAGCTTGGCGTCGCCTCCCAGCGTAGGGGTGACGGAGCTTTTCATCCCGGTTTCCGAAGCCAGCGGAAAGTACAGATAGCTGACATTTTCGGGCCTGCGGATGGCAAAGCTGCCGTCCCCGTCCACAAAGTGCAGATGGTTCAATGATACCTCTCCTTTCCTGTACAATATGCTATCCCTATTATATAGAAACGGGGCGCGGCCAAAAATCAAAACCGTGTGCAAAAGTGTCAGAATCATGACGTAATTTATGGTTCTGGCCAAAAGCTTGTCAAGGATTTGATATTTTTTATGGAATTGTTATATATTCGGCCGGAAAAATTCCGTTATAATACAAGTACGAGAAGGGCCCCCGGGACGGGAAAAGCCCCCCTACTGCAAGAACAAAGAGGAGGTACACACTATGAACACAAGCAAAATCAGCCGCCGCTCTTTCCTGAAGGGCGTGGGCGCCGCAGGCGCCACCGGCCTGCTGGCCGCGTGCGGCGGCGGTGATTCCACGGCCGCGTCCGGTTCTGCGTCGGGCGGCAGCGCCGCGGCAGAGGGCAAGGTCATCAACATCTACAGCTGGAACGACGAGTTCCGCACCCGGCTGGAAGCCGTCTACCCGGAAGTGGAGAGCACCTCGGCCGACGGCACCGTCACCACTCTGAAAGACGGCACCGAGATCCACTGGGTCATCAACCCCAACCAGGACGGCGTCTACCAGCAGAAGCTGGACGAAGCCCTGCTGAACCAGGCCTCCGGCGCCGCCGACGACAAGGTGGACATCTTCCTGTCCGAGACGGACTACGTTTACAAATACACCGACGCCGCTGCGGACGTGGCCATGCCCCTGACCGACCTGGGCATCGACCCCGACACCGACCTGGCCGACCAGTACTCCTTTACCAAGACCACCGCTTCGGACGCCAACGGCGTGCAGCGCGGCTCCACCTGGCAGTGCTGCCCCGGCCTGCTGGTCTACCGCCGGGACATCGCCAAAGAAGTGTTTGGCACCGACGACCCCGCTGCTGTGGGCGAAAAGACCAAGGATTGGGATACCCTGAAGGCCACCGCCGAAGAGCTGAAGGCCAAGGGCTATTTCACCTTTGCCTCTTATGCAGACACCTTCCGCCTGTACGGCAACAGCATCAGCGAGCCCTGGGGCGTGGAAGGCGAGGGCACCATCAAGGTCGACCCCCAGATCATGAAGTGGATCAGCGACTCGAAAGAGTGGCTGGACGCCGGCTATCTGGACAAGACCGTCAAGGGCCAGTTCAACGACGACTGGAACAAGTCCATGGGCTCGGCCTCCAAGGTGTTCGCCTTCCTGCTGCCGGCCTGGGGCATCGACTTTACCCTGGCGCCCAACTGGGACGGGGCCGAGGGCTCCTGGGCCGTCACTACTCCGCCGCAGGAGTACAACTGGGGCGGCTCCTACATCCACGCCTGCACCGGCACCGATAACATCGAGCACGTGCGGGACATCATCCTGGCCCTGACCGCCAACAAGGACAACCTGATCAAGATCTCGAAGGACTACCTGGACTTCACCAACACCGTGAGCGGCATGCAGGAAGCTGCCACCGACGACAGCTTTGCCTCCGCGTTCCTGGGCGGGCAGAACGCCTATGAGTACTTTGCCCCCGTGGCCGAGAACATCAAGATCGCGCCCCTGTCCTCCTACGACCAGGGCTGCGTCGAGCTGATCCAGAACGCCTTCAGCGACTACTACCAGGGCAACGTGGACTTTGACCGCGCCAAGGAGAACTTCGAGACCTCCATCATGGAGCGCTATCCCGACATCACCGCCGTCCAGTGGCCGGACTGAGCGCCCTGGCTTGAATGACACAGGCCGGCATTTCTTTCCGGCGCCGGCTTTTCCAGAGAAAGGAACGGTGAGTTATGAAGCAGCCAAAACGCAAGCACCTGAGTTATGCAAAGTGGGGATACATTTTTATCCTCCCGTTCTTTCTGTGCTTTTTCATCTTTTCCATGATCCCGCTGGTGGACACCATCCGTTACAGCTTTTATGAGTACTACCGCTCGGGCATCAAGGAGATCGGGCCCAACTTCATCGGGCTGGAAAACTACAAGAGCCTTTTTGAGTCGGACCTGTTCAAGTATGCGGGCAACACCCTGCTGCTGTGGCTGATCGGCTTCATCCCGCAGATCGTCATTGCCCTGCTGCTGGCCAACTGGTTCACCGATATGCGCCTGAATATCCGGGGCAAGCAGTTTTTCAAGGTGGTCATCTACCTGCCCAACCTGATCATGGCGTCGGCGTTCGCCATGCTGTTTTTCGCCCTGTTCTCCAACAGCGGCCCCATCAACTCGATCCTGATGTCCATGGGGATCACCCAGGAGCCCATCGACTTTATGGGCACGGCCTTCGGCACCCGCAGCCTGGTGGGCCTGATGAACTTCCTGATGTGGTTCGGCAACACCACCATCATGCTGATGGCGGCGATCATGGGCATCAGCCCTGAGATCTTCGAGGCCGCCGAGCTGGACGGCTGCACCAGTGTCAACCGCTTTTTCCGCATCACCCTGCCTTTGATCCGGCCGATCCTGGCCTATACCCTGATCACCTCGATCATCGGCGGCCTGCAGATGTTCGACGTGCCCCAGATCCTGACCAACGGCCAGGGCAGCCCGGACCGCACCTCGATGACCCTGATCATGTTCCTGAACAATCACCTCAAGAGCCGCAACTACGGCATGGCCGGCGCGCTCTCGGTGTTCCTGTTCGTGGTCAGCGGCATCCTGTGCTTCGTCGTCTACCGGATGACCAACGGCAAGGATGACACCGCGGTCAAGCCCGCCCACGGGGCGAAAAAGAAAGGAGGCGCGGAGGTATGAAAAACAGACGCGTCAAAATGGGCGAGACGGTCCTTGCCTATGTCGTGCTGGCGATCCTGTCGTTTCTGTGCCTGTTCTTCTTTTACATCCTGATCATCAACTCCACCCGGTCCCACGCCGACCTGCAGAAGGGTTTTTCCTGGCTGCCGGGCAACTACTTCTTTGAAAACCTGAAAAACGTGGCCAACGACGGCAGCTTCCCCATGTTCAAGGGCATTGTCAACAGCCTGATCGTGTCCGCGTCCTCGGCGGCGCTGTGCACTTACTTTTCGGCGCTGACGGCCTATGGGCTGTATGCCTACAATTTCCGGCTGAAAAAGTTCGCCTTTACCTTCATCATGGCCATCCTGGTCATGCCCACTCAGGTCACCGCCATGGGCTTTCTGCGGCTGATCACCAACATGGGCCTGTACGACACCCTGTGGCCCCTCATCATCCCGTCCATCGCGTCCCCCGCGGTCTTTTACTTCATGTACAGCTACCTGAAGTCCTCGCTGCCGCTGTCCCTGGTGGAGGCCGCGCGCATCGACGGCTCGGGCGAGTTCCGCACCTTCAACCGGATCGTGCTGCCCATCATGAAGCCCGCCATCGCGGTGCAGGCCATCTTCAGCTTTGTGGGGTCGTGGAACAACTACTTCGTCCCCGCCCTGATCATCCAGTCCAAGGACAAGATGACGGTGCCTATCCTGATCGCTACCCTGCGCGGCGCGGATTACATGAACTTTGACATGGGCAAGATCTACATGATGATCATGGTGGCCATCGTGCCGATCATCGTGGTCTATCTCCTCCTTTCCAAGTACATCATTGCCGGCATCACGCTGGGCGGTGTAAAGGAATAAGCTTTCTCCAATTTCTCCTTCTTCTTCAATACACACGTCTGGGAAAAGCCGCCATGGTCCACAGCTATGGCGGCTTTTCTCCACGGCTGCCATTTTTATACGGAGGTCACTTATGACATACGCGCATACCTACAGCGGCACACGCACCCGGGAGCCCTCCCCGCGGGAGCTGGAACATGGCCGCCTGGCCCGCCGGGCCGCTGCCGGGGGCATCGTCCTGCTGAAGAACACAGGCACCCTGCCGCTGGACCTTTCGGCCCCGGTGGCGCTGTTCGGCAGCGGCGCCAGCCGGACGGTCAAGGGCGGGATCGGTTCGGGCGACGTCAACAACCGGGCCAACGTCTCCATCTGCCAGGGCCTAAAGGACGCGGGGCTCCGCCTGACCAGCGAGAACTGGCTGGAGGATTACGAAGCCCGCTACCATGCGGCCCGCGCCGCCTGGAAGCAGAAGGTGCTGGAAGCGGCCCGCTGGGTGGAAAACCCCTTTGACGCCTATGCGGCCAACCCCTTCGTCCTGCCCCAGGGCCGGCCCATCGTGCCCCAGGACGTGCAGGGAGCCGCAGCGGCGATCTATGTCCTGAGCCGCATCGCAGGGGAGGGCAAGGACCGCCGGCTGGAAAAAGGGGATTACTACCTCAGCGACGGGGAGTGGAACGACCTGCGCACCCTGGACCGTCTGGGTCTGCCCATCGTTCTGTTGATTAACGCCGGCGGCCCGGTGGAGCTGACCGATTTGCTGGACGGGGCGGTCCACATCGAGGCGGTGCTGCAGCTGTCCCAGCTGGGGCAGGAGGGCGGCCACGCAGTGGCGGATGTGCTGCTGGGCAAGACCACGCCGGAAGGCAAGCTGACCGCCACCTGGGCCCGGCGCTATACCGATTATCCCTGCGCCGAGAGTTTCAGCTACCTGGACGGCGACCTGGAAAAAGCCGTCTACCGGGAAGGGATCTATGTAGGGTACCGCTACTTTGACAGCTTCGGGGTCCAGCCGCTGTTCCCCTTCGGCTACGGGCTGTCCTACACCGACTTTTCGCTGCGCTTTGCAGGGCTGCGCGTGGGAGCGGACGCCATCGAAGTGGATGTGGAAGTGGAAAATGCGGGCATCTGCTTCTCCGGGCGGGAAGTGGCGCAGGTCTACATTTCCTGCCCCCAGAACGGCGGTGCCAAGGAGCTGCGCCGTCTGGCAGGGTTTGCCAAGACCCGGCTCCTCGCCCCCGAACAGCGCCAGACCCTGACCATCTGCATCCCCCAAAAACAGCTGGCCACTTTTGCCGCGCAAAAGCAGGGCTGGGTGGTGGAGCAGGGGCTCTATGGCGTTTGGGTGGGCAACAGCAGCGCGGCCGTGACCCTCTGCGCCCAGATCCGGGTGGACGCCGACACCGTCATTGAACAGACCCACCCCATCTGCCCCCTGCACCAGCCGCTGGACG
>ERZ1090863.970-NODE-971-length-13540-cov-4.735632_pt1 | contig 13540 bp, 13 predicted proteins | sample MGYA00478480_ERZ1090863 | MGnify/ENA primary metagenome ERZ1090863 (study PRJEB33644, sample SAMEA5815746) | chicken gut metagenome | biome: Chicken; feature: Gastrointestinal Tract; material: Caecum | place: Ireland | collected 2019-01-01 | study: A study of the...
ATATTAAATTTAAGTAAAAATTATCTCTTGGTGAACACTTTGTCGATAAGTCCGTAAGCGAGAGCTTCGTCGGCAGAGAGATAATTGTCCCTGTCGGTGTCGCGCTCGAGCTGCTCGACGGGCTTGCCGGTGTTTGCGGCGAGAATTTCGTTGAGCTTGCGCTTGGTGCGCAGAATGTGCTCGGCGGCAATCTTTATGTCGCTCGCCTGACCCTGCGCCCCGCCGAGAGGCTGGTGAATCATTATCTCGCTGTTGGGGAGGGCGTACCTCTTGCCCTTGGCGCCGCTGGATAAAAGGAAGGCGCCCATCGAAGCCGCCATGCCTATGCAGATGGTGGATACGTCGCACTTTACGTAGTTCATAGTGTCGTAAATCGCAAGTCCGGCCGAAACGCTGCCGCCGGGGCTGTTAATATAGAGCGAAATATCTTTGGAAGGGTCTTTCGCCTCGAGATAGATGAGCTGGGCAACTACGGTGTTTGCCGTCGCGTCGTCAATCTCGCCGCTCAGAAATACAATTCTGTCCTCCAAAAGGCGGCTGTAAATGTCGTAAGAACGCTCCCCGCGGGAGGTCTGCTCGACTATATAGGGCACGAGCGCGCCCCTTTCGTTATTTTTCATTTTAACACACTCCTTTAAGCGGCATGCGCGGCATTTAAATTAAAGAGCCGCGTCCGCTTTTTTGCGGATTATTCGGTGTACATTTCGTTGTTTGATTTGAGGAAATCGAAGAGTTTGGAAACGACTATGTCGCTCTCGATATATTCCACCTGACGGGGGTCGAGATTCTTTTTGTACTCTTCGGCGGTTTTGCCTACCGACTGCGCCTGCTCGGCAATTTTTGCCTCAACCTCTTCGGGCTCGGCCTTGATGTTTTCGGTGCGCACGATTTTATCTATAACGAGCGTAGACATAACGCGCTCTCTCGCGCTGCCCGTGAACTGGGTGCGGAACTGCTCCATCGTGGTGCCCATGTACTTTAAGTAGTCGTCGAGTTTGAGCCCCTGGTACATGAGCCTATAAGAGAAGTCCTGAACCATCTTGTCAATCTCCTGCTCAATCATCGCGTCGGGAATATCTGCCTTCGCGGTTGCGCAGATTGCCTTTAAGATGCTGTTCTCCGTTTCGTTGAGGCTGCGGGTTGCGGCATTGCGTTCGAGCCTTTCGCGGCACTTTGCCTTATAGTCGGCAACAGTTTCGCTTCCGCCGTTGGCCTTTACGAATTCATCGGTGAGCTCGGGGTACTTCTTTTCGGTTATGCCTTTAAGCTTTATCTCGAATACGGCTTCCTTGCCCTTTAAGTCGTCGGCCTGGTAGTCGTCGGGGAATTTTACGTTTATGTTCTTCTCCTCGCCGAGCTTCATGCCCTCCACCTGCTCTTCGAAGCCGGGAATGAACGCGCCGCTGCCGAGTTCCAAATCGTAGTCCTCAGCCGTGCCGCCGGGGAATTTTACGCCGTCGACGCTGCCGGAGAAGTCAATCTTTACGGTGTCGCCGCTCTTGCACGCACGGTCGGTAACCTCGACGTTTTCGGCCTTGCTGAGGAGGATTTTGTTTGCCTCCTTGTCGACGTCCTCGTCCGTAACATTATACTCATAACTTTTGATTTTTAAACCCTTGTAGGAACCTATTTCAACGTCGGGCTTTACGGGAACGAGCGCGGTGAGGGTTACGCCCTTTTCGTCGGAGATGTCTTCGACGGAGAGCGAAGGGTCGCCTACCGCGGTGAAGTTATCCTTCTCCTTTGCGATAATGTCGGGATAGGTTGCAGAGAATACGATGTTGAAAGCCTCGTCGAAAAATACGCCCTTGCCGTAGAAATTTTCGAGCACGGCCTTGGGAGCCTTGCCCTTTCTGAAACCGGGAACGCTGTATTTGCCCCTGGTGCGAGCATAAGCCTTGTTTATCGCGTCGTCCCACTCCTCCTTGGAATAGGTGATGGTTACTTTTACCGTGCTTTTTTCTGCGGGTGCTGTTTTGTAGTTCATGTTAAATCTCTCCAAATGTTATATTGTAAAATTTTATTTTCAGCCGTTTAAAGCGTGCGGCGGACGGGGACAAGTCCTGACAAGGGACAAGCCCTGACATTCTATACAATTATATAAATAGTATGACTTACCGCATAGAAATCATTTTAACACAATAGTTTGCTTTTGAAAAGCGTTTTAAGCGTTTTGCGGGCAAATAATTATTTTACATTTTGCCGCGTTTGAGCTATATTAAACGAAAAGCGGGCTCCGCCCGCAAAAAAGGGCAGGTAAAGGTTATGCCGCAGGACGCGTTTACGCTTAAATACGTAATTGAAGAGCTCGACGAAAAGTTGCGCGGAGGAAAGATTTCCAAAGTCAACCAGCCGGCAAAGGACGAGCTTACTCTTTTTATATACACACAAAAGGGCACGGTTAAACTTGAAATATGCGCGCACGCGCAAAATTGCAGGCTGAACGTCGCCGCGGACGCGGCGCACAACCAGAAAACGGCGCTCTCTTTTTGCATGCTTTTGAGAAAGCACCTCACGGGGGCGGTGGTAAAATCGGTAAAACAGCCGGGGTTTGAAAGAATCGCCGCCATAACGCTCGACTGTGCGGGCGACTTCGACAGGGCGGAGCGCGTGCTGTACTGCGAAATTATGGGCAAGTACAGCAACGTGATACTCACGGAAGAGGGAAAAATTCTCGGCGCGATGAAGACCACCTCGCTCGAGAGCGGCGCCAAGCGCATACTTTTTACGGGCGCGAAGTACGAACTGCCCGAACCGCAGGACAAGGCAGACCCCACCGACCTTTCCGCGCTCGGAAACGCGATGGCGGGCGGCGGCGACGCAGATTTTATCGCAAACAAAGTTACGGGCATAAGCTACGCGACGGCGCTCGACATAGAGGCGGCGTTCGGCGGACACGCCTCGGCGAAGGACATATACGACTACGTTGGCGGGAAGTTTTATTCGCCCTGCGTCACCTACAAAAAGGGCGCGCCCGCGGACTTTAAGGTATGCTGCTTCGACGGCGAAAAAAAGGACTACCCCACCCTTCTGGACGCGCAGACGGCATACTACGACTACGTGTGCAGGAAAAAGGCGTTCGACGACAAAAAACGCAGGCTCGACTCCGCCCTGCGCTCGGCAGAAAAGAAGTGCGAAAAGAGGCTGGGAATAATACTTGCAAGGCTTTCGGAGTGCCGCGACATAGAGGACGTGAAACTGAAGGGCGAACTGATTACCGCCAACATATATGCGATTGAACGGGGTGCCGACAGCCTTAAAGCGGTGAATTATTACGACGAAAATATGCCCGATGTGACCATAGCGCTCGACCCGAGGCTCACCCCCGCGCAGAACGCGCAGAAGTACTATAAGAGATACGCAAAACTCAAAAGAACGCTCGACGCCCTCGCCGTGCAGAAGAAGGATACCGAGGACGAAAAGACGTACCTTGCGAGCATACGGTTTTCGCTCGACAAGGCGGACGACATAACCGACTTCGACGAGGCGGAGAGCGAACTTATATCGCTCGGCGCGCTCAAAGCCGAAAACGAGCCAAAAAACAAGAAGAGAGAGACGCCGCGCGCGCCCTACCGCACCTACGAATACGGCGGTTTTACCATAATCGCGGGGCGGAACAACGTGCAGAACGAGCGGCTGACGAGAAGCCTTTCGGAAAAAGATTTGTGGCTGCACGCGCAGAGATACCACTCCTCCCACGTCGGCATACTTTCGGGCGGGCGTGAAGTACCCGACGGGGTGATAAAGGTCGCGGCGGAGATATGCGCCTACTACTCGGAGGCGCGCGAGGGCGCAAAGGTTCCAGTGGACTACACGCTTAAAAAATTCGTAAAAAAAACTTCGGGCGCAAAGCCGGGATTTGTGGTTTACACCGACTACAAGACGGCGCTAGCCGAACCCGACAAACACGCAGAGCTGAGGAGGACGGACGATGAACGGTGAAAAAGGCGGAAACGTTTACGCAATACTCGGCGCCGTGGCATGCGCGCTTGGCGCGGTTATGTACGGGCTGGTGTTTACACCCGTTGCCATATACGGACTGATTGCGGGAACCGTGTGCGAGATTGCCGCGTGCGGGCTGTTCAGGGCGCAGCAAAAGCGCCGCCCCCTGCTCTGGGCGAAGGTCGTGCTGATAATATCGTACGTTCTGCTCGCGCTAGGCGCGGCGTTCATGGTCGGCGGCATAATATGGGCGGCATTGCAACAGTCATAAATTGCGACAGGCGGAGCCGCGGCGGGAATCGCCGCGGCTCCGTAATATTTTAAAACGGTATAAAATTGGCTTTTATGGCGCAATTTTATATTAAATGGACGTCATTTCAAGAGCGGTATTCAATAAAATCGCGCTGTCGTGCAAGGACGGCGGATATGCAATAATCGACGGCGCAGAGTTTGCCGACGCGCTGCCCGAGGGCGAGAGGCGCGCCGCGGGGGAGATTGAAGGCGCGCTTAAAGCGCTGCAAAAGCAAGGGTATATCGATATAAAGTATGCGCGCGGCGACATGTACTGCGTGGCGGCGCTCAAAGCCGCGCTGCCCGACGAGCAGAAAGAGGACGAAAAAACGCAGAACAGCGCGGCCTGCCCCACCGTCGTGGAGGTTTAGCAGAAATTCAGCAAGATTGCCGCGGGGGGATATGCGCCTGCGGCGTTTTTAGGCGGTGCGGCGGGCAGCGCCATTGTATGCGCGATATTTGCGGCGGTGTGAGATGCTTTCGAGAAGGGAAAGCCTTGTTATGAACGCCGTGTACGAGCTGTGCGACGGGACAGACAGCTGCCTGATTTCGCGCAGCGACATAACCTCGCTGCTGCCCAAAAAGGTCGCTTTTACCGAAGAGGGGCTCGACGACACGCTGTTTGCGCTGCACGTCGACGGGTATTTCGACCTTATAACCTCTGAGAGAAAGGGCGAGCGGATGTACGTTATAACGCTTAAAGAGAGCGGCTACGCGTTCAGGCGGTCACAAAAACAGCGGCGGCGCGATGTATGGTTCAAGATAGCGCTGGCCTTCGTCGGCGCGCTCGCAACTTTTATTTTCGGACTCATTCTGCGCAGTATATTCGGGCAATAGTTGCGGCATATGTGCGGGGCAATTTGCATTTTAAATAATTTTTAAGGCATGTGCGCCGCGGCGAAAACGCCGCGGCGCACATGAAATTTTAAACGGCGTAAAAAAAGTATTGCCATGCGCAAAAAAATCTGCTAAAATTAATTCGCATCAAATTTTACGGAGAAAAAAACTTGGAAGAACAGACGAAAGACGGCGCTTCGTCCGCGCCCGCAAAAAAACACGCAAAGGCGATTACGGCTATCGCCGTCGTTGCAAGCGTTATAGTTGCCCTCGGCGTATTTCTCATGGTATGGTTTCTGGGCGACAGCTACCCCGACTTCGACAACCGGTTCAGGCAGGAGACCGCCATTCCCGCGCTTGACGAGGGCTTTATCCCGCAGGGCACGGGCAACTACGGCGACACACAGTTTATAAGCGGATACATGAACGACGGCAGCCCCTCGCGCATATACGTTATCGAGGACGGCGAGACGACGGGTTACGTGACCGTATCGCTCGGCGACGACGAAATTTATGCGGGGCACGCGTGCGGCGTTGCGACCAACGGAAGCAAGTTCTGGCTGGTTTCGGAGGGCACGGTTTACGTTTTAAGGTACACCGACGTAATCTCCGCCGCGGGCGAAAACGGCACGGTAAGCCTTTCGACGAGCTGGGACGCAAACTGCGGCGCAGATTTTTGCTACTACTACTCGGGCTACATATACGTAGGCGAGTTTTACCGCGCGGGCAACTACGAAACGGAGGAGGGTCACAGGCTCACCACCCCCGCGGGCGACGACAACCCCGCCGTGATTTTGCGCTATTCGGCAAGTCAGACCACCCCCACCACCCCGAGCAGGGCGTTCAGCATACCCGGAGAAATACAGGGAATGGCGATAAACGAGGCGGGCAACAGAATTATACTTTCGCAGAGCTACGGGCTTAAAAATTCGCACATACTCGTGTATTCCTTCAGCACCTCCACCACCGATTACAGCACGACGGCGCTGGAGATAAACGGGAAAAAGGTGAGCAGAACCTATTACCTCGACTCGAACAACCTCGTCGAGGACTACGAAGTGCCCTGCATGAGCGAGGGAATGTACTCCTCAGGCGACAGAATTTACGTTCTGTTCGAGTCGGCGAGCGTGAAATACCGCATGTTCGTGCGCGAAAAGCTTTATCACATCTACTCCTTCCGCGTGAGGACGTGACGCAGAATATAAAAAGATGCGGCGGGACTGTTTGTCCCGCCTTTTTTGCGGCAATTTTTGCGGCTTTACAGAAATTTGCGGCAGACATAAAAAATTTTAGCGTTATTTGCAATAAAAATGCGCGAGAAAATTTTACTATTTTGTTAAAATGTTTTATAATTGTTGCGTATGAAATTCCGCTTCCCCGCAAAAAAAATTGCAGTGCTCGCGCTGTTTTCGGCGCTGGGGCTTATAGCGTTTATAATCGAGAACCAGTTCCCCCCGCTGTTCGTGCCCGGCGCGAAGATGGGGCTTGCGAACATATTCTCCCTTTCTGCGCTCATTTTATACGGCCCCGCCGAGGCGCTCGTCGTCGTTGCCGTGCGCACGGTGCTCGGCTCGCTGTTCGCGGGGAACATATCAATGCTTCTATACAGTTTTACGGGGGGAGTAATTTCGCTGGCGCTTTCGGCAATACTCATTTATGCGGTATATCCGCGCGTGAGCATTATGGCGGTGAGCATAGCCGCCGCCGTGGTGCACAACCTTACGCAGAACGCCGTGTACGCGCTTATTACGAACACTGCCTTGATGTTCGCGTATATGCCCTACCTTGCGCTAATCGGCATACTTTCGGGCGCGGTTGTAGGGGCGGTCGTTACGATAATATTTAAAAAGGTGCCCGAAAGCGTGTTCCTGCGCGCCGCATACGACGGGGCAAAGGGCGAAAAAAAGGAGAAAGCCGCAGACGGCGGAAAAGCCCCCGGGACAGGCGGGGACGGAGAGCCTGAGGCATAAAGACAGCGCGTGACCGCACGCGCGCACGCGCGCAATGTGAAAAGTGCGCGTAACGTGAGTTTATATTCGGAGAAAAAAAGGTTAAAAACGCGCCGCGTTGCGGCGCGCGTAAAAAATACAGTTAAACGTAAAGTTAAAAACGGACGCAGAGCGCCCGTTTACAGGAGGTCAGATTTGAAAGCTGTTAAAGGCAGATTCTTTTTCGGCGGCGTGCACGTGCCCGACGAAAAGTCGCTTGCAAAAGCTTCGCCAATCGACAAGCTGCAGCAGCCGCCCGAAGTTAAGATTGCCATGAAGCAATCGCTCGGCAGGCCCGCCGTTCCCTGCGTAAAAGCCGGGGACTCCGTTGCCGAGGGGCAGCTTATAGCAACGGCGGACGGCGCGGTATCTTCGAACGTGTTCGCAAGCATCAGCGGCACGGTTACCGAAATTTGCGAGCTTGAGAACGAATGCGGGGCGAAAGACACGTTCATCGCGATAAAGGGCGACGGCGAGGGGCGCAAAACCTTCCTTTCCCCTTTGAGCGACCCCTCGCCCGAGGAAATCGTTCAGAGGATAAAAGACGCGGGCATTGTAGGGCTCGGCGGGGCGGGTTTCCCCACCGCCGTAAAGCTTAAACCGCACAACCCCGTGGATACGTTTATAATAAACGGCTCGGAGTGCGAACCCTACCTTACGTGCGACTACCGCGTAATGATAGAAAACACCGACGAAGTTGCGCGCGGCGCGAGGTACATTGCAAAGGCGCTCGGCGTGAGCGACATAATAATAGGCATAGAGACCAACAAGCCCGACTGCATTGCGGCGTTTGAAAAATACGACGACATTAAGGTAGTCGCGCTGAGAAAGACCTACCCCATGGGCGGCGAAAAACAGCTTATTTACAGCTGCACGGGCAGAAAGGTACCCGCGGGCAAGCTCCCCTCCGACGTCGGCGTGATAGTAAACAACGTTGCCACCTGCCTTGCCGTTTGCGAGGCGATAGAGCTGGGCAAGCCCGCATACGAGGCAATACTCACCGTTTCGGGCAGGGCGATAAAAAACTGCGCGAACGTGAAAGTGCCCGTCGGCACGCCTTTCGGCTATATAGTCGAGCAGTGCGGCGGAGAGGCCTCCGCGCCCAAAAAAGTGGTGCTCGGCGGGCCGATGACGGGCGTTGCCATAAAGAGCTACGACAGTTACGTTAAAAAGACGACGAGCGGCATACTTCTGCTTTCGGAAAAGGAGGCCGCAGCCGAGGAGCCCACTCCCTGTCTGAACTGCGGGCTGTGCGCAGACCACTGCCCCATGCACCTTATGCCGATGAACACCGCCTTCTACTCCTCCGCGGGCGACTTTGAAAACGCGGTAAAACTGGGCGGAACGCTGTACTGCATAGAGTGCGGCGTGTGCGAATACGTATGCCCCGCCAAGCGCCCGCTTTTGCAGGCGATAAGAAAGACCAAGAATGCCGTGCGCGCACAGGGCAAAACTGAAGGAGGCAAATAATGGACAACAGCATAGTAATATCCACCCCTCCCCACGTGAAATCGAGGCGCACGACGAGAAAAATTATGCTCGACGTGCTCATCGCGCTCGCTCCTGCGGCGATATGCGGCATCGTCTACTTCCTGCTCGACGCGTTCATACTCGAGCTCACCTGCGTGGCGTTTGCGGTAGTTGCCGAATTCGTGTACTTCTTCATAGCAAAGGGCGGCTTTAACGTGCGCTTTGCAAACAAGGAGACGAAGAAGATAAACAAAAAGATAAAAGAGCTCAAAAATTCGGGACAGCCCTACGACGAAGTGACAGCGCAGCTTAAAGCAAACCGTGCGGAGCTGAGGAAATCGGCCTTTGCAAAGTCGCGCGGAGTGTGCCTGAACTGGGTTAAGCAGTTCGACTTCACCTCGGTGGTTACGGGGCTTATTCTCGCGCTCATACTTCCTCCCACAGTGCACTGGTACGAGGCGGCCATCGGCGCAGTGTTCGCGATAGTAGTCGTAAAAATGGTATTCGGCGGGACGGGCAGGAACATTGCCAACCCCGCGGCGGTAGGCAGGGTGTTCATGTTCATATCGTTCACCCTCACCACCTACACGGCGGCACACTTCGGCGCGATTGACGGCGACACACTCTCGTCGGGCGCGACATACCTCACGGGCGCGCTCCTCACAGACAATCCCGATATCGGCGCAATGTCGCTTTTAGACCTCTTCCTCGGAACGGGGCTCGGCGGCTGCATAGGCGAAACGTGCAAACTTGCGCTCATCGTCGGCTATATATATCTCGCCGTGCGCAGGGTTATAAAGTGGTGGCAGCCCATACTGTTCCTCGCGGTTGCGGGACTTATGACAGTTGCGTTGAACGGCGACTTCGCGTTCTTCCTGCCCTCCATACTCTCGGGCGGCATTATGTTCGGCGCGATATTTATGATGACCGACTACGTAACCTCTCCCAAGGGCGTTTACGCGCAGATTGTTTACTACGCATTCGGCGGCCTGCTCACGGCAGTTCTGCGCCACTTCACGCATCTGGAAGTTACATCCTTCGTTATAATAATAATGAACCTGATTGTTCCCCTTTTGGACAACTTTATAAGGCGCAAGCCGTTCGGATACAGGAAAGAAAAGAAAGACAAGGAGGGCGCCGGAAAATGAGTACGGAAAACGGAAAAGAGAAAAAGCCGTTTACTGTGAAAGGCTTTTTTAAGAGCACCTCTTTTAAATGTATTGCGGTGCTGCTTGCGATAGTGCTCATCTCGGGCATACTGCTTACGATATGCAACAGCCTTTTCTACGTTTCGGAAGCGGAGAGGTTGCAGAGAGTTTTGAGCAGCGTTTACGGCAGGGAGGTCACGGCGACGGCAATCGCCCTCGACCAGCCCAACATAAGCGAATACGAAATTGAAGTTAACGGCTCGACGGGAAACTACGGCGATTCTATGGCGGAAGAGATTAAAGACGGTTCGCTGTTCGTGCATAAGACGGAAAGCGACGTGCTTGCCCTTCTGAACGCAGACGGCGACTTCACCACGGGCAACCTCGACGGCGAACTTGCCACGGGCGCAACCTACTCCACCTTCCTCTGCTCGTACGCGGCGCTGTTCGCGGCGGCAAATTACGAAAACGCGCTCTCGGGCACGGGCGGGCAGCTTGTGCGGACAAAGTATATCGACACCGACAACACGAGCTACACGACCTCCGGCGATAGCGTAACTTTTAATATCGTTACCACCGAATATTCGCGCGCGGGCGCATTCACAATCAACGTTACGGTTGGCGAAGGCGGCGTTATCATTGCTTACGAAATTGTTGAAAACGGTTCCACTCCCCCTTCGTTTGCCGACAGAATGCCCGAAAACGTTAAAGACGGCTCGCTGTTTAAAGGCAAGGACGAGAGCGGAATGCTCGAAGTTTTCTCTGAAAACGGAATGACCCCCGACGGCGTGGACGATACGCTCTCCACGGGCGCGACGCAGTCGAACTTCTTGTGCACGTACGGCGCGCTGTTCGCGCTCTCCAACTACGAGGCGATACTCGGCGGGGCGGCGATAGACGAAACGCTTGAATACACGCAGTATATCGACCTTGAAAACACCGAGGCGACGGCAGGCGACGGCGAAGTGACATACACGATTGTTACCACCGATTACAGCCGCGCAGGCGCGTTTACGATAAACGTTACCGTACGCGGCGGTTTTACGACGAGCTACACGGGCGGCACCGTCAACAGCGTTTACTATATAGAGGACGACGGAAACTACCTCGTGAACGCGACGGGCACAGGCGGCTTTTCGGGCGGCACCGTAACCTGCTGGGTAGTCGTTAACATGACCGACGGCGCGGTGAGCGGCGTGGGCAGAGTGGTGATAGACAGCAACTCCGGCCAGTCTTATATTAATAAGGTAAACAGAGACGACGTTTTAAGCGAATTTGAGGGCGAGTATTCCGAGGGCGAAGACGCCTCCGCATGGACGGGCACGGGCGCTACGATGTCGCTCACGGCGATAACGGGTTCGGTTAACACCGCGCTCTCCTTCGTAAGGAGCGAGCTTGCCTCGGGCGGCGCTTCAAATCCCCTTGCAGGATATTCGTATACCGACTATATCAACGCATACTCCACCACCATCTCGGCGGAGGGCAGCAATGTAAACTATACTGTCGTAACCACGGCGGCGGCTCCCGCACAGTCGTTCACGATTGATATTACCGTGGGCGCGGGCGGAGTTATAACGGCTTATAATATTACGACAAACGGCTCAACTTCCGACAAATATATAAACAACATGCCTGCAAACGTTAAAGACGGCACGCTGTACGTCGGCAAGAATGCCGAAGCGATACGCGCACTGCTCGGCGGAGCGGAGGGCGACTTCGGCCCCGACGACCTCGACGATACTCTCCAGACCAACGCGACTTACTCGACGTTCCTGTGCACGTACGCGGCGCTGTTTGCGTCGGCAAACTATGAAATGGCTCTCACCGCTGAGGGAGGTGCAAACTAATGAACAAATATGCAAAGATAAGCCTTGACGGACTTATATTCCAGAATCCGACGTTTATGCTCGTCCTCGGCACCTGCCCCACTCTCGGCCTCATTTCTTCGGCTTCGAGCGCGGCGGGCATGGGACTTACGGTAGTGGTCATCTTAACGCTGAGCAACATGCTGATTTCCGCGCTGAGAAAGGTTATTCCCAACGAAGTGCGCATTCCCGCATACATCGTTATAATAGCCACGCTGGTAACGCTTGCGCGAATGGTGCTCGAAAAATTCGTGCCCGATTTATACGACAGTCTGGGCGGATTCCTCGCGCTGATAGTCGTAAACTGCATCATACTCGGCAGAGCGGAAGCCTTCGCGAGCAAGCATACCGTGATTGAATCTGCGCTCGACGGCGTGGCGACGGGTCTCGGCTTTACGGCGGCGCTCACGATAATGGGCATAATATGCGAGTTCCTCGGTTCGGGTTCGATATTCGGGCTCAGGATAATGGACTTTACGATAGGCGCGTTTGCGACGCCTGCGGGCTCGTTCCTCGTGTACGGCACGTGCATAGCGGTGTTCGTTTATATCATGGATACGATAGAGCGCGTGCGCAGGGAGAAAAAATACAAGCCCTTAACGCACGAATCGCTTGCACAGGAGGTGGCGTAAATGGGAACGTTTATTGCGATAGTTCTTGCCGCGGTGCTCACAAACAACTTCATCACTGTGCGCACGTACGGCATCTGCCCCTTCCTCGGCGTTTCTAAAAAGACCTCGTCCGCGGTGGGCATGGGCGTTGCCGTTACCATAGTTATGGCGATTGCGACGGCTATAACGTATCCGCTTTATCAGCTAATGCTTGAGCTTGAGATAGAATATTTGGAAATCATATTCTTCATCTTCATCATCGCCGCGCTCGTGCAGATGATTGAAAAGGTTATACAGAAGCTTTCGCCCACACTCTACAACGCGATGGGCATATACCTGCCGCTTATCACCACCAACTGCGCGGTGCTCGGCGTGTGCGAACTCGTAATCGGCGACATGAGCTCGATTATAGGCACGGCGACGATGAACACCGGCTGGGCGGTTTTATACGCCGTATTTGCCGGGCTCGGCTTTACGCTCGTTATGATTATAATGAGCGGACTGAGGGAGCGCATAGGATTGTATTCGAGCATGCCCAAGGCGATAAAGGGCTTCCCCATAGCGATGATTACGGCGAGCTTAATCTGCATGGCTTTCACCGTGTTCAGCTACATTCAGGTTTAAGGAGGGCGATATGAATTTACTCGTTACACTCGGTACGGTAGACGCCCAGACGTGGAAAACGGTAGGCATAGTGGCAGGCATACTCGCGGGAATCGCGCTTGTGCTCGTAATTGCCATTCTTATTGTAGGAAAGGTATTCAAAGTAGACGTAGACGAAAAGGTTACGGCAATACTCGAAAATCTTGCAGGCGCAAACTGCGGCGGCTGCGGCTGCTCGGGTTGCAGCGGATTTGCGCAGAAACTTGCGTGCGGAAAGGGCGACCTTGCCGACTGCCACGTAACCTCGCCCGAGAAGAAGGCAGAGATTGCCAAACTTCTGGGCATAGAGATGAAGGACGAGGAGCCGACGGTTGCCATAGTAAAGTGCAAGGGCGGCGAAAACGCAAACGACGCCTTTGAATACAACGGCAACCCCACCTGCGCGGCGAGCGCCTCGCTGCTCGGCGGAAACAAAATGTGCAAAACGGCGTGCCTCGGCTGCGGCGACTGCGCGGCGGTCTGCCCCGAAAAGGCTATAAAGCTTGTAAACGGCGTTGCCGAAGTTATACCCGAAAGGTGCATTTCCTGCGGGGCGTGCATAAACACCTGCCCCAAGCACATTATAGAGCGCATACCCGTAAAGGCGCCCGTATATGTCGCCTGCTCCTCCCACTGCAAGGCAAAGGAAGTTATGCAGAGTTGCAAAGTCGGCTGCATAGGCTGCGGCGTATGCGCGAGGAACTGCCCCCACGGCGCTATAACCATGGTAGACAATCTGCCCGTAT
>ERZ1090863.976-NODE-977-length-13516-cov-6.175098_pt1 | contig 13516 bp, 15 predicted proteins | sample MGYA00478480_ERZ1090863 | MGnify/ENA primary metagenome ERZ1090863 (study PRJEB33644, sample SAMEA5815746) | chicken gut metagenome | biome: Chicken; feature: Gastrointestinal Tract; material: Caecum | place: Ireland | collected 2019-01-01 | study: A study of the...
AATAAATTATATCCCCCCCTCCCCCCCAAATTCAAAACAACCCAAAACCCCCCCCCCCGGCCGTCAAAAATCCCCGCCCCGCGGGGGCCTTTGATATTAAAATTTCATTCGGAAAGCAGACGCTTTATAATGAGTTCGGCCTGCTTTATGTCCGCTCTGCCGCCGCTTGCGTGTTTGAGATAGCCGAAAAACGCGCCTATGGCTTTTTGCTTGCCGCCGCGATAGTCAGCCGCCGCCGCAGGGTTTGCCGCTATCGCATCGCGACAAAGTTTTTCAAGCTGCTCATCGGAAATTTTATTCAAATCTGCCGCCGAAATGCAGTCCGAGGCGCGGCACCCGCTTTCAAGCATGCGCGAAATTGCCAGCTGGGCGGCTGTTATGGACATTCTGCCCTCGTCCGCGTAGCGTACCACCGTTGCAAATTCCTCTGCGGGAATTTTTATATTGAAGGCAAGTTTGTCTTCCTCCGCGGGCAACGCCGAAAACACCGTGCCTGCAATGAGGTTGGCCGCATTTTTCGCTCCCGCACCCATTGAAAGACAGCTTTCGAAATAGTCGCACACGGCGCGGTATTTTGTGAGCAGAGTTGCCGTATGACTGCTGACGCCGAGGGATACATACCTCTCCCTGCGCTGCGCGGGAAGTTCGGGTATGGCCGCCCGCTCGGCCTGCAAGTCGCTTTCGGAAATTAAAATATCGGGGATATCGGGTTCAGTAAAATAGCGGTAGTCGCGCGCACCCTCCTTGGTGCGCATGGCAACCGTGCGGCCGCTCTTTTCGTCAAAGCGCATTGTCGCCTGCTCCACAACCCCGCCGCCTTCAAGAATTGCCAATTGCCGCTCGTACTCGCTGCGCATGGCGCGCTCAGCATTGCTCAACGAATTGAGGTTTTTTATCTCCGTACGCGTACCCTCCGCGCCGTCAACCGAAACAGAGATATTTACGTCGCAGCGCAGAGAGCCCTCCTGCATGCGGCAGTCCGATACGCCCGCAAAGCGCAGAATGTTCTGCAACGACTCGATATATTCGCGCGCCTCCTGCGGGGAGGATATGTCAGGCCGCGTGACAATCTCTATCAGCGGAACGCCGCAACGGTTGTAATCGATAAAAGTTTTGTCGCCATCGTGAACAAGCTTACCGGCGTCCTCTTCAAGATGTATACGCTCTATGCGGATAATTTTGCCGCTTTCAAGGCGGATAAAGCCGTCCTGGCAGACGGGGAGCGCCTCCTGCGAAATCTGGTAGGTCTTGGGAAGGTCGGGATAAAAATAGTTTTTGCGCGCAAAGCGGGTACGGCTGTTTATTTTACAGTTGAGGGCAAGTCCCGCGCGTATGCAGAGCTGCAACGCCTTTCTGTTGAGCACGGGCAGGACTCCAGGCTGGCCTGTACATATGGGACAGCACAGCGTGTTTGGCGCGGCGCCGAATTTTGTTGAACAGCCGCAGAATACCTTTGTTGCGGTGGCAAGCTCCACGTGGGTCTCTATGCCGGATACCATTTTAAAGTTCACTGAGCACCTCCCCGCAGAGTTTAACGCGCACATCTGCCGCGCGCTCATAAAAGCGTGCAAGCGAAAGAGCAAGACTGTCTTTCATTCTTCCGCAGATTATCTGCATGCCTATCGGCAGGCCGCCTTCTGTCAGTCCGCACGGCACGGACACGGCGGGCAGTCCCGCAAGGCTTGCGGGTACGGTGCATATATCGGCGCTGTACGCCTCCGCTGACGAGGGATTTCCGCCCTTATCAAAGGCGGCCGTGGGTGCGGTGGGCGTGATTATCGCGTCACATTCGCCGAAAATCTGTTCAAATGCGGAACAAATGCTTTCGCGCACGGCGCAGGCGCGGGCATAGTATCTGCTCTTGTACCCGCCAGAAAGCACAAACGTGCCCAGCATTATGCGGCGCTTTACTTCCCTGCCGAAGTATGCGGAACGCGTCTTTACCATCATTTCCTCCACGTCCGCACCTTCAATGCGCCGTCCGTAGCGCACGCCGTCATATCTGCCGAGGTTTGATGAGGCTTCTGCACAGCTTATCACATAATACGCCGAAAGCGCAGCGGAAAGATGAGGAAAACTTACCTCTTTTATGCGCGCTCCCGCTCGTTCGATAAGGCATATTGCCGCATCAATTGCACTTTTAACTTCGTCCGAGACCATATCCGAAAAGAACTCGCGAGGGACGCCTACGGTAAGTTTTTTTATGTCAGTTTCAACAAGAGAGGGTGCAGACGGACTTTCAACCGAGGTCATATCAAGGCAATCTCTGCCGCGGATTGCATCGTAGATTATGGCCGCATCCTCCGCGCTTGCCGCTATCGGTCCTATCTGGTCGAGCGAGGAGGCATAGGCTATAAGTCCGCTGCGCGATACCGTGCCGTACGTGGGGCGAAAGCCCGCAACGCCGCAGAATGCCGCGGGCTGACGCACCGACCCGCCCGTATCAGAGCCGAGGGCAACGGCAGCAATGTCGGCCGCAACCGCCGCCGCACTTCCGCCCGAAGAGCCGCCCGCCGACTTACTTAAATTTACGGGATTTGACGGCGCGCCATAGCAGGATGTTTCCGAAGAGGAACCCATTGCAAATTCGTCCATATTGGTTTTGCCGAGCAATATGGCGCCGCGCTCTTCCAGTCTGCGCACGGCACTCCGTGCATATGTTGTCCTTTACGGCAACGGGTATGCCGCAGAGAATATCGCCAAAGCCGCCATCTATCATTTTCTGCGCCCGCTCCGCCTGCTTATAGCTCTGCCTGGCTGCAGTAAAGACATATGCATTGAGCAGCGGGTTAAGCCGTTCGATGCGGCATATGTAGCGGTCAATCAGTTCCCTGCAGGAAATTTTGCGCTCCCTTAAAAGGCGGGCAAGCGCCATTATTCTGCCGCTCATTTCACCACCCTCTTTACCACGAAAAAGCCGTTGTCGCTCTTCGCTCCGCTCAATAATTTATCGGCGGGAAGTGAGTTTTGCACCGCGTCCTCCCTTAAACAATCAACCTCTCTCGCGGGGCGATGCGTTTCCGCCTGCAAATCTCCGCCCATTCCGTCGCAGAAAGCTATCATCTCTTCAAAGCCAGAAATAAAGTTCTTCATCTCATCCGAAGAAAATTCAAGACGGGCAAGGCGGGCTATTTCCTCCGCCTGACGCTCGGAAACCTTCATATTGCCTCCAAAAAAATTTCTGCCGCAGAAATCTGCGGCATACGTATGTAAAGTATTTATCTGAGTTTACCCTTCTTTTCGCGTATCTTTTTTACCGTCTGTTCAAAGCCTATGTCCTTGGGAACATAGTATACCCTGTCTTTGAGCTTATCGGGAAGATACTGCTGCTCCACATACCCTTCGGCATAGTTGTGCGGGTATTTATATTTAAGACTCTGCGCCTTGGTTGCCTTGTCGCCGAATGTATTGTCCTTGAGATAGGGCGGAACGCCGTCATCGTCGCGGATATTGCGGGCGTCCTCCATAGCCGCGTGATACGCCGCACACGCCGCGTTGCTCTTGGGCGCCTCGCAGACGTACACTATGGCGTTTGAAAGGGGTATGAGCCCCTCGGGATAGCCCGTCTTTTCCAGCGCGTACATTGCAGAGGTTGCCACCACCATTGCCTGGGGGTCGGCCATTCCCACATCTTCCGCCGAATGAATTACCAGTCTGCGCGCAACAGTCATTGGGTCGCATCCGCCCTCGATAAGGCGCATTGCGTAGTAGAGCGCGGCGTTGGAGTCGCTGCCGCGCAGAGATTTGCAGAATGCCGAAAGATAGTCGTAATATTCGTCCTCGTTATAGGAGAGGGCCTTGCGCTGTATGGACTGTTCGGCGTCCTTTATGGTCACCTTTATCGTGCCGTCTGCCTGGGGAGGCGTGGTGAGCACGGCAAGTTCGAGCGCGTTGTAAGCCGTACGCAGGTCGCCGCCCGCCATTCTGGCGATGTGGTCTATTGCATCGTCGTCAACCGATGCGGAGTACGTTCCCAGCCCTTTGCGCTTGTCTTTGAGCGCCTTTAAAAGCGCACCCTTTATGTCCTCTTCGGAGAGTCTTCTGAATTCAAAGACCCTGCATCGCGAAACGATTGCGGGCGTCATCGAGGCATAGGGATTTTCCGTTGTGGAACCTATGAATATTATCGTACCCTGCTCTATCGCGGGCAGAAGACTGTCCGACTGAGTCTTGTTGAAGCGGTGACACTCGTCCAGCATGAGGTATGTGCGGCGGCCGTACATCTTTAAGTTGTCGCGCGCCTGCTCCACCGCCTTTTTAACATCGGCTACGCCCGCCTGAACGGCGTTCAGTTTGATAAACTCGCCGTGCGTTGTGGAGGCTATTATGTTGGCAAGAGTCGTCTTGCCCGTTCCCGGAGGGCCCCAGAATATGCAGCTGCCAAGCCTGTCCAGAGAGATTGCGCGCCGCAGAAGGCTGCCCTCCGCAACAATGTGCTTCTGCCCTATGAATTCATTGAGATTGTTTGCACGCATGCGCTCGGCAAGCGGCTTTGCACTCTCTTCGTTTCCGTTAAAGTCAAAAAGATCCATAATAAAAAGTTATATTTTGTCCGCACGACATTTTTGCGCGGATTTTTTAATAAGGCCGCAATCGGCAAAATACTGAATGTATTCGCCGCAAAAAAGAGCAGAGCAAACTTTACGCCGAACGCAACCCGCAGAGCAAAAGTCTGCACATTACGGCGTCAAAGCCGCGCTTAATCGGCAATCAGTTCCTTGATTTTTTCAATGTTCTCCTTGCCGAGCTGATAGCCCTCCTCATACACCTTGTCCAGATTCTTTACCGCAAACTGGCTTATGCCGTTGAGCTCAGGCTCGAGCAGCAGGTCGCAGGGGTAGTCGGGCGCACGCCTTTCTGCACGCACGTTTATATTGTCGAGAGTATCAAATACGCGCATAAGCACGGAGGGTATGCTGGTAAGTTCCTTTACGGGGTCGCCCGTGTTCTTTATCGCATCTATGCCGATAACCACGTCTGCGCCGAGAGCCTTTGCCTGCCTTACGGGTACGCGGCATAAAACTCCGCCGTCTACAAGCAACATTCCCTCGTGTTCAATGGGTTTGAATACGCCGGGTATGGCTGCCGAAGCCTGCACTCCCTTTGCAACCAGACCTTCCGTAAACACGTACAACTTTTCGTTGAGAAGGTCAACCGCCGTGCAGGAGAACGGTATTTCAAGATTTTCAAATGTAATTTCGCCTATGTGCTTTATAAGCAGTTTCTGGAGCTTGTTGCTGCGCAGAAGGCTGAGCCTGGTAAACGGCACGCCGAAATCGATTATGTCCGACGTCTTAAGCTTAAGCATTTCGCTGCGGATAGTATCAACGGACATTCCGCTGGCGTAGCAGGCGCCCACTATCGCACCCATTGATGTGCCTGAAATGCAGTAAGGTTTTATACCCTCCTCTTCAAGCGCCTTCAAAATGCCGACGTGCACTACGCCGCGCGCTCCGCCACCGCCGAGCGCAAGTCCCAATTTTTTACTCATAATTTCTCCGTTATTCAAATAATTTTTATTGATGAACTCTCTGTCGCAATCATACAGCCGACAGCGGCTGCCCCGCATTAAAAAAATTTCGGGGAGAAAGGTAAAAAGAGATATTTTTTATGTGCTGATAACCTGCATTTGCCTTGCAGTTATTATTGCAATTTTAACGCGCCCAGAAAGATACACCGCGGCGTGTGCGGAGGCCGTTGCGCTGTGGGCGCAGTGCGTTCTGCCCACACTCTTTCCGTTTATGGTGGCATGTTCGCTGCTGATAGCAAGCGGCGCGGCGGAGAAAATCTCCCGTCCGTTCGGATGGCTTTGCAAAAAGGCAAAGTTACCGTCCTGCGCCCCCGTCTGCATACTTCTCGGTCTGCTTTCAGGCTATCCCGCGGGAGCGCGCAACATTGCTCTTTTTTTTGAGTATGGAAAAACCGACAGCCGCGGCGCGGAAAAGCTTGCCTTTATATGCACGGCCTGCGGACCCGTCTTTCTTGCGGGTACGGTCGGCGCGGGAATGTTTGCAAGCGCGGCAATTGGTGCAAAACTCATTGCCGCACACCTTGCGGCCGTGTTGTTTACGGGTGTAATTCTTGCGCTTATAGGCAAAAAGTCACAGCCGACATCCCGGGAAATCTGCGCCGTGCAAATGAATAATTCAAATATTTTGGAGGAATGTTTTTTCGGGTCGGTGAAGTCCGCTCTGACGGCAGGCGCGTTCATCGCCTTCTTTTATACACTCTCTGCCATGGCGGAAGATTACTGCCTTCTTCTGCCCGCCGAAAAAATTTTTATGCTGTTTACCGACGAGGCAACGGCGCACGCGGCTGCGCGGGGACTCATTGAAATGACGGGCGGGTGCGCCGCACTTGCAAAAGCGGGCTCGCCTTTCTCCGTTCCGCTTGCGGGTTACCTTGTGACGAGCGGCGGACTGTGCGTGCTGTTTCAGCAGCTGAGCTACCTGACAAAAGCGGGAGTAAATTCATTAAAATTTGTGGCCGTAAAGATTGTGCAGGGCGTATTATGCTTTGCAATTCTGCTGGCCATATGTTAAATTGACCCCTGTATATGCCGCAAATAATGCAAATTTTTTAATATGCGCCGAGTATGCGGAAGGAATGTGCCGCCGCCTTAATGCTTTCAAGCGCGCGCTTTGTATCCGACCTGGAATAGTCGCCTTCAATCTCAATGAAAAAGCGGTATTCGCCCGGCCGCTCCTTTATGGGACGGGACTCTATTTTGGTCATATTCAGATTGTTTTCGTATATTACCGACAACATTTTCAAAAGCGCGCCGGGCACGTGGTTGCAGGTAATTGTAAAGTAAACTCTGCTGCTTGAAAAATCTTCTGGCAGACTGCCCTTTACAACAAGCAGAAAGTGCGTGAAGTTGTTTTTTTCATCGGAGATGCACTCCTCCGACACATCTAATCCAACACCCGCCGAGTGAGGCCCCGCGATTGCGGCGTCCTGCGCGCTCTCTATGCGCGACAAGCTGGCCGCCGTGGAATTTTCTGCAATCAGCTGTGCATCGGGATAGTTTTTACGCAAAAACTCCGAACACTGGTCGAGCGCCTGACGGTGGGAATAAATGCGCTTTATCGCACCCTTATCCGACCCCGCAAGCGTTATAAGACGGTGGTCTATGCGGAGAGTGTACTCGCGGGCGGCGCAGAGCGAAGGATTGTTCTGCAACAAATCCATATTCTGCAACACGCCGCCGTTTAACGTGTTTTCAATGGGGAGAACGGCCGCATCGGCCAGTCCATCGAGAAGCTGCCTTACCGCAGCCGCGAATGTTATGCAGGGAATAAGGTGCGCATCGGGGCACATCTTTTTTGCCGCGACATAAGAATAACTGCCCTGCGGACCGAGATAGCTTACATTTTTGTACATTGCGCACCCCCTTTATGCCGTCATACGGTCATATTTTTTTGTTAAGACTGGCCGCCATAACTGCAGATTTTTATAGTAATTGCGGCATATTGCCGCACCAATTTGTATTTATACTTTTTCCGCTATATCGAGAATGAGGCGCTTTGTATCTTCCCAGCTGAGGCAGGGGTCGGTTATGGACTTGCCGTAAACCACATCCTCCTTTTGGTTGCCTTCCTCTATAAAGCTCTCTATCATGAAGCCCTTTACTATATTTTTGAAGTCCTTGTCGTAGATTCTGTTCTGCATTACCTCTTCGCAGATTCTTATCTGCTGGCGGAACTTTTTACCGCTGTTGGAATGGTTGGAATCTATTATTATTGCGGGGTTTGCAAGTCCCGACTGGGCATACCCTTCCGCCACCTGCATGACTGTTTCATAGTGGAAATTGGGAATATCGTTGCCGTAGCTGTCCACAGCGCCGCGCAGTATTGCGTGGGCGAGCGGGTTGCCGCCCGTCTTTACCTGCCAGCCGTTGAGCTTGAACACCTGCGGACTCTGTGCGGCGTATATGGAATTGAGCATTACAAGCACGCTGCCGCTCATTGGGTTCTTTATGCCAACGGGGCCGTCTATTCCGCTTGCGACAAGGCGATGAAGCTGATTTTCGCTTGAACGCGCGCCTACCGCAACGTATGAAAGAAGGTCATCAAGATAGTCGTAGTTGGCGGGATACAGCATTTCGTCCGCGGCGGAAAGTCCGCTGGCCTCTATCGCCCTTACGTTGAGTTTGCGTATGGTGAGTATGCCCTTTAAAATATCCTCGCTCTTGGTGGGGTCGGGCTGGGAAAACATACCCTTGTAACCTACGCCCTTTGTGCGCGGTTTGTTGGTATATATTCTGGGCACAAGCACAATCTTTTCGCTGACCGCTTCATTAAGTCTGCCCAGTCTTTCCACATAGTCAAGCACGGGGTCGGGTTCGTGCGCGGAGCAGGGTCCGACTATGACAAGCAGCTTTTTGCTGTTGCCCGTGATTACGTCCGTTATCAGGCTGTCGCGCTCTGCCTTTATCTTTTTAAGGTTTTCAGGCAGCGGCACCATTGCCTTGATTTCTTCGGGTTCGGGTATCTTTATCTGTTTTTCAAACATCTTTTTCCTCCAGCATGGAAAGAAAGTCCTCCTTTACCGCCTCTGGTACGTAATCGAAAAGCTCCTTTCTGAATTTTACCGAATTTTTTACAAGGGTCGAACTTATCTGCACCTTGTCCTGCTCGGCGGGGATGTATATCTCCACAAGCTCTGGCATAAGCTTTTTGCTTGCAAGAAAGTCGGCCGTTTCATACTCATAGTCAATGCCGTTGCGCACGCCGCGGACATAAAAAATAGTATTTTCCCTTGCAAGAAGGTCCACGGCGGCACCTTCAAACACGGTAACTTTTACCTGCGGCTTGTCCCTGAACAGTTTTTCAAGCAAAAACGCACGCTGACTTTCAGAAAGGAGCGGCTTTTTTGCAGTATTGACCATTACAGCCACAACGACTTCATCAAAAATTTTAAGGCAGGCCTCCACTACAGCCTCGTGCCCCGACGTGGGCGGGTCGAACGTGCCTGCAAATACGCACTTTTTCATATTATGTTATTTCCCGTAACTTTAAATATTATTGCCACAGTACGCTTTTTATAGGCTGTGTTTTATACAGTTTATTTATCAGAAGTAGTGAAAAAAGTGAGGTACGTCTTTCCGTACTTTCTTTCATCGAACACTCTTGCACCCGCAATTTCGCCAGAAAATGCACGGTCACGCTCATATACAAGCGTGCCGCCGTCAGCTAAAACGGAGTGTTCAAACACAAATTGGGTGGCATATATGCCGCAATCATCGGCATACGGCGGGTCGATAAAGATAAGATTGAACTTGTCCTTGAGTGCGCTTAAACATGCCTTCCAGTCGCCGCGGGTTACACGGAAATTTTCGCCGCGCATACGCGCCAGATTTTTATTGAGAACGGCTATGCTGTCCGCAGAGATATCGTTGAACTGCACGAATTCCGCTCCGCGGGAGAGGCACTCTATGCCCAGACTTCCGCTGCCGCAGAACAAATCGAGCGCGCGCGAGCCGACTATTTCCGATGAAATTATATTGAAAAGACTTTCCTTTACCCTGTCGGCCGTGGGACGAATGTCCCTGCCCTTGAACTCCGCAAGCACAAGGCCGCGGTATTTTCCGCTTATAACCCTCAATTTATGCCGCCTTTTAATGATTTTTCAAATGTGATTATGCCTTTTTCGCACACGAACGCATCCAACGGCTGGTCCCAGGCGTCCTCTTCAAACTTTTCCGTGATCTGAAAAGAATAGCCCAGGCCGACTTTTATGGTTTGTGCGCCGCTTAAATATCTGTCGTAAAAGCCGCCGCCGTAGCCCAGCCTGTACCCGCGCGGATTTATGGCAAGCAACGGAATTACCGTTACAGCAGCATATCCGCGGAAGGCCTGCGTGACGGGTTCGGGTATGCCGCCAAAGCCCGCCTTTAACTTTCCGTAAGGGGCGGCGACCATATCCTTGCCCTCCACGCGTGGCAGAAGTACGCTTTTGCCCTGCTTTAAAAGCGAGGAAATTAGTGCCGAAGTATCCGCCTCGGCGCCTATGCTGTTGTATATGAAAAAGCTGTTATTTGAGCCATATGTGTGCATGAATTCATTTAATATTGCCCTGTCTGCAGCGGAGCGAGGCTCGCCCGTGAACTTCTCGCGCATAGCTTTGAATTCTTTTCTCAGTTGCGACTTCATATAATTTTAATGCGTAATGTTTATATTTTTTGGCAGTTTGCCGAAAATTAAATACGGTTATGATATGCTGCGAAAGTGCACGCCGCGGCAAAACTTATGAACATCAGATGTTTTGCCCCCTTTATATGCTTTGCGTTCAGTCGCAGATGTACACCCTTTCAGAGCGTCTTGTTACCGAACACAACACCTCGTAACTTATTGTACCGCAACGGGCGGCATATTCGTCGGCATCAGTAAAGACGGGAACAAGCGGACGCGTATCCCGAGAGACGAAGGCGTCCATACACAGATTGCCCTCGCCAAGCGGCACTCCGCGGAAAAATCCGTCCGCATAGCCGCAACGGTAGGCGCTTAAATTTTCATATCTGCGCTCTGCCACGGCGTAACCTACACCCCTGCCGCACACGGGCGAGGTCTGTACCTTTCTTGCATATATGGTGAGCGCGCGCTCCAGTCCCTCACGCGAAAAGCCGTGGGGCGCATAGCCGTAAAGCGCTATGCCGCAGCGCACTCCGTCCTTTAAATATTCGCCGCCCAGCATTGCCCCGGCGCTGGCCGAAATATGGCAAAAGACCTGCGGATATGTACGTTTTACCAGCTCTTCCGCGCGGTTGAACACGGCGAGCTGACTCTCCCTTTCGCGCGCGATGTGGGCGCAGTACATATGGCTGAACAACCCGACAATGTTTGCGCCGCAATCCTTTGCCGCATCAAGCACGTCGGGCAGCTGCGAGAGATTGCAACCATAGCGGTTCATGCCCGTGTTCACTTTTATGTGGCAGGAAAGACCCTTTCCAAGCCGTGCCGAGCGGACACTGTTTATGCTCACTTCAAGGCCATAAAAGCGGCAGATGGCGGCGTCTTCCTCGCTGCAAAGAGGCGTTAAAACCAGAATCGGCTTGCTTACTCCGACTATGCGGAGAGCGGCTCCCTCTTCGGGAATGGCTACGCAGAAGCCGTCCGCCACACTTTCAAGCTGCAGGGCCACACGCTCGGCGCCGTGACCGTAGGCATCGGCCTTGACCACGGCATACAGTCTGCGGCCGCAGATCAGGCTTTTAATATGCGCGGCATTGCGTTCTATCGCCGCAAGATTTATAACTGACAATGTTTTCTGCACGCTTTCATTATATGAATGCGTTGCCGCGGCGGTTACTTGTTGCCGCAACGTATAATGCGAGCAGTATAAAAGTATTTTACCATATTATAAAACAGTTTGCAAATGTTTGAGAATATGCCGTGCATTTTTTGAAATATATCGGGAAATACGGGCTATAAGCATGCTTTTTCAAAGGTGTTAAATTGTCAACTGATTGCAACAAAAATTTTCAAAAAAATTTGAAATAACGGGAATGTAACCGACAAAACCGCAAAAGAGGGAGGAAACGCACGCGTTTAACCCCTCGCTTGCAAAAAACCGTACGCCGAAAAGGCCGCACAAAGGCAGCCTGCAAGTTTTGTATTAAATTACATACCTACAAGTAATTCAGCTTCCTTTTCATCAGGCGAAAGCCAGCGGCGTTTATCGTTAGCAGACCGCAAAACACTTGTCGGAATATCGTTAGATCGCGCAAGATACACCGCCATTTGCTTTTGCAAATCATCGAACGAATAGAAACGCAGAAATTTATAAAACCGCTCGTTATCGTTCCGGTGGGAGCGCTCGACTTTGCCGTTGTGCCTCGGCGTTCGCGGGCGGGTAAGTTTATGTTCTATTCCGAAATGGCGGCATAATTTATAGAGCATATGTACGCGACCGTCTTTTGTCTTAAAATTACGGAACGTAAATTCGCCGCCATTATCGGTCTGAATAATTTTCGGCCGATACCCGAAAAACTTAAACGCCCGCAGAACGAAATCAACCGTGCTTTGCTGTCCTATGTCCTTATAGGCATAAATAAACCGCTTACGGGTTGCTTCGTCAATTACTGTATATTGATAGTATTGCTCTCGTTCGCCATTTCCGGAATAACATTCGAGCGGAACATATTTTACGTCCATTTGCCACTTAACGCCGAGCATTAGCGGCGTATCATAAGGCTTAGGTATATACGGCTCGCGTTTACGCGTTTCATACACTTTACACCGCCGCAAATACCTGTAAAGCGTGACCGGATTGCGCCTGTATTCATACTTACGATACAATTTGCCGTAAAGTTCATTAAGCCCTATATTCGGATTGCGGCGAATTAACTTTTGTATATTATATTTTTCCTCGTCTGTTTGTTCATTCGGGTGATGCATGCCTTTACGCGAAAACTTCGGCGCAAGGCTTTCCTGCGTTCCGTCATATCTTTTGCGCCAACGCCATAAAGTAGTACGGTTTACGCGATAACGCCTGCATACCGTGAGGGTATCTGCGGAACGCAAAGCTTTGAGCGCATATATTTTTTCTTTTGCGGTAAATTTGTACATTGTATTATTCTCCTTTGTAAATTATCACCCCTGCGGGGAGCAACACCCTGCGGGAGCAACCTTTTAAAAAAAAGTAATTGTCTGTTGCGACGTCGCAATAAATAATTTAATCTTGACAGGTATAATAAATTATTATAAAATAAACATATAAAAAGCAAAAGCAAAGAGGGACTCAAAATGTCAAAAGAAAATTCTGTATGTCCTATCTGTGGAAACCCTACAAGCACATGGTATGGGAATGCTCGAAAAGACGGATTATGCAGGTTTCATGCTCAACAATTCAAAGACGGTCTAATAGAACAATGTCCTGATTGTGGCAAATGGCATGAAACAGGAAAACAATGTGAATGTAAAAACAGGACAACAAAACAATCTGAAAATATAAATTCAAACGAATTAACTTGCATAATTTGCGGTGAACCTTCCAACGGCAAGCATTTTTGCAAAGCATGTTATGCAAAATATAAAGACCGTTCAGTAGATATACGCATAACACACTGCAAAGATACAGAAATACTTGATGAATATGGAAATTTGCAATACAAATGCGACGACGGAAGAAAAGTGAGAAGTCGTGCAGAAGTAATAATAAGTAATTTCCTTTTTAAAGAAAGAATACGGGCTGTTTACGAAGAAACAATTTACTATAAAGACGACAACGGAGAAAATAAAACATTACACCCCGATTTCTATTTACCCGACTATGCAATGTACATTGAATATAACGAATTAACAAATAAACCATATCTTAAAAGTAAGGAATACACGCAAAAAATATATAGTAAATTGAATAAAAACGTTCTAATTATAAACGATAAAGATTTAAGAGATATAGCAGCATGTCTTAAACCTGCATTAGGGCTACATTAAACATAAAAAGAGCATTGCGCGCCCCCTTGTCTATACGAGCGCCGCGCTAACGCGCGGCGGACAAGGGGGCGCGCAAT
>ERZ1090863.985-NODE-986-length-13447-cov-7.195490_pt1 | contig 13447 bp, 12 predicted proteins | sample MGYA00478480_ERZ1090863 | MGnify/ENA primary metagenome ERZ1090863 (study PRJEB33644, sample SAMEA5815746) | chicken gut metagenome | biome: Chicken; feature: Gastrointestinal Tract; material: Caecum | place: Ireland | collected 2019-01-01 | study: A study of the...
TTTTAATTCCGCAGAAAATTATCTTACGTGAATAATTTTGCGGGGGCATTTTTCAACGCAGGTCATGCAACCGGTGCACTTTTTGTAGTCGAATACGGGAAGATCGTCCACCATGGTTATCGCACCGTGAGGGCAGTTCTTGGCGCATATGCCGCAGCCTATGCATCCGACCTTGCACTGCTTCATAACGTCCTTGCCCTTGCAGTGGGAGGAGCAGGCCACATATACGGGCGCCTTTACGGGTATCCTCTCAATGATGTGCTTGGGGCAGGCCATAATGCAGGCACCGCAGGAAGTGCATCTTTCGGGGATGACTACCGCAACGCCGTTTTCAATTTTTATGGCCTTTTCGGGGCAGGCTTTTGCGCAGTCGCCGCAGCCAAGGCAACCAGCCTTGCACAGCTTGTTGCCGCCGAGCAGAGTGTTGCAGGCCGCGCAGGTGTGATTTCCTTCATACCTGAACGCGTCGGGAGCATTTACGCCGCCGTTGCACTTTACTATTGCAACTGTGGGCTCGTCTTTGAGCATGCATATTCCAAGCAGTTCGGCAATTTCCTCCTTCTTTTCGGGGGAAGTTACGTGGCAGTCGGAAAGGTCTGCCTTGCCGCAGGCAAGCTTTTCTGCAAAGGCGCTGCAACCGGAGCAGCCGCAGCCGCCGCAGTTAGCACCTGCAAGGTTTTCAAGTATCTTGGTAACTTTTTCGTCTACGTCTACTTTGAAGAATTTTCCCACAAGCAGAATGGCTATTACAAGCACAATCGCAATTCCTGCGAATATGCCGGCCACAATGCCTACCGTCTTCCAGGTTTCGGCGTCTACGGTTCCGAGTGTAACAAGTAAATTCATAGCGCCCTCCTTAAAGCTGAATGTAGCTGAATACGGTGAACGCCATGCAGATTATGCTCGCCGTAATCATGGCTATGGGGAAGCCCTTCAAAGCCCTGGGCATGTCGCCGTAGCAGTTTATGCGCTCTCTGAGGCCGCTCATTATAACCATTACAAGCGTAAAGCCGAGGCCTGCAAAAACTGCGTAGAGTACTGCCCAGCCGGTGTTCATGGCGGCGTCGCCTATTATGGAGCTCATGTCGCCGATGACCAGTTCGCACACGCCGAGAACGGCGCAGTTGGTGGTTATGAGGGGAAGGTAAATGCCCATTGCCTTGTAGAGCGTGGGAGAAACTTTCTTGATTATCTGTTCAATCATCTGCACAAGTACGGCGATGATGAAAATGAAGAATATAATTTCAAGGAAGTCTATCTTGAGGGGTACCATAACGTACTCATAGAGGGGGTATGTTATGGCGGTTGCAATTGCCATTACAAGGGTAACAGCCACGCCCATGCCTACCGCGGAAGAAGTCTTTTTGGAAACGCCGAGGAAGGGGCAGATGCCGTAGGTTTTAACGGTTATAAAGTTGTTTGTGAGTACTGCGGCAAGAACTATTGCTATAAATGTTCCCATTATGCTGCCTCCTTAACAAGCGATTCGCGGCTGAGGGGTCTGTTCTTTCTTTCCCTGCGGAAACGCTCTATGCTGTCCATGATGTATACAAACAGAGCAATGCAGATGCCGTATACGAGGAATGAACCTGCGGGGGTTGCGAACGCGCCTATCTTGAAATTCATTACGGTTGCGCCGAATATCGTGCCTGAACCGAGGAATTCGCATATGATGCCCATTATCGTGAGCGCCGCGGTAAAGCCGAGGCCCGTTGCCACGCCGTCGAGCGCGGATTCTGGTACGGTGTGCTTGTTGGCGAACGCCTCTGCCCTGCCGAGTATTATGCAGTTTACGACTATCAGCGCGAGGAAACTGCCTAAACTGTCATACAGGTCGGGAACGAACTTTTCCAGAATCATTCTGGCAAGCGTAACCAGCGTTGCGATTATTACGATATAAGCGGGTATGCGGACTTCGTTGGGAATGAGCTTGCGAAGCGCGGATATCAGCATGTTGCTTAAGGTGAGAATTACAACAACGGTAAGGCCCATGCCAAGCGCACTGGATGCGGAGTGAATCATCGCAAGAGTGGGGCAGGTGCCCAGAACCAGCATAAAGGTGGGGTTCTGGAACAAAATACCGTCGAGGGTTATTTTTGCGTACTTATTCATTCTTGCGCACCTCCATTGAGAAGATTTGTAGAAACGAAGTTTTTGGCTGTGTTTACAGAGTTTACGATTGCCGTCATTGTATATTTAACGGTTGCGCCGCCGTGCAGCTGGTCATTCTGCCAGCCCTCTACGGTGAAGTCGCCGTTTACAGCAACGTTGTTGAAGTAATCATAGTCGTTCTGGTCAAGGCGGTCGATGTATGACTGGCCGACATTGCTTTCAATTACCATTTTGCCTATCTGCGTTACTTTGCCGTTTTCCGTTTTAACGACTATCCACGCAGTGACGCTGCCGCTTGCAAAGCCTTCTTTGCCTGTTGCGCTGACAATGTAGTTGTCAGTGCCGGTTACTTTGTAAACGCTGTTTATAGAGCCTTTTTCAAGCTCTGCGGTGAACTTGCTTATGTCAACTGCTTCAACGGTGATGTCCTCGCCGTAAATTTCACTCATCTGTTCGTTGAGTTTCTGCTGTTCGATTGAGGCAATCTTGGAATAGGTGTCGTAGTTGCTTGCGGCAAACAGAGCGGCGTATACGCAGAGGAAGTTGGAGTAGCCCGCATTGGCGGTGGTGCCGCTTTCGGACGCACCGGAAACGATGGTTTCGTCGGTTATATCGTTTTTAACGAATTCGCCGTCTTCTCCGCTGGGTTCACCGAAGAGTGTAAGAATCTGTTCGGCATTCTTGTTGACGAAGAGCGTGCCGTCCTTGATTGCAGCTGCCATATGGCTTTCATATCCGCCTACCGTACCGTAGTTATCTGCGGGAATGGTATAGGCAGTTATAACGCCCTGAGCATTCACGGTGATATTGATAGTGAACGCACCGGAAATACCGTAGCTGGTTGTAACAACCGTGTAATTGATGTTGTCGCCTTCAACGGAGCAGGTTGTTTTATCAAGGTCGATATAGTCTGTATATTCTACAGAATTTTCAAGAGCCATTACGTATGCGTTGTCGTAGTTGCTTGCGGCAAACAGAGCGGCGTATACGCAGAGGAAGTTGGAGTAGCCCGCATTGGCGGTGGTGCCGCTTTCGGACGCACCGGAAACGATGGTTTCGTCGGTTATATCGTTTTTAACGAATTCGCCGTCTTCTCCGCTGGGTTCACCGAAGAGTGTAAGAATCTGTTCGGCATTCTTGTTGACGAAGAGCGTGCCGTCCTTGATTGCAGCTGCCATATGGCTTTCATATCCGCCTACCGTGCCGTAGTTATCTGCGGGAATGGTATAGGCAGTTATAACGCCCTGAGCATTTACGGTGATATTGATTGTGAACGCACCGGAAATACCGTAGCTGGTTGTAACAACTTTGTAATTGATGCTTGTTCCGTCTTCTGCAAGAGCAACGGTAGTATTCTTTGTGTCGATATACTTGGTGTTGCTGAACGCCTCGAAGGGATCGGGTTCGGTTACTTCGCCGAGTATCTGACTTCTTACAAATTCAAGTGCGGTGTTTACCGAGTTGGTAATTCCGTTACGGGTGTAAGGGGCGGTTGCGCCGGTTCCTGCCGTATTGTCCGAATAGTCGGTTGCTACAAATTCTTCGCCGTCAGTATAGTTTTCGGAGAAGTATTTGAGGTCATCGGCAGTTATTCTGCTGAGGAATGTTTCTCCGGGAGCTTTGCCGATGGATACTGTTCCGATGCCGTCTATTTTATTGTCTGCCATTTCTATTACGACCCAGCAGGTGACAGCGCCGCCATAGCCGCCGTTGCCCGCAGAACTGATGAGATAGTTGCCATCGTCCATTTTGTAAGCAGCTTCTATTTCGCCGTTATCGAAGGTCGTGGTTTTATCTGTCGCATGGTCTTCATTGTAGATTATTTCTTCTACCTTGCCATCGGGGTATATTTTACCCAAAACTCTGTTCAGCTCTTCTTCTGGAGAAATCGCGAAGAGACTGTTGCAGATGGTTAAAAGTATGCCGCATACAAGCACTATTACAAGCAGTACGGCTATGCATTTGAAAGAGGTGCTTTTAAAGAATTCCTTTATGGAAAAAGGCTTCTTTTCTTTAACTTGGTTTTCCATAATTATTTACCGGCAACCTCCTTGTTTTTCTTTTCGCGCTTGTAGCCGAACGGTCTGCGTATCAGCCACATATCGAGCAGAGGTACTATAAGGTTCATTACAACGATTACAAACGAAACAACTTCTATGCCCGTGAAGTGGCGCAGAACTGCGGTGAGAATGGCCGCAATCGCATAATAAGCTATCTGCGCGAACACACCCTTGGGGCTGGTTACGTAGTCGGTGAACATGAAGATTGCACCGAACATTGCGCCGCCCGAAAGAATGGAGGGAAGGAAGAATGCAAAGTCTGCATTGAGCGCAGCCGTCAGAAGACCTAACACAACGAGGTATAAAAGGGGCTGCCACCATTTGATAACGCGCCTTACGACGAGATAGATGTATCCGACAATGAGGGCGAGTTTGCAGGTTTCGCCTATGCAGCCTGCAAGGCCCGTGCCGAGGAAGAGGTCTACAAGCGACATTGCGCCAACGTCGGGCTTATCGGCGAGCATGGCTCCCGAAAGGTAGGTTGCGCCCGTTGTAAGGGTGTCGCCGCTGCCCTCTATGATAGTGCCGAAGTGTGCGGCTGTGTAGGTGGTAATGGCAAAGGACAGGAACATGAACACTCTGCCTACGGCTGCGGGGTTGGCAATGTTCTTGCCGGTGCCGCCGAATACCATCTTTACGACGATTATCGCAAACGCCGCGCCTATCGCTGCCTGGTACCACAGGGTTGTGGGAGGAAGTATGAGCGCGAGTATGAGGCCCGTCACCACGGAGGTGAAGTCGAACTGTTTTAAGAAGCTGAAGAATACACCGCGCGACTTTGCAAATGCCGCCGTTCTGAGCGCGGTGCGCTTTGCTTTAAGCTGTGCTTCAGCTTCCTCTGCGGGCTGACCTGCCTTTTTGAGCTCGGCTGCTTTTTTGGCAAGCTCTCTGCTTTCGCTGTCTGCAAAGCGTACGTTCAAGCCGCCCTTTGCAATGAAGAAGTAAACAAACTCCGCTATAACGGCAAACGCCACGCAGGTTATTTCCAGAATGAAAGCGTCAAGCAGGAAATAAACTATGCCGCAGATGGTTGCGGGCGCAAGCGCTATAAGCACGTCCAACATTATATTGCGCGTGGTGCGCTTGGATTTGACGTGGGGAGGAGTTGTGATAACAACGCTGTTGTCCATTTATTTGCCTCCTTTTTTCTGCTGAGCGCGCACGGCCGCCTTGGTCTTTCTTATGGCCTGAATAAGCGGGCGCTTTGCGGGGCATACGTATTCGCATACGCCGCACTCTATGCAGTACATAACGCCGCCCATTTTAACGGCTTTGTCTATATCGCCTGCGGCGGAGTAGAAGGCCGTATTCATGGGCATGAGGTGCATGGGGCAGTGGTCTGCGCACAGTCCGCAGTTGAGGCAGGCGGTAGGTTCTTCCGCCGCGGCCTCCTTGTCGGAGAGGAGCAGAATGCCGCTCGTGGTCTTTTTAACGAACAGGTCATAGCTCTTTATGGCGATACCCGTCATAGGTCCGCCGAGCAGTACCTTTTTGGGTGCGCTCTTTTCGCCGCCGCAGTACTCCACGATGTAGGACACGGGGGTGCCGACGGGTGCGAGAACGTTGGCCGTGCGCTGTACCGACTGGCCTGATACGGTGAGTATGGAGTCGAGGTCGGGTTTGCCGAGCTCAATGGCCTCGCAAACGCTCATGCAGGTGGCAACGTTGTTCACAACAACGCCTACGTCTGCGGGGAGCTTGCCGAGTCCCACTTTTCGGCCGGTTGCGCTGTAGATGAGCTGTTTTTCGCCGCCCATGGGGTAAATTTTTCTCAGCGCGATAACCTTTATGTCGTCGTATTTTTCGAATGCGGCGATGCAGTCGGGCTTATTCAGCTCTATGCCTATCATAATGTTCGTCACGCCCAGCGCTTTTGCAAGGTATCTTGCGCCGCGGACAACTTCGTCCGTCTTTTCAAGCATAACGCGGTGGTCGCACGTAAGGTAGGGTTCGCATTCCGAACCGTTGATGATGAACGTGTCCACGGGCGTACGGGGCTGAATTTTAACGGCGGTGGGGAAACCCGCTCCGCCAAGGCCCACAATGCCTGCGTCCTTCACCCTCTGAATAATCTCTTCGGCCGAAGGGTCGGAGAGAGGGGGCATGTACTGTGTGTTGCCCGAGCCGTCGCCATCGATAACGATGAACTGAGCCATCTGGCCGTTCTCGTTTTCGTGCGAAGTGATTGCCGAAACTTTGCCGCTTATGCTTGCAAACACGTTGGAAGAAATCGCACCGTCTGCTTTTGCGATAAGCTGACCCTTTGCAACGGTATCGCCCACGTTAACGCAAGGTATTGCGGGTTTGCCGAGCGACTGGTTCATGGCAATGGTGACCTGTGGCGGTTCGGGTAGTTCTTCAATCGGAGCATTGCACGAAAGCGCCTTCATATCGGGCACATGTACGCCGCCGAAAAAGAATCTGCCTTTTACAGCTTTCAAAATTGACCTCCTGTTTTTGTTACGGAAAATATTTTTTCAAATATTCTCTCTGTAAATTTTTTTATCTTCATCTTATATAAAGGCGGACGTGCCGCCGTTATACCAAAATAATCAGGCGCCTTTGTCAGACGTCTTTTTCAGTATCGTCCCCGCCGTTTTCCTCTTTTAAAGGGGGTTGGCTCGGAGCATCGCTCTTTTCTTCTTTCGGAACGGGAGCGGTCTGCGCCGACCTGGGCGGAGCGGGAAATCCTGCGCGCGCGAACACGTTTGCGGGAACTTTTTTCAAAATTATTTCAACAACCGCGCCGACAATCGTGCCCGAAAGTATGCCTATCAGCGCCATGTACGGCATAAAGGATAGCATTAGCGCCGTTTCGGTCACGAATACGTATACCGCGCTCTGTACAATATTGTGCAGAACGGCGGCCGCAATGCTCACGGCCATAAGGCTGACGCGGGGGTATACCGCGTACATCAGCACTGAGGACAGCGCAAGCGAAATCACGCCGCCCGTAAAGCTGTATAAGAGCATGGAAATATTCCCCACGAACAGCGAGCCGAGGAAGGTGCGCACAACGACGACTACGAATGCCTCGGCGGGGCCGTACAGAATGAGCGCGGACATCGAAAAGATATTCGCAAGCCCCATTTTTGCGCCCGGCACGAACAGCGGCGGGAACTGATTTTCAATTATGAACACAATCAGTCCCAGTGCGGTGAACAGCGCCATGACGGCGATTTTTTTTGCGGAGAAGGTCATACTATTCATACGCGAATATTATAAAACATTTAAAGTGCAAAAGTAAAATCATATCGTGCTTTTTTTACCGATTATATATTATTTTTTTTAATAATACGGTATACGCGCGCGCACGTATGCAATACTTTTTCAAAAATTGATAAATTATATTATTTCCGTGCGTAAACTGCGGCATATGCCTTTTTAACCGAGGTTATCTTTTTGCAGAGCGGCCTGAAAAGCGCCATGCGTTCAGGGCATAAAACGTATGCCCCCGCGCTATGGAACGGAATAAAAAACGGGCATAAAAAAACTGTTGCGCGCGGCCGATAATTCATGTAAAATTAAGGCATAAAATTCAGACATAAAATTCAGGGAGGATATAAATGGAGTATACATTTCTGGGAAGCAGCGGAATAAAAGTTTCAAAGCTGTGTTTAGGGTGCATGAGCTTCGGCGACTCCGCCTCGCAGATGCACGCGTGGACGCTCAATGCGGACGACAGCGAAAAGATAATAAAGCACGCGCTTGACCTTGGCATAAACTTTTTCGATACGGCCAACGGCTATTCGGGCGGCACAAGCGAGGAGTACCTTGGCAGAGCCATAAAGCGCAACATTCCCCGCGGGGAGGTAGTGCTCGCCTCAAAGGTGTATTTCAACGAAGGCAAGCTCTCGCGCGCGGCCATTCTGCGCGAAATAGAGGGCACGCTGCGCAGACTGGGTACGGACTATCTCGATTTGTACATCATTCACAGATTTGATTACGACACCCCGATAGAGGAAACTATGTCCGCGCTCGACTCTCTTGTAAAACAGGGCAAGGTGCGCGCAATCGGTGCGTCCGCAATGTTTGGCTACCAGTTCCATAATATGATGATATGCGCGCGCGACAACGGATTTACGCCCTTTTCCACAATGCAGAACCATTATAACCTGCTTTACCGCGAGGACGAGCGTGAACTCATACCCATATGCAGGCAGTACGGCGTATCCCTCACTCCGTACAGTCCGCTTGCGGCGGGCAGACTGGCGCGCCGCGGCTGGGACGCCGATACTCTGCGCAGCCGCACGGATAAGGTTGCGCACGCCAAGTACGACGGCAACGAGGAGGCGGACATAGCCATATGCAGGCGCTTGGAGGAAGTGGCGCAAAAGTACGGCGCAACCATGACGCAGACGGCGCTTGCCTGGCAGTTTGCAAAGGGCGTAGCCGCGCCGATAATTGGCGCCACAAAGGAAAAGTATCTCGATGACGCCGCAGGCGCATTCAGCGTAGCGCTCACGCAGGAGGATGTAAACTATCTTGAAGAGCTGTATCTTCCGCACAGAGTGGTGGGCGCGCAGTAAAAAACAGCGCGCAAAAGCGTGCGGCGTCCGCTTTTCAGTTGCGGAGGCGCAGGCCGTATGTTTTTCTTATAGCAACACCTGCGCAGTTTTATACAAAAAATTAAAAATCGCCCTCCGTGACCTGATTTTTTTCCGCAAATATCGTCTTGCATAAGGTTAAAAAACAGCGTTATTTGCGGCATATGTGCGGGTCAATCAAAAAAATCGCCCGCGGCGCACCTTTTGGGGCGCCGCGGGCGTCTGCTTATTGAACTTTATTGTTTATGCGGCATATAGCCGACTATTTTTTTCAGTTACGCACGCGGAAGGAGTATATGTTGTCCAGGCGCTCCCTCACCCAGGGCGCATATTTTTTGCTCGCCGATTCAAACAGAACGTAAATTCTGTCGCCCTTGGAATACAGTCCTTCGCTCATGCAGGGAATTTCGTAATCATTCACAAGGTTGGCGCTGTCAAGGTAATACATGCGCACATATGTGCCGTTTATTTTAAGTTTGTTGGACTCGTACTTGGTGTCGGACGTGCTGAAACTGTAGACCAGCAGGTGCGAATTTTTCAGCGCGTAGCTCTGGGAAAGAATAATTCTGTCGCCCTTTTCGTTCATTGCCATGCCCTGAATTTCACCCGTGATGCTATATGCGCGGGAGGGGTACACGGCGGATGGCTGATAATTTTCGTAGCCTGTAGTGGAGCTGTATCTCAAAATGAGCGCGGTATTCTTGTCCTTTGCGGGCGTTTCAAAGCGGTGACTTTCCTCCGTTTCGTAGTTGCCCTTGCGGTAGAACTCGCCTACATAAAAATAAGTGCCGTCGTAGTAGCAGAAGTCTGCGTTGCAGTGCGCGTTCCACGTACCCGAAACTTCCACCGTGCCGTTCACGGCCGACTGCGTCTTTACGTCCTTGTGCTGAAGAACGTACACCGTGCCGTCGGAAACCAGCCACATTCTGTTGCCGTTTGTGGCAATTCCGCAGGCGTGTCCGTTGTAAAGTCCGCCGTCGTTTTTAACGGTCACATAGCCGATTGCCTCGCCGTCTTCGTCCACGGCGTATATTCTCGAAGGGGAGCCGTCCGTCATATATCCGCTGATGTAGGTTGTGCCGTCATATTCGGCCGCACCCTGCGGCATAAAGCCCTCTGCAAGCCCTGGAATGGCCGACTCTTTCGTGAATCGTCTGGTAAAATCGGGGTAGTCATCGCCCAGATACCATATCATGAGAAATACGCACAGCGCAATCAGCACGGAGACCACACAGGTAATTGCCGTTATCGCGCGCGTGCCAAGTTTTTTGCGGGGTGACGTTGCACCCGCCGTTCTTTCGTTTTCCAAAATATTGCTCCGCAAAATTTAATTATTATTTTGTCTTTTTATTTTTTGTTGAAACAATTTTAGCAGATTTTGCGGAGCATTGCAATTCTTTAAAGACGCGAAAGAAGCAAAAAACAATTTTTTTGTGCCCGTCAGCCGAAAAGACTGCGCAGAATACGGCCGAACACGAACGTGGTCACTGCGCCCGCGGCGGCCAGGGCAAGTTTGAAAGTTACGTCCCGCCGCCTCTGCGTGCGCGCCCGTCTGAACGCAAGTCCGCTCTCTTTAAGCGCTATCACGTACATTTTTTCTCCCCGCCGCTGGGAGGGGATAAGTTCAAAAAAGCCGTCGCAGTGCAGGGCGTAGAGTATGTCGTCAATGTCGCCGCGCTCCCTGCCGCGCATAACGGAAAGTATGTCCTCGCGCGAAACAAAGCAATAATCTGTTCCGTCGCACAGTTCGTACACGGCATTCATAACCGCGTTTTCCCTCTTGGAAAGTATCATAAAACCGCCATAACGGCGCCTGCCGCCGCCCCTCCCGCAAGCCCGCCCAGGAATGCGCAAAGCGCAATAATTGCGGCATATCCCGCGGTCTTTTTATTTTTTTCGCCCTCTGGTTTGTCCTCTTCTGCCTTATAAGGGGCGCTCTCTTCCAAAGGCTCGCTTTCCTGTTTTTCTTCGCTGAGCGAAAGGCAGTAAACGTTTCCGCGCGCAAAATTTATCTCTATTATTCTGCGCGCCTTAAGCCTTTCCAATGCGGCGGCAATCTCCTTGTCGTCTGCACGCAGACCTTCGTCAAGCCCGTCGCGTATGTCGTCCGCCGAAACTATTGCGCTTCCCGCGGCGCACTGACGCTTTACTTCCTTCAGTACGCCTTCAACCAATGCGTCCATACTCTTAACGTGCCCGCAAAAGGAAAAATTATGCAGCGCAAGGCAAAAATTTACCTTTCTGCGCGGACGAAAATTCAGTCCTGAACGCAGTATCGGAAAAAATTGTAAAAAGTAAGCTTGTTGCGTCGGACAAAAATGTCGGACGGCAAAAAAAAACCGCCCCGAGCGGGGCGGCGATATTTTTTATTCTTCGGCGGCAAGTTCGCTGTGCTTTTCGGGCAGGGCAAGCGCCGTCTTGTAATCGGTGTATACAACAAACCCTGGCTTTGCGCCTGAGGGCTTTTTCACAAACTTTTTAAAGGTGTAGTCTACGGGCACCTTGTTGCCGCCGCGCGCCTCCGAGTAGTAAGCGCAGATTTCCGCGGCGACCTTTATAACGCTTTCGGGTACTTCGCGTCCGCCGGACAGTATAGCCACGTGGGAGGAGTGGTATTTCTGCGTATGCAGCCATATATCCCTTTCCGAAAGTCCCTTTGTCAGCCTTTCGTTCTGCATATTGTTTCTGCCCGCAATTATGGTGAAGCCCTCGCATTCGTACCTTCTGAAAGGCGCTTTGGGCGATTCCTTTTTCTTGTTCTTCGGCTGATTTTCTGTCTTTATAAGTCCGAGAGAGGCAAGCTCCGTTTCGGCCTCCTCGAAGTCGAGTATGTCGTCGGCGCGTTCAAGACTGCAGCGAATGCTTGCAAGGTAGGCCTGCTCGTCCTCGGTATCCTTTCTCTGAACGGCAAGCGCGGCCGCCGTGCGCTTTAATTTTGCGTACCTTTTGTAGTACTTCTGCGCGTTCTGCGCGGGGGTGAGCCGCTCGTCCAGGGCAATGGTAATCTCGGGCATGTTTTCGTCGTAATAATTTACCGCTTTCAACTGCTTTGCACCGCGTTCAATCGCATATATGTTGGCGGTAATCAGTTCGCCTTTGAGTTTTACGTCCTCAATGTCGCGCGTCTCTTCCAGCCTGGAAAGAATTATTCCCAGCCTCTTTTCGCACTTCTTTTCGGCGGCGTGGAGGGCGTGTTCCAGCTTTCTCTTTTTGTCCTCGAAGGCCTTTTTCTGCAGCACGTATCTGTAATACGCGCTCTGCGCGTCCAGAAGGCAGGGATAGTCCTTTCGCTCAGGCCTCGTGCTGTACACCTTGAAGTCGTCGGGCACGCCGTTTCTTACTGTGACGCACGGGCGGAAGTACTGCCCCGCAACGTAACCGAAGATGTCCTCGGCGGTGGCGGAGGAAGAAAAGGCTTCCTCCATGTCCAGCGCGGTTGTATAGCTTATGCCCGTGATGCGCGAGGCAATGAAGTCGGCGTCGGAGCAGGCCGCGCCCTCCATAGTCTTTTCCAGCGCGGCAAGGTCGGTGGGGTCGGCCTTGTCCTGCGGTTCGGGCAATCTGTACGTCGCTCCCGTAAAGAGTATGCGCTTTGCGCCGCTTTCGAGCGTGGCCGTCTTCATTGCGCCGAGTATTCTGTCCTCCTCTGTTAAAATTACGTTGCTGTACTTGCCCATAATCTCGCAGTACAGCACCCGCCGCGCCTGTTCGAAGTCGCTTTTGCAGTCGAATTCGATGGCGGCAATCCTCTCGAACCCCGGCTGTGATACGCCCGTTATTTCGGCGTTTTGCAGATGTTTTCTCAAAAGCATGCAAAAACTCTGCGCCTCTTTGGGCGGTTTTTTCTCGTTTTCGCCTATGTTCAGCCTGCAATTCTGCGCATGCGCGCATATTTCAAGTTTAACCGTGCCGTTTGCGGTGTATATAAAAAACGTAAGCTCATCCTTTTCGGGTTGGTTTATCCTTGAAACCTTGCCGCCGCGCAGCTTATTATCCAGTTCCTTTATGACATATCTTAATGTGAACGCGTCCTGAGGCATAACCTTTCCTGCCTTGATTTTATGCGGCAGGTTGCGCCTGAAAGGGAGCCGCCTTCCGCTGATACGGTAAAAAGTATACAGCAAGCGGCGCAAAAAGTAAAATAATTATTTGAAGGATATGCGTTTAAAACGCTTTTCAAAAGACAACTTATGTGTTAAAATGTGTTGTGCCTGAACGGAAACTTATCTATATTATATAGAAAGGGCGCGTCCGGGCGCAAAAATAAAAAATAATTAAATGTAAACATAAAACGGAGAGTGAAAAATGAACTACAAAACAGCACCCGCAGAAAAAAGTACGGTAAAAGTTACCATCAGCTATTCCAAGGAAGAGTGGGATGACGCAATAAACAAGGCATACGCACGCACCAAGAGCAAGTACAGCGTACCCGGATTCAGAAAGGGCAAGGTACCCAAGCCCGTGCTTGAAAACTTCTACGGCAAGGGAGTATTCTTTGACGAAGCTTTCAATATACTCTTTTCCGACAGCTATCCTTCGATACTCGAAAAGGAGAAGGCAAACTTTACCTCAGTCGGCGACCCTTCGCTCTCCGTGGACGAAATTTCCGAAGAGAAGGGCGTAACGCTCACCGCGGTCGTTCCCGTAAAGCCTGATGTGGAAATTGGTTCTTACAAGGGTTTAAAAATCAAAAAATATGAGTATAATGTAACGGATGAGGACGTGGAC
>ERZ1090863.1002-NODE-1003-length-13296-cov-6.407371_pt1 | contig 13296 bp, 12 predicted proteins | sample MGYA00478480_ERZ1090863 | MGnify/ENA primary metagenome ERZ1090863 (study PRJEB33644, sample SAMEA5815746) | chicken gut metagenome | biome: Chicken; feature: Gastrointestinal Tract; material: Caecum | place: Ireland | collected 2019-01-01 | study: A study of...
TAGAATATTTTTACAAGAATCCGCTACAAATACGTAATATGATACATTCGACGCAAGAAGATATGATTATGCAAGCGTTGAGTATGTACACAGATAGTTATGATGATATTCAAAGTGTATGTGATACTGTTTTGCGCCGGAGATGTTATCATTTTCTAGGTGGCGAACTTGATAACAAACTTAAAGAAGCCGCAGCAAATCATCATACCTATGGAATAGATGACATAAAAAGAATATTACTTGAGAGCGGATTGGTTGGAAAAGTGGCCAATGTAAGTTATATATATGTAGACAATGAGGGAAAGGACAAACATATGTCGAAAAATGTGCCACCCAGTCCTGAAAATGCTATTCAAGTTATAAGAGCAAAGTTCGAATATCAAGTTAAGGGAAGAATTAACTTTAATAAAGACGCCGAATATGTCATACACCCGATGTGCTATGAACATTTTGAATGTTGTTTGGGAATGAGGACACTTGTATATCCAGAACAATTTGCAGACGATAGTGAAATTATGAATGCAGTGAGACTTAAGACAAATAACTGAAACATTTGTGAAAAACACATATAAATAGGAAAAGATAACATAAATAAGAAATAGGATTCTGAGAGATTAGTCTTTTTCTGATGTGGTAGAAATGTGACCTACTGTCAACTGGTATACCAGTTGATGTAGAAACTTGTGTTTTCCAGTAAATTATTCCAAGAAAATAAAATTTCCGAAAATGTCTTCTGTGTACATTGGGGGCCCGTTTCTATATACTATATGAAAGCCCATCACACTCAATAAGGATATGGAAATCATTCTGGATGAAGCAGTAAGGAGCCGGAAAGTCTTTACGAAAGTGGCGGAAGAAGGTGCCAGCTGATACGCTATTCCACAAATGCCGAACCAACACAAGTTATGTACTCGCCAGGGAGCGCAATTTGGGGCTTCCAACATCATGCGTGTGATTCAGCACAAGGGATATACAGGATATATCATTGCCAAGGCAGCAAGAGCGGAGTTCATGCCGCAACTGCAGATCATTGACGAGGCTTTGTTTGCCAAAACCAATGAGATGATCAGCAAAAGAAGTAAAAAAGTATTGCAAAATAAAAATGCTGCCCAAAAGAGCAGCAATCCAACATTGTTGGCCGGCATCGTCGTCTGCGCACATTGCGGGGCGAAGATGTCGGCCTTTTTGCATGCAGATCGATATAAACTGACCGATGGTAGTATTCGGGAAAAGGTGCAGGCCAAGTACAACTGTTACCAGCGCGGCCAACATCTACGGGAGAGTGACGGTCAGGGATAAGGTCAGGCTTTGTACTTGGCAGAACGAGTGGATAAAATTGTGGTTGTCTACACAGATGAGCTGTTCCGTAAGATTAAGGGAGAGCCGTATGACAAAAGTATTGAGCAGAGAATGCACCAGCAGAATGCTAAACATAACAGACGAAAACAGGGGAAAAGCGCATTCTCATAGGAAATGTTGACTCGGCTGATTGCCCAGGCGGAAGTGATGGTTAACCAAGATCAAACACGTATATGCAAGCTTATTAAAGAATAACGACTATCGAACGACAGGCAAACAAGTCTGCAATTATTATAATGAGGTTCTGGGGTGGCAACGAGGTTGGTTTGCATTCTATCCTTCAAAAGCCAGCTATTTTAGCGAAACTTTGTGAAAGGCGGAAGTAGGTAGAAGATATAATGTGACTAAAAGAAAGTTATGAAGCGTATGTGAGAGATAGGTATTATACAGTGGAGCGATTGTATATCGGTAAAGGAAAAATAAAAAATCTTGCAATAGTTCTGATGCGGGCATATCCTACTTATGGTATAATATGAGTATATCAATTATGAGATAATGTTATAGTGCTCATTTAAGAAAATTTGAAAATTTATAAAGCTAGTGTCATTGTTATATGATACGAAATATAGAACTCTGAGGAGTTGAACCATGATATGGGAGATTCTACAGAAAAGAACTTGAAAAGTTATAGGAATAGTGAACTGAAGTGGTTTCTGCTCGCTAATATTCTTTTAATGTTGGTAACATCTGGTGGATTAAAATTTGATTCCCAAGACGCTAATGTATTCTCATTTATAAGTGAAATTATTAGTATTACAGCTGTATCTTCTTGCGCGTACATCTTGACTTTTATTTTTGACTCAATTCTTCCCCCGATTTTTAAAGTAAAACTTATATTTTGGTGGAAGAAACAACCAAGTTGTACCATTTTTACAGATATGCTTAAAAACCTTCAAGATAATAGATTTACGCTGTCCTCAGTTCTAGAGAAATATAACGACATCTATGTGAAAATCGATAATCTGCCAAAAGGTATTGACCAAACCCCGTATTGGTATTCCATCTATGAGCGCAATAGAAATAACCCTATTGTTTTTGGTTCAAATCGAGATTATTTGTTACTAAGAGATATGCATGCACAGATGGTGATGTTGATGGTTGTATATGTTGCCCTTGTGCTTATTACTGGTTTGATAGATTTTTCTGAACCGTTTATTTTTTATATCCTTTTTATGATTGGCGCACTTAATATTGGTGCCCGTGTTCAAGGCAAGCGGGTTGTATATAATGTTTTATCTGTTGATATCAATGCGAAAAAGGATGAATGACGGTCTGAACAATTAAGAAAGGGTGTTTAAAAATGGTTGATTGGATATACGACGATAAATGTGCGTCTGCTTGTTTCTTTAGGAGCTCCGTTCAACCCCCAAAAAGGAAAATGATGCTGCAGATAACGCAAAAATGTAACCTACATTGTGCGCATTGCTTTGCGAATGCTAGTGGAACAGGAACTGAAATGTCTTTGGAGTTGATACAAAGTAAGATACTTCCGCAGCTTTTAAAAAACCAGGTGGTTAAAATTACTTTGACCGGCGGCGAACCGCTTTGTAACCCACAAATTAAAGATATTGTTCAATTATTGCTAGACAACCATATTGGAGTAAGTATTTGTACAAATGCAACGTTAATTGATCCGGCATGGATTGCTTATCTTTCAAAATATGAAAATGTGCATTTTAATGTCAGTTTGGACGGTATAAGATTAGAATCGCATGGAAGATTTAGAGGAAATCTTTCGAATGAGATGTTTGATAAAATTATATCTACAATAACAACTTTAGGATATTACAAACTTCTCAATGGCATTTTGACTACACCCAACATTTACGCTACCATTGATGAATATATAGATTTATGCTGTTTTGCAAAAAAGGTAGGAGCAAATTATGTCCTTATGAATCCTCTGTCTCCGTTTGGAAGAGGTGTAAAGACACAGCCGTTAGCTTATACAAATAATGAAATGTGTTTGTTGAAAAAGAAAACAGAGCTGCTTGCAACAGATAACTTTCAAATTGTTTATATTCGTTTCCCTAATAGTGAGCAGAAACCTATTGGAAAATGTCCCATTGGATCTGTTCTATATGTTTTCACAAATGGTGATGTAGCAATATGTCCTTATATGGTTTTTGCTGCGAATGGTGAAAATAGATATAATGCAAAGGACTTTATTTTGGGAAATATTTTTGGTAATGAAGAACTGGACTTATCCGCCGAAATAAAAAAATTCAAAAAGCATTATTTAATGCAAGACACTACTTATAAGCACTGCGGAGCGTGTAGTAAGGGGTGCTATGCTATCAAAATATCTAACAATCAAGACCTTTCAGATTGCGATATTGATATATGTCCTTTAGCAGGGAGTGAAACAAAATGAAAAAAGGATTGTTCATAAGTGTTGATGGTCCTAATGGCGCGGGAAAAACAACATTTATTCGTACACTGGTGGAAAATTTAAGCCTCGATTATGATGTTTATGATACTAGAGAACCATCACCTACTTCGTTTGGAACTTTTGTGAAAGAGAATGAAGGGGGGCTAAAAGGTATGCAGTATGCCCAATTAATATGGGCTGATCGGTATTACCATCTACAAACGTGTGTGCAACCACAACTTTCTTTAGGAAAGATTGTAGTATGTGATCGTTACATAGCTTCTAGCTTTGTACTGCAGGGATTTGATGGCGTTTCAGAAGAGCAAATATGGGAACTTAATAATTCGTTTTTACGGCCGGACCTTAATATTATATTACTTGCAGAACCTGACATTTTGCAGAAAAGATTGCAGGAGAGAGAGAGCCTTTCAGCGTTTGAAAAAAGAATGACGCGAGAAGAAGAAATATATATGTATAGAAAAGCCATCGACTTTTTAAGCAGAAAAAATATACCGCATATTATTTATATGAATAACACATATGATGAGTTGCAAAAAAACCTTGAAGATGCAACCATTAGAGTTCGTGAGATGATGGGGTAATTGGTATGAGCTTACTTAAAGTTATGACTCTAAATATAGGAAATCCTTCACTTCAGCGTGCTCAAAAACAGATTGACTGGCTAGAAACTAGAGATGAGGATGTTTTTGTATTGACAGAAACGAAGCTGAGCCAGGGGTGCTTATATCTGGAAGAGTATTTTGGTGAAGTGGGCTCTACGCTATTTGATTATGGAAAAGCGCCTAAATTTCATGCTTTTTTCCCAAAGTCTCAAACGGACGATTTAGGAGTTATGATTTTGAGCCGATTCCCAATATTACAGACAGATTCTTGTTTTGAAAAAAGTAATCCCTTTTATTCAAGACTAATCGATGTCCTCCTTGATTTCTATGGAAATAAAGTGGGCGTTATGGGATTATATGTCCCGTCGAGAGATTCTTCTGCAGAAAAAATTAAACGTAAAAAACAATTTGTAATTGATTATTTAAACTATTTAAAGCGAATTAGCTCAGAACATGAAATACCATATGTGATTTGTGGAGATCTGAATGTCTTAGAAGAAGGGCATATTCCGCACTATCGAAATTTCTTGAAGTGGGAATATGATTTTTATGACCGTTTTAGACATTTTGGCTATACGGATGCATTTAGACTACTTCATCCGACAGAAAACGAGTATAGCTGGGTAGGACGAACAAACGACGGATATCGTTATGATCATTGTTTTGTATCGAATGAAATATCCAAGTGTGTTGTGGAATGTAGGTATGTACATGAAACACGTAAGATCCCTATTACAGACCATTCTGCATTGACAATGACACTCGATTTAAAATTACAAAGCTGACAGATAACGCGTCTCTTCTTCATTTTGCGAGAAATTTCTCATAAAAAATTGATGTGGCATATGGTTTGTCATTAAAATCTTTTGAACATAAAATTGTATGTAATTTATGAAAATTCGGCACCTATCAGGAAGTGCCTAAGAAAGTGTTTCCTACACCGTTAGTAATAGCCATTACGGAGAGCAACTGACTCTTAATCAGTGGGTCCTGGGTTCGAGTCCCCGATGGTGCACCAAAGTGGACAAAACCTGTGTGTAACGGCAGTTATACGCAGGTTTTGCTTTTTTGCCTTATTCGCACCAGTGCATAGTTGACGAAGGGAAAAACTTTACCCACACTGAAATCATAAGGCGTTACATAAAAGGTGATGCGAATAACAGCCTAATATCGTTGATTCAACTGGCCAAAACTATTCCTCAAAATCCCATGGGGCGACAGCGTAACTGTACACTCAGAAATTGCCCTAGACTTTCACATCTGGTTAAATCCAGCAATGCGGGTTACTAAGGTGAGGAGTGCTAGTAGGCAATAAGTGTACAGAATACTTGTAGGCATTTTTATATAGTAAGCAGGTGTAAGTTATCGTGGATACAGAAAAAACATATCACATGGAGAAAGCACCGATGGAACTGACGTATACCGCACTGGAAAGCTGCGACCTGACCACGATAGAGCTATGTGTTGAACAAATTCGGCATTTGCAAGAAATACACCATCTTTTCTTGATTTTAATGTTTCAAATAGAGCAAATACAAAGAAATTATACGTTCATGAGCAACGGAAAAGTTTTTCATGGACAATTTCCGGCCGATAAAGAAGATGACTACATTGCAATAAATGCTCACATAATAAATATTACTAGCTCCGGAAAACGATGATGGAGTCCATGAACAACTTTGCTAATTTAGATTACTTGAGTAGCGAAAATAAGCATAGATACTTAGCGATGGTCAGCAAAATTTATGATACAGTATTTTCCTATAAATTGTTGACTCGGCTACGGGATTACTCCCAGCATGGTCATCTACCGGTAAGTAGTGAAGGAAATAGCTATTATTTTGATTTTGTAGATATCTTGGGCAAACCGCATTTTAACCATAATAAAGCAGTTAAGAATCAAATGGAGGATGCAATTACAACGTGCAAAAATCTGTTAGATGATACGCCAAGATTATCATTTACGAAAACTCTTGCAGAGTATGTAGTTAACATTTTACGTATATATCAAAGTTTCTGGATATTCGCAGAAAGTTCTGTATTAGTGACAACGGAAAAAGTCAAGGGCATTGTAGATAAATATCATGAGAATATAATATGCATGCCCGATGCGCCTTCGGAGTGGTTTGTTTATAAAGTGACTGATGGGAATGCGGATATTATAAATCTTTCGGACAATCCGAACGAGATGTTTGTTCAGTTTAAAGGCGAAGCTGAGAAGTTTTGCGATCGATACACACAAGCTTGGCACGAACTGATGAAAGGAACAAAGATCATCCCAATTGCTGATAAGAATTGAGCTATACTCGAATGGATTCATTAACTCGTCTACGGGTGGTAAAATATGATGAAAAAAATGGCGCCTCGGGGAGGCGCCGTTCGTATAACACGCTTCTAAGGCTTAGTAGTGGAGGAGTTTGACTTATAAAACTATTGTGAATTTTCTGATTAACAATAAAGATTGTCTAGTATGCGCGGTGAAATGCAAAAAGGCCATTATTGAGACAAATGACAGCACAACAGTAAATAAGAATGCTCGCAAAGCAGAAAAGATCTTGTCGTATGGTCGGTATCCCATGTGGATCGAGATGAGATCGGATAATCGGAAAAGAGGGTTGATGAAGTGTGATTGATATGAGTTTCTTTCGCATTGCTCCTTGCTCCACCTACTATCAACCGCACACTCACGTTATGCGAGATAAGAAGTCTTCGGCTCTATTTTGTGCAAGGTTCTTGTAACCGAGGATTCCAGAAATCAACTTGATATCGAACTCCAGGATCTCGATTGCCCTTACTGCAAAGGTAAGGGCGAATTTTATAAAACTTCACTTTTTATGGCTTATTCCTTTTGAGGAAAAGAGAAAAAACTGAGGCTCAAGTCGGGGAAAATTACTTATCTACTGTGTAAAAAGGGTTTGAGCGGATTCGATCGAGTATGTAATCTTCCAGAAAGAAGGTCTCTGGAACGAGGTGAGGCTCAAACGTTTGGAAGACATTACTAAGCCCCTTACCCGTCAAGAGGGATTTCATTACTCGGAAGATTCCATTGTGGGTCACGATGAGCAGCTTTCTGTTTTCATAACACCGATCCACTAGAAAGTCTGCCACCCGTTTGACCATGACGTCATAGGGCTCGCCATTCTGGGGGGTATAAAAAAAATCCATCTTTTCGTTGATAAAGGCGTCTGGGTACTTCTCATGAACCTGTGTCTTAGGCATACCCTGCCAATCTCCCAGATGCCGTTCTATCAGCCTGTCATCGATGATGATACGTTTTGCTTCGTTCTTGGCGATAGCCTCGGCGGTACTCCGGGCTCGCTGGAGGGGCGAGGTGAAGATGCAATCGGCGAGGCAGATGTTCTCGTTCTTGCAAAGACTTATGAAGGAGTCAGAAACAAATTCCTGCTGGTCTACAGGGATGTCTTCGGTACCCATGAAGATCCCTTTTTTGTTTTGCACCGTAGGTGCATGTCGGATAATAGTGATAGTTGTTGACATTTTTCCTCTGTAAAAGTTGTTAATGTGTTGATTTAAATCATCCCTCAAGAAAGGTAATGGTAGCGGAAAAGACACTATCAATATCTTCATATAGCGAATGAGAAGCGTCGAAATACTGAAGTGGAATGCCGTTTTTAGTACAGAATCTTTCATTATATGCAGGGTCCAAGATTACGTCCTGGCTGCCGCTGAATACCACGGTCCTGTCGCTGAATTTCTTGAAAATATCCGGAGAAAAGCTTTGACACTCCTCCAGCATCTTTGCACCAAAGCGGAAGTTTTTTGCCCCCACCACTGCGAAGCCGTTACTTTCCATATCGCCGGTTTCGACAGCTCTAACGATATCCTTGCCGAATATGGATTTTGTATTGAGAAAACAGCTCTCTAGAGGGTAGAAGCAGGGACTGTACAGGACAATCTTTGCTGGCACTACCAATGGTTCCTCTTTCAGAAAATTGGCCAACACTGTGGCTCCATATGAAAAAGCAAGGAACTTGACCCCGATAGGATCGGTGACATCAGCAGAAAAGACTTGGCGGAGTTCGTCGGTACTTTTGGAGAGGCAAACATCAAGGTCTTGGCCTTCGCTCTCGCCGTGGCCAGAAAAGTCGAACAAGATAGTTTTGTAACCCAAACCCATCAGTTTACGAGCAAGGATCTGAAAATAGTCGTCTTCCATGGTGCGTCCCTTTCGGCAACCGGTGATTCCGTGGCAGAAAACGATGGAACCCTTGACGGTTTCAGGGGTGAATGTTTCCACACATAAATTCTCGCCGTTGGCATTTTTAAGAGTAATTTTCTTTTCCATGTTTTTCTCCTTTCTCATAGACAACAAAGCCATCTCTACTGATCGCCATCAGGGGCTTCATGCTGATGGCGATTCTGGCATTTACCCTTTGCAGTATCTGGCTAACATGTTTCTGAAAAACCTCATCTTCAGCGTGGGCCATCCGGATTCCTTTGCTGTTTAGGGAAGCCACCGCTCTCTCATCGGTGATTAAGGTCCTGTTGATTCGTAGCCCGTCTCGACCGTAAGAAATGGCTGGATGAGAGATCTCTACGCCGAAGCCATGGGGAGTTAGCCAAGGAATCGAAGATGTTTCGCGATTCTCAATTAGGAAGATATCTTTCCCTGGAGCAGTGAGAAGAATAGACCGCTGATGATTCCAGGAGCAGCCAATGGCGATGGAGGATTCGTTCGGCATCCCGTAGTGTGGAATGCAGCACAGTTCACCAGTAATCCGATTTCCAAAAATTTCATTGGAAAAAGCTTGCATCCGCTCTTGATTAATTTTCTCCAGTTGTCTGGCGATGGCGATGAACCTCTCTGCTGGAGAGCCAGTTAAATACCGTAGGAAGCGGTAGCCATCTTCAGAGTAAATCACCTTGATTTCCGATTCATACCAGACTCCGGGCACTGGATAGAGAGCGTGGCTCGGCAGCGAGGTCTTATACTCGTCGGCTGAAGCGTGTAAGACGGCGTATTCTCTACCGTCGTCTGCCCGGCAAAGGAGGATAAAGTGGTTCCCCCTGTCAAAATTCCAGCGACGTCCAGAGCGCCCTGCTTCTACTTTGGCTCGCTCAATTCCAGCGTGGAACTCCTCTGGTGATAAAGGCCCATTCAGGGAATAAATTGCTACACCGCAGCAGTTCACGGTGGCGTCCACCGGAACGAAGGGAATATCAGCATCCCAAGCGATGTGCATGCCGGTGAAGAAGCCACCCTGCATTCGAATGGGGTTGTTTGCCAAGCCTAGATCGGGCATAGCAGTGATGATTACACAACCTTCCTTTCCAGTCTCCTTCTTGATTGCTCTGGTGGCCAGCTCTTCCGTCTTCCGTATATGAGGCAGAATGGCCAACTGCATCTCGTCTGCCAGAGTTAGGTCACGCATATGACATTACCTTCCTTCTAGGACTGTCGGTACTGATTGTACTGTTTACTGTATACGGCATCATTTTTGATCACTGATTGGTAATTATCTAGGGCAGCGAGGAGTGAGTTTACTTGGCCTAAGCTTCCTTTAAATTCCCGGCTGATTCGAAGCTTGAGCAGCAGACTATGTACAATGGATCGTTCAAAATTCACTCGCTCAGAGAGACGCATGGCCTCATCCAGCAGACCGTTCATCTGCATGACAGCGTCCTCGGAACGCCCCTCGCGGTGGATGGCAGGAGACAACGCTAATATACACTCGCAGTGCCAGCGTAGGCAGGCAATGTAGTCATGGAGTAGGATCTTGTCCCACTGTGCCTCTTCGACGCCGTTCATTTTCTCCTTGATTTCTTTCTCATACCGCTTGAAGGAGGCTAAGGCACTCTCGTACTGGCCAATAGAGTACTCGTGTAGGGCCTTTAGATACTTATATTTCATCCGGTCCCGGTCGGAAATTTCGACGTCAGCGGCGAGCAACTCGTCCATCCTAGAAAAGCACTCGTCCAAACCATTCCAAACCTTCGCCTTGCACATCACGTTGCAGTGATAAAGCAGAGAGTTGAATTCATTTATACTCCGGCCCAGCCTGCGTGCTGCACAGGCCCGCTTGTAATGCACACTATCACTGCCTTCCCCGCTGATTCCTCGGGTATAGAAGTAGTACTTGGTGTTCTCGGAAATCTCGTAAAAGTCCTCCCAGCGTCCGGTGGTCTCACAAAAGTTCAACACACGGATGATGTTCTCAATCTCGCGGACGTTGCTGTCGCTGTCTAACTTTTCCAGGCGGTTAAAGTCGTCGAAACAGAATCCAATTTCCGCCGAATAGCGGCGATAATAGTCAATCCATCGATCGATGAGAGACTGGAAGTCGTCCACGCGATCTATGAGCACCTGGTTCAAAATGGGCTTCAGAATAGCCGGAAGAAAAAAGTAAAAAACGTCGTTTTTACGATATCGCTCGATCATGAAGAGGTTGTGGCACCGCAGAATGCTCTTCTCCAAGTCGGAGCCAATCTTTACACTGCCGTCCTCCTCTACCCCGTCAAGGTTTGAGACCAGCTGGATGAGTCTGGCTGAAACCGGAGTTTCAAACAGGGATAAGGTAATCAGCAGGATCACACAGTTCTCGGTAAGGGCATTGATGGTTTTCTCGAAAACGTTGTGGAAGGAGTCCTCGTCGCTCTCGTAGAAGCTATACTCCGTTGTGATGCGTTCAAAACTCGTGCCAGTGAGCAGTTTTTCCGAGAGGGTTGCGAGGACATGGATCATCATATAAGGGTTACCCTTGAATCGCTCATAAACGATTTGGTCCAACTCGGGGAAGGCTTCCTTGGCCTCTTTGATATCACTTCGAGAGTTCTCGCTAATCTTGGAGAGAACCTGCCACTCCTCAAAGGTGAGATCTTCCATCTTGATCTCATGAATCCGATTGGAGCTCCGGATCTTCTTCCGGTACGCGCTAAATCTGGCACCACAGGTCACAAAGATTACCCAGTGGTTAGGAATCTTTTCAGTTATGAACTGTAACAGTTCATTCTTCTCACCGCTATCGATGACAGCCTCCAAGGTGTCGAAGATGATGATGCCCTTCTCCTGCCGCAGGTATTCTTCCACCAAGTTGTATTTTTCACTTCTGGTTATATTGCCGGTATTTTTTATGCCAAAGGCTGCTAGAATGTTATTGATGGCATCGTCTACTGCATTACGGCCCTTAGTGCACTCAATCCAGATAGCACATTGGAACTCTTCGGGCTGCTCCTCGAACAGCTTACGGGCAATTGTTACAGCGATAAAGGACTTCCCGGTTCCAGTAATTCCAGAGAGATAGACAATCTTGTGACCGTTGATAGCGGAGAAAATCTGTTGCTGGAGATTTTCTCGGATAACTCGATCCGAATAGAGATAGTCTGGAATGTTGTTATACCGCACCAGGGCGGGCTGAGGAACAGTGCCTACCTGTCCCTGTAGCTCGAACCACTGACCCAGAATATCGTCGATGGTTTCTTTTTGGAGATCCTCTCCGCCTATTGAGGGAACGTTACTAAGTAGGAATCCCCGAGTTAGAGCTTGCATGGCGACGGAGGTGTTTTGATCTAAAAACGGTTTTGCCAGAGACACCAACATCTTGGCAACACTGACTGCCTCTTCCCAGGTAAAAGAACGCTTACCTCGGCTGATATTCTGGGTGGTCTTTTCCGATTTGTCAATCGATTTTCCCACCTCGGCATCCAGGTCGGTAGCATTGATATCGGCAATATTTTTTACGAAGTCCCGCAGTGACTTGTAGGCAATCGCCTTTTTTTTGTTTTGCCCATACCCCGCCATTTCCATTCACCTCCTTGATCTGATCTCCGCTGCTTTACTTTGTGCTTAAATGATAGCATATGCCTTTTAGAAACTCCACCTAATCTGTTAGGAATATCCCGAATATGGCAGAGTATCGTTAACCGCGTTTCTTGATTACTCTCGCAGGAACCCCCACCGCCACAGAATAGGGAGGAATCGAAGTGGTAACGATGGAGCCAGCTCCCACCACGCTCCCCTTTCCGATGAATACGCCAGGCATAATAACGGCTTTTGCCCCGATCCACACATCATTCTCAATGATGATTGGAAGAATCTTATGTCCTTGATCGCGGATTAGGGTGTTTGGATCTTGATACCAATGCATCCCACTGTTGATAACTACCCCAGGGCCAATGATTACATTATCGCCGATCGTGATAGGACCACGGGCAGTAATGTACGCGTTGCGATTGATGAAGACGTTATATCCCAGCTGGATTCGATATGGATAGCAAAGGATGCTTCCAGGAAGAATGTAGGCTTTCCCTTTACAAGACACTGATTTCTCATAGAACAGGCTTCTGATCTGCATATCCGCATCGGTGGAAGACAGTAGAGAAATCCGCTGCTGGTACTTGTGCCAGCGCTCGCTCCCGGGGGTCAAATGATTGAGAATGTGGATCCAGTAGGTTTTCCTCAACCAAAGAGCAGTCTGATAGAGTCTCCCCTTCCGGGGAGACACTTTGTCTGGAAACTTCTCACAGAACTCCTTGAACTCAGCTCTCATAAATATCTCCTTTTTTACAGATTTGTAGTAGTTAAAAAAGAGCAGACGGAACACTTCGTCGGTGAGCCCGCCCAGTCCATATCTCCGCATCATAATAGATCGTGTCTCTCTAGTTTAAACAACAGTATATCATACCAATATCCTAATGGTAACATCTATTTGCTATAAATAAGACAATCGATATGATGAACATAGCAATAAAAGTCAAATGGTATAATTTACTATTCCATAGATCTGTTACTGCTGACCGTCGTCTCGATCCGATTACTTGCGTAAGTAGTTAGCTTGATGGGGGCGCAATTGGCATCGTCATCCTTAAAATGCAGTATCACCGACCCTAGGCTCTTAGTTCTAGTCATTATGATCATATCTTTCCTCGCTGCGTGCGCGTTCACTGCAAAACCGGCAGCTGTTGCAATGTCTCGGGGGCTTTGCC
>ERZ1090863.1003-NODE-1004-length-13291-cov-45.324720_pt1 | contig 13291 bp, 14 predicted proteins | sample MGYA00478480_ERZ1090863 | MGnify/ENA primary metagenome ERZ1090863 (study PRJEB33644, sample SAMEA5815746) | chicken gut metagenome | biome: Chicken; feature: Gastrointestinal Tract; material: Caecum | place: Ireland | collected 2019-01-01 | study: A study of...
TTTGCTTTCCAGTTTACGACTCTTTTCTCTGTCTGTCAATTCGGGTATGGGGGCAAGTCAAAGAGGCCCTGCGAAATGAGGCCGCTTTGGTAGACCAGATTGATGAAATCTTGCAGACAGAGCAGTCGCAGGATTATTTGGAGCAGCAATTACAGGACTATCGAAAATCGGCGCTAAAACTCGTTGAGCAACTGAATACAATCTATGAAGAACGTATGAACCTTCATCGGATGTATGAAGACGGGCGCATCAATGCGGAGGAATTGGAACAGAAAGAGGATACCTGTCAGGTGAAGCTAATGCGGATTGAGCAGCAATTTGCTTTGATTATGGCTCAGGTAGAAGATCAGAAGACCGCATTCAGCAGGATCAATCCTTGGCTGGCATTGTATCGTCAAATTGAGGTGCCGGACGAACTGGAACGCAGCCATATCATGCAATGGGTTGACCGTGTGGCTGTGGTGGACGCTCAGACGATAGAGGTCGGGCTGAAGCAACAGGAGTGGAAATATAAGCTCCCCCAGGAATGGTTAACTCTCAGAAGGGATGGATAAATATGGCCAGAAAAAGCAGGAAAAATCAAGTATTACCAGAGAGCGTGCAAGTACAGGCGACAGAAAAGATGGCAAGACAACTTCTTGCCACAGCGGCCTATGTACGGCTTTCTGTAGAGAACAGCGGCAACAGTACAGATGATACACTTCAAACACAGATCAAACTTGTCCATAATTTTATTGCGAATCACCCGGATTTGAAACTGGCTGACACGTACATAGATAACGGCTTTACCGGCACGAACTTTGACCGGCCGGAATTTGAGCGCCTGATGCAGGATGTAAAGCTGGGCAAAATCCAATGTGTCGTGGTAAAAGACCTCTCCCGTTTTGGACGAGATTATCTGGAGACCGGCCATTATCTGGAGACAATCTTTCCCAGACTAAACGTTCGTTTTATCGCCGTGACAGATGATTTTGACAGCTTCAGGCCGGGGGACGTGGAAAGCCTGGCGACCCCAATAAAGAATCTGGTAAATAGCCTGTATGCCAAGGATATATCCAATAAACTCAGGGCAGTCAACGCAAATAAGCGAAAACGCGGAGAACGCTGCGGCAGCTTTCCCCCTTATGGATTGAAGCTGACAGAAGATAGAAAAAATTATTTGCCGGATCAGGAAACTGTACCTTACGTCCGTGCTATCTATGTATGGAAGCTATTGGACGTAAATAAGCATGAAATTGTACGACGGTTAGAACTGTTGCAGGCACCTTCACCACGTCAACTTCAGCGGATGCATTCAGACAATACGGCTCACCTTCAAGATAATACGACGTGGCTACCGGGTGCAGTAGCCAGGATATTGGAAAATCCAGTTTATGTAGGAGATACAGTGACAGGAAAAACAAAGCCTTTGGCAAGTTCGTATAAGCGGGTACGGACCCGCAGGGAGGATTGGACGGTAACTACGAATACGCATGAGGCGGTTATCCTTCGCAGCGATTATGATGCAGTTCAAGAAATAGCAGATGCAGCGAAACAAAAATGGCGGGCCGCCATTGCAGAAAACGCTGAGGAAAGGGCAAAACTGCCAGATTTATTCCACGGGCAGGTTCATTGTGCTGGCTGCGGTGCCCCGATGGTATTGCTGAGACGAGGATCGGCCGCCAAACCATTGTTCAATGTCTATACGTGCAAATCGGACAGGCATAAATATGCCTGTTATGGAACAAAGATTCAGGAGCGTCTTCTTCAGGCACTGGTTATGGATCAGATCAGTGTGTTAATCAAAGCAATGTGCAGCCGCAAGAAAATGCTCGAGGAGATGACCCAAAACGATACGAGCAAAAATGTTCTCCATTCTTTGAAAAGGAAAGCTGCCTATTTGTCTGGAAAGATTGCTGAGGCAGAAGAAAGGAAAAGCGGCTTGTATGAAGATTGGGTCATGGGACTTTTTGATAAAACGGAGTATCAGGGACTAAAAGAACATTACATCCGTGAAATTCAAAAACTGAAGAAACAGTTGCAAGAAACTGAACAAATGCAGCAAACCATAGAGAGAAGGGCACATCAGTATATAGAACTGGTAGAAAACCTTGAACAGCATTTAGATAATCACGCGTTCAATCTCGATTTGGTCAGAGAACTGGTGGAGCGCATTGATGTATCGAGCAATGGCTCCATTGCGGTTCGGTTCCGGTACAATGATGTTTATGAAGAATTGTTTCGGATGATGGAGGATGTCCAAAATGAAAAATAAGGAAGGGATAGCCCTTTATCTGCGTTTATCTATGGCCGACGGTGATTTGGGAAAGGACAATAAGGACGAGAGCAATAGTATCGAAAACCAACGTCTGTTACTCAAAAGCTATGTCGCAGATCACCCGGAACTTTCCGGCGAACTGCGGGAGTACATGGATGATGGTTATACGGGGACAAATTTTGAGCGGCCCGGATTCAAGCAGATGATCGAGGATGCCAGACACGGCAATATTCAAGTGATTCTGGTGAAAGATTTATCCAGACTTGGGCGGGATTATATCGGTGTAGGCGATTATATCGAACAGATCTTCCCTGTACTGGGCGTCCGGTTTATTGCGGTCAATAACAATTTTGACAGCAATGCTTACGGCGATGGTGCAATGGGGCTGGATATGGCAATCACTAACTTGATTAACAGCCTTTACAGCCGGGATGTTTCTAAGAAAATCCGCTCGGCGTTTGAGGTGAGATGGAGACAGGGCTATGCAACTGCCACCAGGGTACCCTTTGGCTATCAGTGGAATACGAAGAAAAAGGGAGAATGGGTAATCGATCCTGTGGCTTCCAAGTATGTCCGCCGAATTTTTGACCTTGCATTGGAGGGCATGAATACAGCACAGATCAGTCTGCGGCTGAATGAAGAAAAAATCCCAACAGCTGGCGTCTATGAGAGCCACCAAACAGAGGATTGCTCATGGAGCCCTAAATTTATTGCGCCGGATTCTGAACAGTTATGGACAGCAGCCAAGGTTTGGCGTATTCTCAGAAGCTATGAGTATACAGGTGCTTTGGTAATGGGAAAAAAGAAAGTGCTTGCGCTTGGCAGCAAGACATACAGGAGTGTACCCAAATCGGAACAAGTGATTGTGGAAAATGCGCACGAAGCGATTGTAACCCATGAGGAATTTGAGCAGGCACAGATGGCAATTCGTAAAATGGGAGAACAAGGCTACATTGTTCCAAAAGAATATCCATTGAAGGAAAAAGTGGTGTGCGGAAACTGCAAAAGACGTCTGGAATATGCAGAAAGAGTTGGCGGTGCGGTTTTATTTTGCACTCATAAGCGCCAGGCAGGCAAATATTCCAAGTGCTGTGGGGATAATTATTCTGAAGCCATGATAAACGCACGGGTCGGATATGCCATCCGGCAGATGCTCAAGATGGTTGACTTCCTCAAGGGTCAAGTTGTCCACACTATGACGGTTGAAATGCCTGATGTAGATAAAGCAACCCGTGAGATGGAACAGGTAAAAGCGGAACAGGTGCGCCAATATGAAGCGTATGCGGATGGCGTGATCAGCAGGGAAGTGTATATGAAAAAGAAGCAGGAGTTATCCAGAAAAGCTGCCGAACTGCAAGAAAACCTGGATTTGGCAGATGGCTTGCAAGAGGAAGAAGAGAGTAATTCGGCTGGCTTACAGGAATTGGCTGATCAGGGGAAAGCACTATGGAGTGGCGGCAGGCTAACCAGGGAAATGGTGGACGCCTTTGTCGAAAAGGTTTATGTCTATGACCGCAATAAGATAGAAGTTGTGTTCCAGTGTGAGGATGTAATCCTGGCTGCATTGGATCAATATGAGGAAGAAAGAAGGAAGGCGGCCTTATGAAACAGTTACTGACAAAAAGCATTTTACCGATGGCCCTGTTTTTATTGATCGCTTATTTGGGAAAGTACATCTATATAGTGGACGACCAAATCAACTGGTTTCGAGTGTTATTGATCTTTGGCCTGCCTTATGGTATCCCGTACATGATTTTTATTATTCCTATAGGCGGCAGTGTCGCCGGGAAAACATCGCTCCTTGTGTTAAATGCGATCTTGGGTGCGGTGTTTGGGTGTTTCATTGCAGTGTGGGTTTTGTTAAGAGCACTTGTTTATCCGTTGGGATGTATGATCAAACTGGCGCTACATAGATAGTGTTTATGCGTCCAGACGTTCCTTTGTAGAGATAACAAAACATAGGCAAAAAAAATAGACCATAGGGGCAGTTTCCAAGCTGCCTTTATGGTCTTTCTGTTTTCCTGGTAAGAGCGCAAGGACGCAAGCGCGCAAAGAGGGGACAATCTGTAACGCCAATCTGCGTTGTTGCCTCAGTAAAGCGGCTTGCAGTCACGCAGAGCTTCTCTGGCGGATTTCATTAATCGCATCAAAAATTCTTTTTCTTCGGGAGAACACCCATCCATAATTTCCTTCATATCGGCATCATACTGGGAAACAAGGACGGGGATGTTGTCATAGAGAAGATGGTCAACCGTTGTTTCAAGAGCAGTGGCAATGCTGATAAGCGTTGGAAGGCTGAGTTTGGTGTGGCCGTTTTCAATTGTGCTGATATACGTTGGCGACACATCAATCAGGTTTGATAAGGTCTCCTGGGTCATACTCATTTTCATGCGTGCCGAACGAATCCGTTTCCCAATCGCGCCATAGTCGATCTGTATATCCACAATCCTCACCTCCTCTGATCTGCAATTTTTGTTAAAAATCATGAAATTAGCCTATATTTGATATTGTAAACGGAAACGGCATATTATATAATTAAGTAATAGTAGAAGAAACATATAAAAATATACATACAGTAGAAAATGGGGCGACTGTTTTTGAAAGATGATCGGAAGCGAAAGGCGAATGTAAACACTTATTCCAATGTTGAGGCTACGTCTGTTCGCTGGCTGTGGTATCCTTACATCTCATATGGTAAGCTCACACTTCTCCAGGGTGACCCAGGAGAAGGTAAATCGACCTTTATCATCCGAGTTGCAGCAGCATTGACGAAGGGAGAAGCCCTCCCGGGATGCTGCAAACCGGATGAACCAGTTACTGTAATCTATCAATGCTCGGAAGACGGCCTGTCAGATACTGTGAAACCAAGGCTTATGGAAGCAGGGGCGGATTGCAGCCGGGTTGTTTACATTGTTGAAGAGGAAATACCTCTGACATTGGATGACGAAAGAATTGAGGACGCGATTGCACAGACTGGTGCAAAGCTGATGATTATTGATCCGATACAGGCGTTTATGGGGCCGGACGCGGATTGGAATAATGCTGTCAAAATCCGGCATATGTTGAGAAATCTATCGAGTACAGCACAGAAATACAACTGCGCGGTTGTAATGGTAGGGCATTTAAACAAAATGACCGGCGGAAAAAATCTATACCGTGGGCTTGGAAGCATTGATATTGCCGCCATAGCCCGCAGTGTTTTGATGATCTCACGGGACAAGGAAGAACCCTCAAAGAGGTATATGTATCCTATCAAGAGCAGTCTTGCCCCAGAAGGCCGTCCAATCTGTTTTGAACTGGGAGAAAACAGCGGTTTTCGATGGATCGGTGAATGTGAAGTCAATATTGATGAGCTGTTACAGCAAAACACAAGCAGTGTTGCGAAAAAGGAAACGGCAGCAGAATATTTGAGAGCCCTTTTGATAAACAACGATATACAGAGTACAGTGATTTTTGAAAAGCTCGATATGCTGGGAATTTCGCATCGCACAGTCCAGGCGGCAAAAAAAGAGATGGGAATTCAGTCGTACAGAAAAGGGAATGCATGGTATTGGCATCTGGATTTGGAGGAATAACGGTATGAATGAGCAGGAGCGGCGTTCCACCAATAAAGAAGAACAAAAGAGAAAAATCCGGGCGCGGTATAAAGGCATCAATCGTGATGAGCTTGAATTTATCCCCGCCAAACAAAAAGAAAAGCTCTTTGAAGATACAACAACAAAGAGGGTCGCCGCGTATTGCCGTGTTTCAACGGATGATGCAAAACAAACTTCTTCCTATGAATTACAGAGAAACCATTACGAGGATATGATTAAAGAGCATATCGGCTGGGAACTGGTTGGAATCTATGCAGATGAGGGAATCTCCGGTACATCCCTTCAGCATCGAGATGATTTTAACCGGATGATGGAGGATTGCCGTGCCGGGAAGATTGATTTGATCGTGACAAAAAGCGTCTCTCGTTTTGCGAGAAATATTGTCGACTGCATTGCCAAGCAGCGTGAGCTGGCAAATTTACCATCCCCAGTCGGCGTCTATTTTGAAACTGAACATATCTATTCCCTGGATGGAACCAGCGAGATGATGATGGCGGTTCTTGCAGCGGCTGCACAGGAAGAATCCCATACAAAGAGTGAGATTATGAACATCTCCATAGAGCAGCGGTTTTCACGAGGAATATTCCTTGTGCCGGAATTGCTGGGCTATGATAAGGACGAGGATGGAAATCTAGTCATCAACGAAGAAGAAGCCGAAACGGTAAAACTTTGTTACTACCTGTTCCTTAATGGATTCCCCAGCGCGGAGATTGCGGAAATTCTTGAGGAACTGGGGCGCAAGACAAAGTTGGGCAGGACTAAGTGGACAAGCGGCAGCGTAGCGGCGGTCCTTAAAAATGAACGCCATTGCGGTGATGTGCTGAGCCGCAAAACTTATACCCCCAATTACCTGGATCATAAAGTAAAGAAGAACCGGCATGATCGAAATCAGTATAAGCAAAGCAATCATCACGAAGGAATTGTCAGCCATGAAATCTTTGAGGCGGCGCAAAAACTGCTGGCAGTCCATAAATATAGGAAATGCGGGTATCCGCTGCCTGAATTAAGAGTGGTGGATGGTGGCGCACTACGGGGTTATGTCTCGGTAAACCGCACCTGGACTGGATTTACAGGGGAGGATTATAAAAAGGCATCGGAAAGTGCTTATAGCGATCTCGGACAGGTTCCTTCGGCAAAGACGGAACATTCCGGGTACAAAACCCATTTCGATCTGTCAGGGTATCAGATTGCGAGGGCGCAGTTCTTTTCTAGCAGGCAAGATCCCGCAATGACGATTTCTGCAAATCGGCTTACTTTCAATACGGCTTGTTTGAAAAAGTTTGAAAACGTAGAGTATGTCGAACTGCTTTTTAACTCCATCGAAAAGTGCATTGCCATACGGCCTTGTTCAGCAGAATCTGTCAATGCGATACGCTGGGGGACTGTGAAAGAGGGAAGATGGACCGTTCTGCCCAAAAGCTGCGCTGGATTTGCAGCGCCGCTTTACAACTTTATGGGCTGGAATGACCAATACCGCTATCGTTTCCGCGGCGAATATCACAAACAGGATGATGAACAGATTCTATTTTTTGATCTGGTACAGCCAGAGGTAATTGCAACTGTGTCGAAACAGGAAATCACCGCTGCTTCTTCAGATTTTGAAGATCAAAAGTGTTTGGAAGATAGAACCGATTTGCCAGATGAAAGCGCAGAAATCGAAAAAAGTGCAGGGAACAAGGATAAACGTGTGACAAGGATTATGTATCCTTGCGCATGGGCGGACTCTTTTGGGGACGATGCAGAAAGAGACAACGTCCTTGTGCTGCAAAGGATACCATATTATGGGGCCTGGGATATTCTGCGCCCGGCCCGGACAGTTGATGGACTTCAAATACTAAATAACCATGTACTTGAGGATTTGATGGATGAAGCAAAATATATGATTGAGAAAATGAGGTGTACTGGATAATGGAACCAAATGACTTTCGGCAGAATGGAGAAGAAACAGCCGTTGATCAGAGAGCATTAGAATTGCAGGAAAACTTTACATATGACGGTTATCAGGTCGTTCGCAGGGAGTTGTTTGCTCATTTAAGGGAACCATCCGTCGTGATCCGGCGGGATAGCATTACATTCAATACGGCTTGTATTGCAGGGATGGAGGATGCCGTATATATCCAAATACTTGTAAATCCAGACACCAAAAAGATGGTTGTTCGTAAATGCGATGAGAATGATAAAGATGCACTCCGCTGGTGCATCGCAAAAACGAATAAGCGAAAAAGCCGTAAGGTGACCAGCAAGATATTCTCCGCAAAAATGTATGAGCTGATGGGATGGAATACTGCTTGCCGGTATAAAATTCTGGGGCACAAAATTGTATATGAAGATGAAATGCTCTACATTTTTGACCTTTTGGAGACCGAGATTTTTTTGGATGTGCGAAAAACAGAAACACAAAAAGCAGGTGTACAGGCGGGGGCCTCTAAAGGAACGGAAAATGCACAAAAAATGATTATGGAAGGCATTGATCTGACTTCTCATGGTGATCATCCCCCGGTCTTTATGCGTGAAAGAAAGGCATATTATCCGGCTGACTGGCGTGATTCTTTTGGCCTACCGGTGGAGGAACATAGCCGGACACTGCAAATTGATATAAAAGATGGATATGCGGAATTCAATGTGTTTTCCGATCATAAAGGGGATAGTACGCCCTCTTCCGGGAGGCGAGCAGATGAGTAGCAGTATGCCCGGAATATCTTTTCAACTTCAAAGCAATAGGGTTTATATTTTTCATTCGACAATTCTGGCCTTAGACGATCCCAAATATATCCGGCTGCTCTTTAACCCAGAAAAAAAGCACCTGGCAGTGCAAGCGTGCGCCAGGCGTAAGCCGGAGAGTTTTGTGGTTCCCCGGTATGAACCGGAAACTTGGGCCTTCCCGATTTCAAGTTTTCCCTTGTCCAAAATGCTGTCCGAATGCTGTTCATGGGAGAGAGATAAAACATATCGTGTTTATGGGGAACTCCATAAGGACTATCACCTGGTTGAATTTGATTTGACCCAGGCAGTCATTTACACGGAAGAATAAGAGATGACTGTGTCAACAGGACCTTTGAGCGATCAAAGGCCCTATTTTTTTGCCCATTTTTGAGGGTGATGCCGCTCTTCATCTGAAAAAAATATCGAAAATTTTTTGTTCCTTACTTGACAACAGGAGGCCAAAAACGTATACCATCCCGTGAGGGCGGTGTGGAAGTGGTCGTAGAGGAGCTTGCAACCCGAATGGCACAGCAAGGCCATTCGGTCACCTGTTACAACCGCGGCGGTCATCACGTGAGCGGCTCTGCCTTTGACGCCGAAGCTGTCAGCAAATACAAAGGTGTGAGACTTAAAACAGTACCCACCATTGACAAAAAAGGACTGGCAGCTCAATGCTGCTTACAGCTAGCGCGAGAAAAGGATAAATACCGTATGCGAATTCTAATGATCAACAATCTCCTCTAACCGAACGCAGGTAGTGAGATGTACATAGTGAAAACGCCTGAAAAATAGCGTATTTACGGAACTTTTTTAGAAATGGATAGAGCTGCGGGAGCGGTTTATATCTCGCTACCTAGGTTCAGCAACAGCAGATGATTTTATCATAAGAACTTTCAGTATCACTACCTGCGTTTGTATGGAGCACTCTGGTTTATGAACAACACATTGGAAGTGCTTCATCTGAACAGGGGTAGTGAAATAGAACATAGAATAAGGAGAAATACAACGTGAGGACGCTGATTTTGAATAAATTTCTGCACCGAAATGGCGGCAGCGAGACGTATATATTCAAATTGGGTGAGGCACTGGAGCAGCATGGACACGAGGTTCAGTACTTCGGTATGGAACACGAAGGCCGCTGCGTGGGCAACCGTGTCAATGCTTATACATCTGATATGGACTTCCACGGCGGCAGCAAACTGAGCAAGCTGACTTACCCCATCAAGACCATCTACAGCAAGGAAGCAAGAGTGCAGCTGCGGAAAGTTCTGGACGACTTCAAGCCGGATGTCTGTCACCTGAACAACTTCAACTACCAGCTGACACCTTCCATCATTCTTGAAATCGTGAAGTGGCGCAAGGAGACCGGAAGAGAGTGTAAGATCATCTTCACGGCACATGACTACCAGCTTGTCTGTCAAAAGCTGGTGTGACCATGCTGGGAAACGTGGATGGCAAGAGCATGGTGGAGCAGATGAGTCCCCAGTTTTTGGAATTCGTGCTGGATGCGTATCGGAGTTTGAAATACAGAAGATAAAAACGAAAAAGGTGTTGATAATTTCTGGAGAATAGGGTATAATGAATTTGATGGAAAATAAAAACGCGAAAACCGTTTTTAGAAGGGAGAATGGTACATGAAAATACTTCGTATTACAGCACAAGGGCTTCCGTTGTTTAAGGAGGACTTGGATATTTGCTTTTACACTCAGCAGCGTGTGAGTGAAGATGACAAGAATAATTTGTACAACCTGATTGATAACTATTACCTTCATTCTGCATGTGCGTTTATTGGAATCAATGCTTCTGGTAAAACCTCTGTGTTGAAAGTCATCAATTTAGCACTGAACATTATAAAGAATGAGCCAATCAATCATGTGGAGGCAAAAACCATTCTTGGAGGATCAGAGAAAGCTACGATTCGCATATACTTTTATGATAAGCGCAAATATATCTGCTGTCTTGAAACCGTGATTACAGCGAAAAAAGCAAAGACAGGCGAGTATGTGTATTCAATCTTGTCTGAAAGACTATGGGAAAAGCCGATTGCAAGCGTTAAGTCGAAAAAATATTTGACGGATTTCGATGGAATAGAGCCTGTTGATTCACGTAATAGCAATGAAGCTTATCTTTCAGATGATGTCAGCTTTATTATCGCTCATAATAAAAAGGTAAATGACGCTGTTGATGTGTTTAGCCTTCTTTCTTATACGAATGTGAATGTTTTGCCTTTTACAGAAGATATTCCGCTGGAAGTGATTGCTTTTCTTGACCCGACCATCGAGAAGCTATGTTTTGAGCAGGCGGAAGGAAAAACATTTATTCATCTGAAATTTAGAGATGAAGATGAGATAATCTTGAATAATGCGGTAGATCTTGAACAGTATTTGTCCTCTGGTACAATTAAGGGCATTATTACATTTTCGATGGTGAAAGAGGTTCTTCAATCTGGAGGATACCTTCTGGTAGATGAAATTGAAAATCATTTTAATAAAGAAATTGTAACTACTCTGATGCGCTTCTTCATAGACAGCCGACTTAACAAAAGAGGCGGAACGCTGATTTTTACAACGCATTATCCGGAACTGCTAGATGAATATGACCGAAATGATGGGATTTGTATCGTAAGAAATCGAAATGGCATCACAGTGGAAAACTTGAGCTATATTCTAAAGCGCAACGATATTAAGAAAAGCGATGCATATCAAAGCGGATTCTTGGAAGGAACAACTCCAGCGTATGAAGCATATATGCGTTTGAAGAAAAATCTGGCCGCTTCAATTAAATAAGGGGGGCGGTAGGATGAAGTTAGCACCATATATAGCGTGTATATGTGAAGGATCAGCAGAAACTGCAATTATTGATGTTCTAGTGGATAATAATCTTTTGATTTTTACAAGAGAAGATATGCTTGAAGAAAATGTTATTCGCTGCAGGAGTGCTAAGACATTTGAGGAACGCTTCTTGCGTAAAGGATTTAAAGATCAGATCTCTGTCATAAGGATCCTTGACTCTCGGAGAGAAGAGTTTAGGCTTAGCAAAGCCTATGAGAAGAAGGTTGATGTGATCAATGTTGCCCAAAGCTTCATAATCAATGGCCATGTGTGGTCCTCCTTATGTTTACCCGCATAAGGCTGTAACAATTATCCCGTAGAGAAAAATACATAGCAACTGGTTATAGAAGAGTTTAAGACCGCAAAATCTCACACCCCTATCTGCTGTGTGGTCTTAGCCCATTTTGCTACCTGCTATGTAGCAAAACATGAAACGTGCTACATGATAGGTAGCAGTCAAATCATCAATCAAACCTTATAATATAAATGTAGAAAAGACTGCACATGGAAAGGAATGATGATGACGAGCAAAGGAGAAAAAGGGATTCTTACATTATATAGTGATGTACAGGCGACTTCTGTTCGTTGGCTGTGGTATCCGTTCATAGCAGTTGGGAAGATCACATTGCTGCAAGGCGACCCCGGCGATGGTAAGTCCACAATGATGATGAATCTGATAGCAGAGTTATCTAAAGGCGGAAAGCTGCCGGATGGCAAAGCAGTTGGATTATCGCAGAGGGTCATTTACCAGTGTTCAGAAGATGGTGTGTCAGATACCATCAAGCCCCGGCTGGAAAAGTGTGGGGCAGATTGTGGGAATGTGGCTTTTATAAATGAAGAAACATACAGTGGCCTGACACTGGATGATGAACGCATCCGGCAGGCTATTATAGAATTTCGGCCGAAATTGGTAGTCATCGACCCGATACAGGCTTATCTCGGAAATGATTCTGACCTTCAGATTGCAGGCAGAGCCAGAAAGCTGATGCAGCGTCTTGGTATGTGGGCATCTGTATATGATTGCGCCATTGTGCTGATCGGTCACCTCAATAAAAAAGAGGGAACAAAAGGCCTGTATCGGAGCCTTGGCAGTATTGATGTGGTGGCGGCTGCCCGGAGTGTCCTGCAGGTGGAGCGAGATCCAAAGAACACAGATGTCCGTATCGTCCGGCAGATAAAAAACAGTCTGGCTCCGTCAGATGGAGAAATCAAATTTTCGATAACAGCGGAGCAGGGCTTCCAATGGCTGGAATGTGAAATAGCACAGGACCCGGCAGCAGAGCCGGAAACACCAGTATTTGAATCAAAGTCTGAAAAAGCAGCCTACCTGATTAAGAAGCTGCTTTCAGAAGATGATATGAGATCCAGAGAAATCTATATGCGGTTGAGCGATGAAGGTATTAGGGTGTACCTGAAAACTCAAAATTGCACAAAAAGACAAGAAAAAGACATAAAAGGATTCTATCATAGACAGTACAAGGAAGTGATAGCATGACGATTCATCGTTATGAGGTAACAGATGCAGAATGGGCCATCATAGAACCCATGCTGCCCAAACATCATATGGGACGCCCTCAAAAGGACCTTCGCGCTCACTTTAACGGTATTCTATGGATTGCCCGCAGCGGAGCTCGTTGGGAAGACCTTCCGGCAAGTGACCCCTTCCCCAAAAAACGGACACAAAGCAGGATAAAAAAGCCGAATAAAATGCAGAGATAAGGTGTACTGCAATCAGGCGGCGGAAGCAGCAAGTTCGGCTTCAAAACTTGCAGGCGAACGCCAGCCAAGGGCAGAATGGGGGCGGATGGTATTGTAAAAGGCTTCGAGATAGGCAAATACGTCGTCCTGAGCAGCTGCCCTTGTAGGATAGTGCTTGAGGTGGACCAGCTCGCACTTGAGGCAGC
>ERZ1090863.1005-NODE-1006-length-13261-cov-8.701802_pt1 | contig 13261 bp, 9 predicted proteins | sample MGYA00478480_ERZ1090863 | MGnify/ENA primary metagenome ERZ1090863 (study PRJEB33644, sample SAMEA5815746) | chicken gut metagenome | biome: Chicken; feature: Gastrointestinal Tract; material: Caecum | place: Ireland | collected 2019-01-01 | study: A study of the...
TGGCTCTGCCGATGGTTATATCCATGCTCGTCAATTCGCTCTATAATATCGTCGAGACGCTCGTGTTTTTATCCCACAAAAAACCGGACAGCCGCATCGAGGTCACGGTGGACCTCGACGAGTCGTCACTCGATCAGGCTGCGATCGCCGCGCGTGCGGCCGAAAGAAAATAAAGGCCCTTCCGACCGTACTGCGGGAGAGACATCAATTGAATCATTCAATGTAAACAAGCAGGGGCTGCGGCTCCTGCTTTTTGTATATTGAAAACCCAGGATCGTCCGAGGGGTTCAGAAGAGGCTTTCGCTGCCATGGAGACTTGAATCACAATGGCAATAAGATACTATTGCAATTCAATTATATTATTCCGCAAATATAAAAATATTATTCCTCACTATTGACATCATGCCGATTTTGTGGTATACTGCTCTTGTTATATATCAGCGAAAGTATCGCAGAGCGAGGAATTCCGAATGGCAATGACGACGAAACAGGCTTCTCAAAAATGGGGTATCAGCGACCGGCGGGTGCGCGTTCTCTGTTTGGAAGGAAAAATAGATGGCGCATGGCGAGAGGGGAAACTGTGGTTTATCCCGGACACCGCTCCAAAGCCGAGCGACGGCCGATACAAAAGGGAAGGATCTTTGATCGAGCAGATCATCGCAAAGAAGGCAGAGCTTGACAGGAGACGCCCTTTGACGGCGGGAGAGCTGGAACGTCTGAATGAGGATTTTGCAACCGAGTACACATATAACTCTAATGCGATCGAGGGCAACACGCTTACCTTGCGCGAAACAGATATGGTGCTCAAAGGGCTTACCATCGACCAAAAACCGCTGAAAGACCATATGGAAGCGGTAGGACATAAAGAGGCCTTTGATTATGTGAGCGAACTGGTAAAATCAAAAGCACCGCTTACGGAGTCCGTGATCAAGCAAATACATTCGCTTGTCTTGGCGGATAAGCCTATGGATCGCGGTGTATACAGGCGCGTTCCCGTGCGGATTGTCGGAGCGAAAACCGAACCCGTGCAGCCATATCTCATTGAGCCGAAAATGAATGATCTTCTGATTGAATATTCGGAAAGCAAGCAAAACATCGTAGAAAAGCTGGCGGAGTTTCATATCGGATTTGAGTTCATTCATCCGTTTATCGACGGGAACGGCAGGACGGGCAGGCTTATCGTCAATTTGGAATTAATGAAAGCCGGTTACCCTCCGATCGATATCAAGTTTACCGACAGAATGCGCTATTACAACGCATTCGATGATAAAAGAGAAATGACAAAACTCTTTGCGGAGTATCTGAATAAACGGTTGGATGTATATTTAGATGTGATGAAATACTAGAAAAATCACTTAAAAGAAGTAATGGAAACGTCGGGGTTTTTGACATGGATAAACTCACATCGGAACAAAGACATAAGAATATGCAGGCAATAAAAAACAAGGACTCGCAAATAGAAAAAATGCTCAGAAAAGAACTATGGAATCGCGGATTGCGTTACAGAAAGAATGTTTCAAGTGTTTTCGGGCATCCGGACATTGCATTTATAGGGAAAAAAGTAGCGGTGTTTTGCGATAGTGAGTTTTGGCACGGCTATCATTGGGAAGAACGAAAAAAAGATATTAAGTCGCATCAAGAGTTTTGGACAGCTAAAATCGAACGCAACATTCAGCGTGATATGGAAGTTACGAAAAAGTTACAAGCGGACGGGTGGATAGTCTTGCGCTTTTGGGGAAACGACATTAAGAAAAATGTTATCGGGTGTGCCGATGATATTTTAAAAGCATTGGAGGAGAGAACATGAGCAGATATGTATCGCAAGAGTACGCCGCTTGCAAGGAGTGGGTCTCCAAAAAAATTAACGAAGGTTTCAGTTGGAATGATGTAAAATTCCTTTGTGTTTCTCAGGAATCGGCGAAAAACGAATTTGTGAATTTGCAAGAGGAAGAACAAATCATTCCTTTTAACATGGAGTTTGACGAATGGCCGGCGTTTGTGGATGAATATCATAATACATTTATGCAAATAGGGGATCTTTACGGTATTTCATCGGGGCCTGCAGGCAATACATTTCCGGTTCCGACAGATCCGAGCTCTCCCTGGACAAAATATAAAAAATATTTGATTGGACAGTATGACGGTAAGCGCAGAATGAGCGATGCGGCTGTCTCGGAAATAGAGAAAAACAGTTACTGGATATTAAATCATCTTTCAAGGGATACGCGTGGGACCGGTCCGATAAAAGGTCTTGTGATGGGTAGCGTACAGTCCGGTAAAACCGCCAACATGATCGGATTGGTCACCATGGCCGCATATTATGATTGGAACTTTATTATTGTGCTTTCCGGTACAATCGATAATTTACGTCTCCAGACAAGAGATCGTTTCAAAAAAGACCTCTCGATGAGCGGAGGAGCGGTATGGCATATTCTGGATAAAACGGGAAATCCCGATTATATGAAAGACATTGAAAACGGGAATCTATACATGACAGAAAATCTGTCACTCAATCTGTTTCAGGCAGGGCGTCAACATAATCAATGGTTGCATCGCTATGTAACCGTTTGTTTGAAAAATTCGACACGGTTGCGCAACCTTATAAAGTGGCTCCACGCCGATGCGGCTAAGGCTGCACGATTGCGCATTTTGGTTATTGACGATGAAGCCGATCAGGCGGGGGTAAATACTCGCAAAATGGATCGTTCGGAAACCGATGAAGAGCTTATTGAAAGAACTGCGGTAAATCAACTGATCATAGATTTGGTGAACGGAAAAGATGAAGAAGGGGCTCCGACAAAATCACCTTTTCAGGCAATGAATTATATCAGTTTTACGGCAACGCCCTATGCTAATGTGCTTAACGAAGCATTTGGAAGTTCTCTGTATCCGAAAGATTTTATTTGCAGTTTGCCAGAATCAAAAGAGTATTTCGGTGCCAAAGTGATTTTCGGGAGTGCGAATGACGAACGATATCCGGGATTGGATATTGTGAGGAATGTGCCTGAAAAAGAGTTGAGAGATCTGAAATTGTTGTATGACGGATCTGCGTTCACATTACCTGACGAATTTAAAAAGTCAATTTGCTGGTTTCTTTGTGCGGCTGCCGTTTTCAGACTTCGCGGGCGCAAAAGTCCGATCAGTATGTTGATCCATACAACTGCTCTTCAGAACGGGCACTTCGGTGAATATGAAGTGTTAAAGGCCTGGCTTGAGCGCGAACGCAGTACGGGTAGAATCTTGAGTTTGTGCGAAAGTATTTACGAAGAAGAAAAAGGCCGACTTACTCCGGAAATACTGAGGGAATGCTATCCCGATTACGCTGCCCTCGATGAGGTTGACGGTTCATTCCCGGAATTCGGATCCATTCAATCGGAGATTTCGTTGCTGTTATCCGATATAAGAAACATCATGATGGGTGACGATAAAAAGCTTTCATACGGTGAAGACGCCATTCATTTATGTGTCGACAACTGTAAGGCAAACCGCGTAGCCGAAGACGGAATTTATATGCGAATCGTTTATCCCGAGGAGCCGATGAATAAAGCTCCCGTATTTATCGTTATGGGAGGGAGCACCTTGGCTCGCGGGCTTACGCTTGAAGGCCTTGTTTGTACATATTTCGGAAGAAATACCAATCAAGCCGACACATTGATGCAGATGGCGCGTTGGTTCGGATATCGTAAGGGTTATGAACTCTTGCAGCGAATTTGGATGCCAGAAGCAATAAAGGATAAATTTATTTTGCTGGAGGAAATTGACGAGAAGTTGAAATCCGAATTCGAAGATTTCATGAGAAAGGGGAAAAGCCCTGCGCAATTCGGTCCGAGAATAATGACTTCTTCCAAAATCGCTCGGTTTTTATTGACGTCTAAAAATAAATCGCAGAATGCCGTAGAATGCGAGTTTGATTTCAGCGGAGACAGTTACGAAACCACAAAATTTGAAGATAGTGAAGTACTCGCCGATAACATTGCGGTTGCCGAAAAGTTTATTAAAAAAATCGGACCTGCTTCTGTTTCGAAGGTGAACGGTTCTGCGTATGTTTGGTACGCCGTTGACGCGAATTCCGTTATCTCCGACTTCTTGGAGAAGTATAAAATTTTTGATTGTTCGGCCTTGAGCAAAGATTTCCCGATATTTTTAAATTGGCTCGGACAAATGAATGCGGACGGAAAGTATCTGAAATGGAATGTTGCGGTCGTGGGGGATCAGGCCGCACCGTCAAAATGGAATGTCGGTGAAATATCCGTGGGAAAAATCGAACGTTCGAAAAAAACCGATCCATCTTATATTGACATAGGCTCTTTGCGTTCGGGACTTGATGCGTTGTGCGATGTTATACCCGAAAACCTTACTCCGGAACAACAAGCCTTATTTCGGGAGACGATCAGAACCAGAAAACAAATCATTTTCGTACGAGGAGATTTGGGGCTGGAAGATACACCTCTTCTTCTGCTTTATTGCATAGACAAAGAGCGAGGGAAGGAGACTCCTGCAGGCAAAAAGACAAAACTCAACAGTAAGTATGATATTATCGGTTTCAGTATAATTATTTCCGGAGAACCTTCCGGAAAAGGTCACGTTAAAGCAGTTTCAGTGAGACTGCCGAAATAATACATCGGAGGCTTAATAATGCTTGATTGCCACATTTTACATATAGACTATGGGGTATCATACGGAAGTGTTACTTTAAAATCTCTGCAAAATGACAATGTGCCTGAGCTGGACTTGCTTGTTCGAGAGGCGATTCAAAACAGCTCCGATGCCTCATTGCAAGAGCCCGGCGATTGGTTTCGGGTAAATTTTAATACGGGTATTTTTTGTCCCGCAGCCTTGAATTCTTATATTACGGGCCTTCAGTCTGTTCTTGATCGGAGATTCCCAGGCAAAGAAGCGAGTTTTATGGAAATTCGTGATATAAAAACATCAGGTCTTACCGGATGTATACGAAAGTCCGAAATAGCAGATGACGATCACGGTAATTTCTTTAAGCTGATTTACGATACGGGTAAGCGGCAAACTCAGCAAGATGCAGGCGGAAATTGGGGCTTCGGAAAAAGTGTTTATTATCGGGTGGGCGTCGGTATTGTTATTTTCTATTCCAGGATAAAAACGGAATCGGGATACGATTCAAGGCTCATCGTTACCGTGGTAGAGGATGAAAGCAGTCCGGATGCTTTACTTCGTTCGCTTGATAATCGATCTGCCGGAAAAGCGTGGTGGGGGATCCGGGATGGAGAGGATCTATTGCCTCTGACCGATAAAGACTCGGAGTTTATCAAAGCCGTTCTGGATGTTTTTAAACTCAAACCTTTTAAGGAAGATGAAACCGGCACTTCCATTATAATTCCTTATATCGATCCCGTTGGTTTATTGGGAGACATTATTCCCGACGAAGCGGAAATTCGTGATGATATTAAGCAGTCTTTTAAGAAGACATGGGGAGATAGATTGGAAGATTATTTGACGCTTGCCATTCAAAAATGGTACTGTCCGAAGATACATAACAGAAATCTCAAAAAATTCTGCGATAAGAAATGGCTTTCGGTTTCGGTCAATAACAATCCGATAAGGAAAGAGGATATGATCCCATTTTTTGATCTTGTGCAGGAACTGTATACGACTGCCATTTCCAAGACGTATGGCTTCGAATATGTAAGCGAACAGTTTCCCGGAATCAGTTCGTATCCGGTAAACATAAGAGGTTATCTGGAGGGAAGCACATCGGGATATGTGTCCGTGATAAAAATTTCAAGAGACGATTTGGGCAGTGCGATGGCATTGTCTCCATATGACTATATCGGGAAATTTGAAGCGGATGGCGGATTAAATGAGCCTGTTGTAATGTATACGCGCGATCCCGGGATGGTGATCGAGTATGCCGTTACTGGCGCATGGGTAAAAAATATTTCACCGCCGGAAAGTGATAATGAATTTCTTTTTGCTTTCTATATGCCGGATACAAAGAAAAAGATAAGAGATAATTTGTCTGTTCCGGAATATGCAGGAGAAACGCTCGGTGAGTATTTGCGTGCCTGTGAAGCATCAGATCATATGAGCTGGGTGGATCCTGCAAAAATGCAGATCGTCGATCGCATTCAGAAAAACACCGTAAATTGTATTATAAAACAACAGACAGCAGATAAGAAAGTTCAAATCGAAGCCACCGCAAGTAAACTTTCGGGAAAATTAGGGCGAATGTTACTTCCCCGTGCCGGTTATGCAAGCGGCAGCCGAGGCGGCGGAAGCGATGGAGGCTCCGGAGGAGGTGTAAAATTAAAAGATGTTTCTTTCGAGATTCTGTCAAGATCTTTTAACGAAAGCAATTTGATCCTTGACTTCTGCTTAAAGTTATCTCACGCTAAAAAGGATGTCGATGTTTCCGTTATCGTAGATTCCGAAGGCGGAAGGATCGATTCGGCTGCATGGCAGACAGATATCGGTACTTTATTCCCTGCAACCATAGCCGGGTTGACCATTCATTCTGCAGGTTCCAAAGCAACCGAATCTCCCGTAATGGTTGATGCTGCCTGCACCCCCGATAATCCCGCTATTGTAAATGAGTATTTAAGGGTAGAATTGGGACAAGCTGTCGGAAGTTCACAATATACATCGTTTAAGGTAAAATCCAGTATTCTGAACATTGAACTCAGAGGAACCTTAACGATTCATGCCAGAGACAAGAAATATAATTTCTCATTCAGAGTTGTATAAAAAGGAGGCGCAACGATATGGCAAGTTTGAAATTTTATCCGACGCTTACGGATGAGTTGCGCAATGATGCGGGAATTAATGTCGAGAAGTATATATTTTCGTATTTGTACGGCGGAGAAGAATGCGGATTAAAACAAAAAGGATCTTCCTCGATAAAACTCAGCGACCCGTTGGAAATATGGAAAGTGGAAGACGAAGGGCTTTCATTCAGGAAGAAACTGACAATAGCTTATCCGCAGCTGTTGTATGGCGCAGCTGGGATAGCATGTCAAAATGCGGAAATAGGGATTTGTATCATTTGGACAAACAATCAACTCACGCTGACCGGATGTATCTTGCCCGAGAAAGACATTACTACTCCGACCGGGAGAATTTGTGAATTCTCGTATTCTTTCGGGCCGGGACAAATTACGGGAGACCTCGAGCTATCGGTATGCTTGTATATAAAAAAGAAAGCCGATTCCGTGCTTCCCGGTGAAGAGAACCTTATGAACGAAGAGGGCGTTTCAATAGGGGAGTTAGAGCGAGTAGTTATAGATTTTACAAGCGCTTATATGGAATTTCCGATTGAAGAATACGCTTCTGAAAATGAACCTCTTTGGTGGGTGGAATTTTCTCAATGGGAGGACCCTAAGACCATTGAACTGTTTAGTAAAGAAAACATATGTATTTATCTGAATCCGAACTATTCGGCATGTCCCATGACGGATGGAAATATCCAAAACTTGGATCTGTTGGTTGATATTTTGTCGACGACGTACCTTATGATGTTTAATCGTTTAAGCGAATATGATTTGAAAGCTACTATTGAAAATATCGGATTGGAACGAAATACCATATGCAGTATCCTTCATCAGTTTATTGAAAGCTGTAATGCAACGGAATTACGCTTTGAATCTTCCGAAAAATTGTTAAAGAGCCTGCAGATCAATATCAGAAAAAAATTAACGGAAGGTGATGAGCAATGATTCGTTTCCAGCAGCTTTCCGCCGAAGAGGCAAAACGTATATTAACTGAATATGACAACTATGACGATATTACATTCCGGGATCTTGTAAAGAATTGGGAGCAGTTTAATGTGACGAACGAATACCATCCTTCATATCAGGAATTTCGTATGGCGCTGATTGAAACATTTAAAGAAGCTCGAGCTAAAACAGGCGGAAAAATGAATTATCTTTTGGATCTGTATATGGGGCTCGAATTGTATCGGTTGCTTCGGCCGGGGAAGGAGTTTTCTGCAATACAATCCGGTGACGACAGCATATGGAGATACATTTCCGTTAAGGTGATGCCCGATATTACATATCTCAGATACCCTGTTCCGGAGAAGAGCGTCAGAGATGAGGGCGGGCGCATGAATCACAAACGCTTTTATGCCGCAACTCGTCGAATTTGGCTTAAATCTCTGTGGTGGTATATTCATCTCAGTTGGCAGGGATCCGAGGAGAAGACATTTGAAGTTTTGAAAGATAACGGTACCGACAATATTAATAAACTGATTGAAACCCCGGGCCGCGGATACAGAATTCCGTTATATAGGGCAATGATGGCGGAGTATTATCGAACGGAACCTCATAAAGTAAAAGAATTTGCTGCATTTACGAAGCTGAATAATGCAAAGTGTGCAGTGGTAGAACCTGCCCTTACAGATGGCGGCGAGTCGGAATATGCACGCCGTTTGTTTGAAGAACTTTCCGAATGCAGAGAGGAGGACGATCATGCTCCAAGAAGCAATACGCAATAATTGGGCAACCGACATAAAAGGATATGCTCAGATCATTCCGGGATTGAAGGATAGCGACTATCCGGCGTGGACTATCAGATTTGAAGACAGTTACGGTGTTGCTCTTCCTTATAACGGCGTTGAGGAAATCAACGAACACTTTTCAAACGCACATATTTACAGTACGGATATCGTGTTCAACAATATCGGGGTTAAGAAAGCGATCGTTTTGAGTACGACTGCCGAAGGAATGGAAGGTGCGTTTTCGGCATTATGCAGTGAATTAATAGATCCCGGTGAAAATGGCGAAAAACGAAAGAGAATTCTTTCTTCCCCCCTGGAATGGTGGAAATCATGGAAAGAAATGATCGGAAATCGCAATATCGATGCTCGAATTTATGATGTTTTGGGAGAGCTTTGTGTCCTTAAACTGCTGGTCGAAAAAGGTGAGGACGCCATTTGGAATGGCCCGAACGGTGCATCATACGATATAGAAACGGATAAATATTTTGCAGAAGTAAAATCAACCATAGCAAGAGATAAACGTGAGGTTACCATCAGCAATTTGACTCAGTTGGATCCTCCCGGCAAGCCGTTATGTGTTATTTTATGTCAATTTGAGCCTACAGCTTTAACAGGTTTATCCATCGACAGCATCATATCGGAATTCCGTGAAATGGGCTATAATACGGCAGAGTTGAATGCTAAACTGTTCAAAATGGGATTGGAAGAGGGCATGAGCGCCAGAAAAAAGACATTTGTTTTGCATGCAATGTTGAAATACACGGTAGATGCTGATTTTCCGCGTATAACTTCCGCTTCGTTTGCAGGTGGTGTTATTCCGGCGGGAATTGTCAAGCTCTCATACACAGTGGATCTCGGCGGGATGATCCCGGAGTCGATGCTTGAAGGTGACAAAACAATAAAATGATTTATAAAACAATTGACCTGTGCGCCGGGATAGGCGGAATCCGTAAAGGATTTGAACTTACCGGCGGCTTTAAAAATGTTTTATCCGCAGAAATCGATGAGGCGGCGTGTAAAACATATGAACATCTTTTTGGGGAAAATCCGAAAAATGATTTGACGAGTGAAGAGTTCAAGAAAAAGGTTTCGGCAACAGAATATGATGTTCTGCTTGCAGGTTTTCCATGCCAAACATTCAGTATTGCAGGGAAAAAGCTCGGATTCAGGGATACGACTAAAGGCACGATTTTCTTTGAGATTGCGGATATAATTTCAAGAACCAATCCGCGAGCCGTTTTTTTGGAAAATGTTGAGAATTTAGTGTCGCATGATAACGGAAAGACATTGAAAACCATCATTGCGACATTGGAAGAAGAATTACAATATCGCGTAATAGGGGTCTCTCTTGATGATGACGGATCTTACATTTACAGCTTAAAATCTTTCGTGAGGAATTCAAGATTTTTCGGTTTGCCCCAAAATCGTCCACGGGCATATATCATGGCTTTCAGCAAAAAAATATATGGCGATGGAGTAAAATTGCTTACGGAAGATATGCCATTGGAAAGTGAACATGTAATCGCGGCTTCGCTGACTGATATTTTGGAGCATGATGTTGATGACGTTTATTATATGTCCCAAGGATATTTGAATACGTTAAAAAAGCACAAAGAAAGAGAAAAGGCGAAAGGGCACGGATTCGGGTATATGGTAGTTAATGCTCCGGAAATAGAAACGCCCATCGCAAATACATTACTTGCTACAGGCGGATCGGGGAAGGAGCGTAATCTGATCTATCAACCTAAAATCGGAGTTGCCGGAAAAAAAATATCCACAAAGCAGACGGTGCTGAATGATGAAGGCATTAGGGTAATGACGCCTACAGAGTGGGGGCGGTTACAAGGATTTATCGGTTATGCCTTTGTCGATTGTTTTGGCGTTGATCATTTTTCTTTTCCGGAGGGAGTATCAAGAGCACAGCAATATAAACAATTCGGTAATTCGGTAACCATACCGGTTATTAAAGAACTTGCGGGGTTTATGTTGGAGTGCTTTGAAAAAATGGATACGGCTCAACAAAATTACATATTGACTATCTGTGAAAAAAATAGAAGTATAACAAGGCGCGATGTTATGGAAAAATTGAATGTAAGCAAAGAACATGCGGCAGATTTACTGCAAGCATTGGTTAAACAAGGTAAATTAACTTTAATAGGCAGGGGTAAGACTTCGAAGTATGTAAGAAGTATATAAACCGAAATCTCGGAAGGTAACTATTAGGGTGCCTTGACGAATAGAAAAGTATACTTTTGTTTAGCCGTTCTGACAGACGGATATTGCTTAATGACATTTGGAAAAAATATTCGTTTCAAAGCCGTGGTTTAAGACCATGGCTTTTGCTATATATGAAGATTGCAACACATCAAGTCTCGCTGTAAAAGTTTCAGCTGTGTTTACGGTTATCGGTTTTACGGTGATGGAACGTACTGTTGCGTCGCGAAATAGACGATGAACTTTTGTTTGATATTGTATCTGTAATTGAAGAATTGCCATCTCTCACATTTTATGTTACAATATCAGTATGCGAAAGGGATATCGGATCTTGTCCGTCGAGGCGGCGGAGATTTATAGGGCTGAACAGGAGAATGGCGTTGAGGTTGGGTATAAGCTGCCCGCTCAAAAGGGAGATGGCAGCGCTCGGTTGCCCGAGAACAATACCAGTGCCCGATTTCGGTTGTTCAAAAATAAGCTGGACGATTGCCTCGATTTAAGGGAGCTGGAGAAGGTCTATCCCAAACTCTGCCGCAAAAAGTTCGCCTTTTTCGATGAGCGCGGAAACGCCTACACCCTCGCCGTCGTCAACGTTACGTTCAACTATACATACAAGCCGAATGGCGGCAAGCCGGTTGACCTTAAAACATTGCGCGAGTATTTTTACGAGAACGGCTTTTGCGTGGATGACGTGCGGTATGTTCGATACAAGCGCAGTGCGGGCAGCTCGCGCGAGGGGAAATGTCTCTTTATCGACGAAAGACTTTTCAATCACATGGCGAAGTGGAGCGCGTGCGGGCTGAAGCCGCAAACCGATTTCGCCTCGTGGGAGTCCTACCGCGCCCTATCTTTAAGCAGTATCAAGGGTACGCTCGAAATTCCTTTGACAGGCATCCTCTTTGTGCCCGATTTTCAGAGCGCGTTTGACGATGAAGTCGTCTCCGTGGAGATGCAGGGCGGCAAGCTGTGCGCGGAGCAGAAAACGGCGCACATCACCAACGACATCTGGGACGGCGAGAGCCTTCTGGACGAGAGCGCGTTTACGGGCGAGTACGCGGAGCGGCATATGCTGCTCCTTCGCAACAAGTTTTTCAAGTCGTGCGCCTTCCGCACGAAGCTGCAAAAGTGGTTTTGCGACAAGGGCATAACACTTGATGATCTCAAATCGCGCGGATTTGTGACGCTCGCCGAGGATATAAGCCAAATCATTATGGTCACGACGCCCAATAGCCTAAAATATCTCAAATTTGCGGGCGGACTGACAGAGAAGAACATCAGACAATGGGCGGCGCATACGGACGGCACGTTCGGCGTCGTCAAATGGGAGAAATCCACGCGCTTTTTTCACGGCGCAATGGTGCAGTCGAGCTATCAGCTTTTGAACACGCTGCCGCTTTCGGAAGATGAAGCACGGCAGCTCTTGCAGCCGAGCATCGACTACATCTCGCTCCTGCGAAGCGATATCGACTTCATGCGCTATCACTTTTCGGACGCCTTTGCGCGGGAGAAGGACGGCGACGAACGCCCCGAAGGCCTTGCGGAGCGGTCGGACGTCATCTTCACGCTCATGAAAAAGTGCCCGCATTTCGACGAGACCGCGCTGTATGTCAACTTCCGAAACGACGTCGTGCGGAGCCTGAAAGAGAGATTAAAGCGCGGGCATATCCTTCTGAACGGCACAAATGCCACCCTGTTCGGCAACGGCCCGGAGCTTCTGAAATATCTCGCGGGCGAGGAGATCGTAAGCGAGTTGAAACCAGGTCAAATTCGCTGTGAACGCTTTGCGGACGGCGCAAAACTGCTCTGCGCGCGCTCACCGCACATTACGATGGGCAATCTGTATTGCGTGGAGAACGCCATCGGCGGCGAGATTTGGAACTACTTTGACCTCGGCGAAAACATCGTCTGCGTGAACGCCATCGGCGAGAACATTCAGCAGCGATTGAACGGCTGCGACTACGATTCGGACACGATGCTGATAACGGACGACGAGCTTTTGGTAAACGCCGCCGAGCGGCATAAGGAGCTTTTCAAGGTGCCTGTATGCAATATCACTGCTCAAGAAAAGCAGGAGCAGACGCTTGCCGAGCTCGACCACGACACGAGCGTCAATAAGATCGGCGAGATCGTCAACCTCTCGCAGAAGCTCAACAGTCTTCTGTGGGACGCGCTCTACCACGGCGCGGATGAGGAAAGCGTCGCCGCCATTTACGATGACATCTGTAAGCTCGCGGTGCTCTCGGGGCTGGAGATCGACAAGGCGAAACGCTCGCTTGCGGACGTCCGCGTGGGCAAGGAACTGTATGCCCTCCGCCAAAAGTACGCGCAGCCGTCACCCCAATTTTTTGCGGAGATCGACGAGCGCAAGTCAAAGAGCTACGTCTTTTACCACAAGGTAAATATCCTTGGGGATTTATTAAAAATAGGTAAATAAACAGCAAATTCGTTGTACCGACTGTCGTTTGGCAGTCGGTATTTATGTGATTAGTTGTTAAAAATTTTTCTTTCGATATTGACTTAATCGCATAATTTTGCTATAATTTTAATATAATTAAAGTTTATATAACAGAAGCAATAAAT
>ERZ1090863.1011-NODE-1012-length-13203-cov-6.734028_pt1 | contig 13203 bp, 10 predicted proteins | sample MGYA00478480_ERZ1090863 | MGnify/ENA primary metagenome ERZ1090863 (study PRJEB33644, sample SAMEA5815746) | chicken gut metagenome | biome: Chicken; feature: Gastrointestinal Tract; material: Caecum | place: Ireland | collected 2019-01-01 | study: A study of...
ATGTTACAATATAACATGGTGTAATATGGACGTAATAAAGGAAAAACTTAAACTTCTTCCTGACTCTCCGGGCGTTTATATAATGCTCGACAAATACGGCAACGTCATCTATGTAGGCAAGGCGCGCGTGCTCAAAAACCGCGTAAGGCAGTATTTTCACAATACCCCCAAGCCGCAGAAAGTTATGCAGATGGTGGCAAATATCGCCGACTTCAATTACGTCATCACAAACACCGAAATCGACGCGCTCGCGCTCGAAAACAATTTAATAAAGAAATACAAACCATAATATAATATTCTGTTAAAAGACGACAAAACTTATCCTTATATCAAGGTTGATATGCGCGAGGAGTTTCCTTCGTTCTATGTCACGAGAAAGATCAGAAAGGACGGGGGCAGGTATTTTGGCCCTTTTATGGGCGGCATAAACTACCGCGATATCCTTGATGTCGTTCAGCTTTTATACGGCGTGAGGCTGTGCCGCACGGCAATAACGTCGAAGCCAAAGCGCGAGTGTCTGAATTACCATATAGGCAGATGCGCCGCGCCGTGCGCGCATAAAATCTCCAAAGAGGACTACGCCGTGCGCGTAAAGCAGGCGATAGCCTTTCTCGACGGCGATTACAAGGGCGCGCAGACAGTTTTGCAGAGCAAAATGCTGGCAGCAGCAGAGTCGGAAGCTTTCGAGCTCGCTATGGACTATAAAAATAAAATATCCATGCTGTCAAAGCTCGAAGCCAAGCGTATAACTTCGATAAACAAGGCTATCGACGCCGACATAATAGCTTACGCAACCAACAACCTCTATTCGGCGATAAACGTGCTCGTCACGCGCAAGGGCATAATGCAGGGCGCGAGTTCATTCGCACTCGACGAAGCCCATATGACCGATGCCGAAGCGCTCACGTCGTTTATTACGCAGTATTATTCTGCCCACGAGGCACCGTCCGAAATTATTGTGCCCGACTATTGCGAAAAAGAGCTCGTTTCCAACTTTTTTAAGGAAAAGCTCGGTAAGTCGGTCGAAATTACGGCGGCAAAACAGGGCGTAAAAGCCGAACTTTTAAAAATGGCTGAGCGCAATGCACATGATTATCTCGAAAAGTCGGTAGATAAAATAAAGCACCACGATGACATGACTGTAAATGCCTGCAAGCGCTTGCAGGAGCTTCTGTCCCTCAAACGCTATCCCCGCCGCATGGAGTGTTACGACATCTCCAATGTTTCTGGCGTGGATAAGGTCGCTTCCATGGTCGTATTCATCGACGGCGAGGCGGACAGAAACCAGTACCGCCGTTTTAAAATAAAGACGGTAGAGGGTGCCAACGACTTTGCGTCGTTGCAGGAAGTCCTTCTGCGCCGCCTTTCAAAGCTGGGCACGGAAGAGGAGGACAGGTTCCCCAAGCCCGACCTCGTCGTCATCGACGGCGGCAAGGGTCAGCTTTCGGCGGTTGCGGAAATTTTTGAAAAACTCGGCGTGAGTGACATCGAGCTCATCTCCATTGCAAAACAGGACGAGGAAATTTTTACTCTCAATTCGCCCGAAAGCATAAAAATACCCCGCCGCGATTATTCCCTCCGCATGGTTCAGCGAATAAGGGACGAGGCGCACCGCTTTGCGATAACCTATTTCCGCAATCTTCATTCTAAAAATATGCTCAAAAGCGAGCTTGAAAAGATTGAAGGTGTGGGCAAACAGCGCCGCATAGCCTTAATGGAGCGCTATTCTACGATAGACAAAATCATGACCGCCGACGTCGATGACATCGCCAAAACTCCGGGTATAAGTTTAAAGGTGGCGCGCGCCATTAAAGATTATTTTTCAAACTGATATGACACAGCTTAACGCAAAATTAATAGTTTCAGATTTTGACGGCACATTGATAACTTCCGACCAGCGCATTCTGCCCGAGGTCAGGGAGGCGATAACACAGTATATAGCCGACGGCGGCATTTTTGCCGTATGTACGGGCAGGATTCTCGCTTCCATTCTTCCGAGAGTGCGTGAATTGGGGCTTAAAGGGCTTGTAATCGCCTGCCAGGGCAGCGTAATCGCCGATATCGAAACGGGCGAATATATAAAGCACGGCGGGCTCAGCCCCAAGCAGACCTCTGAAATCTGCGCCGCTATCGAAAGTACGGAGCAGTCGGTAAATGCGTACAGTGACGAGCATTTTTACACCGACATTCCCAAAGACAATAAATATTTAAAAATGTACGAAGAAATAACGGGTGTCACGTCGCAGAACGTAGGCGAACGGCTTTCGGATTACATTGCGCGCAACGGTATTAAGTGTCAGAAGGTGGCAAGCCTGTGTTTGCCGCGCGCCCGTAAAAGATTATATAAATTTCTCAAAGAAAGGTTCGACGGCAAATACGACGTCACTTGCAGCGCAAATGTGCTCGTCGAAGTTTCGCCGCTGAACGATACAAAGGGGGCGGCTGTGCGCTTCCTCGCGCAACGCTACGGCATAGACATGTCCGAAACTGTCGCCATGGGCGACAATTTAAATGATCTATCCATGATTGAAGCCGCGGGAATTGGCGTCGCCGTCGGCAACGCAGTCAGGGAGCTCAAAAAGAAAGCCGACTATGTCGCCGTCACCAACGAAGAAGGCGCCGTGGCGCAGGTAATAAAGCTGTTCGGATATCGCCATGATTGAAAAAAGAGCTGAAACCGAGCTTTTAGCTCCCGCAGGCGACATTTCCTCGGCGTACGCCGCAATAAACAGCGGAGCGGATGCAATCTATACGGGGCTTAAAAGCTTTTCGGCGCGCGCCTCGGCAGATAATTTCAATGTTAACGACTTGTGGGCGCTGTGCGAATATGCCCACGCGCTTGATGTCAGGGTGCATGTCGCATTAAACACGCTCGTCAAACAGAGCGAAGTTGAGAATTTTATTTCATGTGCCGTCGCTGCTCACAACGCGGGCGCCGACGCTCTTATAATTCAGGACATCTACCTCGGCAGATATTTAAAGCGCACATATCCGCAGATGCATCTGCATCTTTCAACGCAAGCGGGGGTAAACAACGTATACGGCGCAAGACAGGCAAAGGAATATGGATTCGACCGCGTAATTCTCGCGCGGGAGACGCCGTTTGAAGAGATAGAAAAGATTGCCAAGATAATTCAGACCGAAGTCTTTGTGCAGGGCGCGCTCTGCACATGCTTTTCGGGACAATGCTATCTTTCGTCCTTTGCGGGCGGCAACAGCGGCAACAGGGGCAGGTGCAAACAGCCCTGCCGCAAGATGTATTCTGTCGACCGCGAAGGGTTCGGACAGCAATCGTACGCAATTTCGCTCTCCGACCTGTCGGTGGGGGAGGACATATTAAAGCTGAGCGACGCGGGCGTGTACTCTTTCAAAATCGAAGGCAGAATGCGCCGCCCCGAATATGTTGCGGCGGCAGTTTCATACTACCGCGGTATACTCGGCGGGGAAAAGAATAAGTACGATTTATCCGCGTTAAAGCGCACGTACAACCGCGGCAACTACACAAAGGGTCTGGCGTTCGGTCAGGATAAAAGTTTCATATCATCGGCGGTGCAGGGGCATATCGGTGAATTTTGCGGTGTAATCAAAGTTAAAAACGGCAATTATGTCTGTCATAGTACTATGCAATGTACGCAAGGCGACGCATTTAAAATACTTCGCGACGGCAAAGAGGTGTGCGGGGCTACGTTTGCGGGCAATACGAAGGACGGATTTTGCCTTAACAGCCGCGTCCGCCTTAAAAGCGGCGACAAGGCTTTCATCACCACCGATGCCCGCCTCAACACCCACCTGTTATCCCGCAAAAAGTTGCGCCCCGTAACTCTTTCGGTGTATATTTCCGAGGGCGACAATATGCGTGCGGAGATAGACGGCATGGTTTTTGAAAGCCAATTCGTTCCGTCTGCCGCGCTCAGCCGCGCTGTATCGCGCGACGATATAATAAGATGTTTTGACAAGGTCGATACTTACCCTTTTGAAATCGATTATTGCGTTATAAATATTTCGGGCAATCCTTTCGTCCCCGCATCTGTGCTCAACCAGTTCAGGAGGGAGACGTATGCCGCATATTTTGCGCGCATCTCTTCGTCGGGCAACCGCCCGATAGAGGGGGTTGAAAAGGTCAGTCTGCCCGCAAATGTCGGTGTTAACAGCCGCACCGCCGTTATCGCCCGCGACCTGCGCGGCGTAAAGGCGGACATAGGCATTTTAAAGCCCGACGACTATTCGTATATCGATATCAATAAAATAAATGAGTTCGACGGGCAAAAATATTTATTTCTGCCGCCGTTCATCAACGGGCAAGCGCTTGAAAACATAAAACCCGCCCTTAATTTTTTCGACGGCGTCTATTGCGACGGCTACTGGGCAGAGCAGTTCTGCCGCGAGCTGAACATTAAATTGTTCGCGGGCACGGGATTCAACATTGCAAACAGTCTCTCGCTTTCGCAGGTTAAAGCTGATTTTATTGCGCTTTCCAAGGAAATCACGCTCGCCGAAGCGCGACCGCTCGCCTGCGAAAATACGTTCTATCTATCGGCGGGCGGCATAAAGGTCATGGACATGATCTATTGCCCGTTTGGCAAGACTTGTAAGACGTGCGACAGGCGGGATTGCTACTCGCTTACCGACGAGGACGGCAGAACATTTCCTCTGCGCCGCTATAAGGCGGGAGAATGCCGCTTTGAGCTTTTCAACTGCGCAAATCTCATCTCGCCCCAGAATTTCACGGGCGCTCTCGCCGATTGCACGCTGTGCGACCCCCCGAAAGTGCTTTCCGCGCTCAACGACGGCGAAAAACTCAAAAAAATATTTAAAAGCTACACCTCGGGGCACGCCAAAAACCCCGTGTTATAAAAATTTGTTTCCAGGTTTTGTATTCAATAATCAGTTGTTAAAAATGGACGAAAAAAGTCTTTCACGCCTCGAACTTAATAAAGTGCTCTCAGCCTGCGCGGATTACGCCTGCCTTGACGGCACAAAGGCAATCTTTGCCGGGCTTTCGCCGTCGACCGACCTCTCCGAGGTCAGGGACAAGCTCGCGCGCACTGCGGAGTGCGTAAAGCTGCTTTTCAGGTATGGAATAAGCGGCATAGAATATTTCCCCGATGTCGAAGATCTGCTCGTCCGCGCATCAAAACGCTCGACTCTTTCGTGCGCAGAGCTCAGGCAGGTCAATCTTTTGCTGCGCTCCGCGCGCATTGCTTACACTTCGATAAACGGCGTCGACGACGGCGAAATTGTCGCAATAAAGGGCGACAGCGCACGCATTTATTACGACAAAAATTTAGAGGACGACATTACCGAAAAGATAATTTCGGACGACGAAGTCTCCGACCACGCGAGTTCCGCGCTCTTTTCGATACGTTCAAAGATAAAGAGCCTCAACGAACGCATCCGCTCAAAGCTCTCCGAATACGTCACGGGCGACACCTCGCGATATTTGCAGGACGGCATCGTCACCATGCGCGGCGACAGGTACGTCATTCCCGTCAAAGCGGAGTACCGTTCGCGCGTAAAGGGCTTGGTTCATGACCGTTCGCAGTCGGGCGCAACATTTTTTATCGAACCCGAATACGTGCTTGAACTCAACAACGAGCTCGTCGCCCTGCAAATCGACGAAAAGGAAGAGGTCGAGCGCATTTTAAAGGCGCTTTCGGGGCGAGTGGGCGACATGTCCGAAAGGTTAAAAACCGATATGGCGGTTTTAGCCGAAATCGAAAGTTATTACGCCCGCGCGCAGTATTCTTACGCAAAAAAATGCGTCCTGCCGCAGGTCAACAAGCGCGGCTATATAAACATAATCAAGGGCAGACACCCATTGATAGATCCTCAGAAGGTTGTGCCCGTCTCGTTGGAACTGGGCGGCAGCTACAATTTTCTTCTCATAAGCGGCGCAAATACGGGCGGCAAGACGGTTACACTTAAAATGTGCGGACTATTCTGCCTCATGGCGGCGTGCGGCATCTTCGTGCCCGCGGCGGAGGGAACGACTGTCTGCGCGTTCGACGATATTTTCTGCGACGTCGGCGACAGCCAAAGCATTGAAGACAGCCTTTCAACCTTTTCCAGCCACATTACAACGGTTATCGACATGTGCAAAAGGGCTACGGCCGGATCGCTCGTTTTAATCGACGAACTCGGCGGCGGCACCAACCCCGACGAAGGTCAGGCGCTCGCCAAAGCCGTCGTCGAACATTTCCTCAAAATAGGTTGTCGCGGCATAGTCACCACGCACTTTACTCCCTTAAAGGAGTTTGCTTACACCGTAGACGGCATAGAAAACGCCTCGATGGAGTTCGACGCGTCGACTTTAAAGCCGCTGTATTCAATAAAAATAGGTCTGCCCGGCGCAAGCAACGCGCTTGCTATCTGCCGACGGTTCGGAATGGACGAGGAAATACTCGACCGCGCCGTAGGTTACCTATCCGAGGGCGGCAAGGCGTTTGAAAATATCGTGCGCAGAGCAGAGGAGAGCAGGGTAGAGGCGGACAAAAAGCTCGCCGAAGCGCAAGCGCTCGAACGCAATTTAAAAGAAAAGCTCGCCGAGGTCAATCGCAGGATTGACGAACTAAACAAACAGCGCGAAAGACTGACGGCAAATGCCCGCGCCGAAAGCCGCAGGATAATAAACGAACGCACCGCGCAGGCTGAGGAGCTGCTCGACGAGATTGAGCAGCTGTTCAAAAAGGAAGAGCTCAGCCAAGGCGACCTGATAAAGGCGCGCACGCTCAAAAACAAACTCAAAGATTCGGCTTATTCAAACGATGACAGCCAGCAGCCCGTAACAAACTACGTTGAGGCTACTGCCGAAAATCTTCACGTCGGCGATGATATTTTCTTTGTAAAGCTACAATCCGCCGGACAGGTGCTCTCCATAAACGCCGCAAAGGGCGAGGTGGAAATCGCCTGCGGCAGCATAAAAACGCGGTGCAAAATTACCGACTTGCAAAAGATAAATTCGCCAAAAAAGAGCGCAAAATTGCCCCGCAAGGGCGAAGTCAGGGTGAGGAACGCAAATTCTTCGACCCCTACGCAGCCGCAGCTTGAAATCAACCTTCTCGGCATGACCGTTTCCGAGGCGCTGTACGAGGTCGATAATTTTATCGACAGGGCGGTTATGAGCAATCTCGAAGAGATAAAGGTCATTCACGGCGTCGGAACAGGCAAGCTGCGCGAAGCCATCGCCCGCCACCTAAAAGGGCATAAAAACGTAAAAAGTTTCCGCCTCGGCAAGTATGGCGAGGGAGAAACGGGCGTAACTATTATCACGCTCAAATAATAAACGCATTTAATTGCGGCAATTAATAAGCAAAATTTGACCGCCTCCTAAATAAAATATTAATAGTTATTTTAATTTAGGGGTAAACTTATTTTGAAAAGCAAATTGGCCGCAATAGTTATAAATGCAATTTTGTGTGCGATAATCGTAGCCACCTGCATAGTCGGCTTTGCCGACGGCGGGGCGGTGCAGGTTTCGGGCGAGCACGACGAGCCGTATTATTCTGCCGGGGAGACCGCCTGCGGCGTGTCGCTCATGTTCAACGTATATCAGAACACGTCGAATGTGTATAAAATTCTCGACATTCTCGACGAATACAGTGCAAAAGCCACCTTTTTTCTCGGTGGGAGCTGGGCGGACGACAATGTCGACTGCACCCGCGAAATCGCCGCGCGCGGACACGAAATAGGTTCGCACGGCTATTTCCACAAAGACCAGTCGGCTATGAATTATCGCCAGAACATTGAAGAAATCAGCCCAAGCGTCAAGCTTTTAAACGCCGTTTTAGGGGACGAAATAAAGCTGTTTGCGCCGCCCTCGGGCGCATTCTGCGATGCGACCCTATCGGCGGCATCATCGCTCGGGTTAAAAACTATTATGTGGTCGCGCGACACCATCGACTGGCGCGACAGCGACGTAAACCTCATTTACAGCCGCGCGACAAACAACATATCTTCGGGCGAGTTCGTCCTCATGCATCCCATGGACGTGACGGTTGCGGCGCTGCCCGATATACTATCTTACATAATTTCAAACGGTCTGGCGCTCGTCACCGTATCTGAAAATTTAGGAGAATAATGGTACATTACAAACAGTTAGACAACGGAATAAGACTTATCGTAAAGCAGATGAGCGGACTGCTGTCCGTCACAATGGGCATAATAGTCGGCACGGGCGCGTGCGTCGAAACCGACGAGGAGGACGGTATTTCGCACTTTATCGAACACATGATGTTCAAGGGCACTAAAAAGCGCACGGCGTTTAAAATTTCGGACGAAATGGATGCAATCGGCGCGCAGGTCAATGCGTTCACGGGTAAAGACATTACCTGCTATTACGCAAAATCAACTTCCGACCACGCCGCCGAAGCCTTTGAAATACTTTCGGATATCTTCCTCAATTCAACCTTCCCCGCAGACGAAATGAAGAGGGAAAAGGGGGTAATAATCGAGGAAATTTCCATGAATGAGGATACGCCCGACGATTTGTGCCTCGATTTGCTCTCCAAAGCGTTCTTCGGTGAAAAAAACTACGGCAGAAATATCCTCGGCCCCCGCAAAAACGTGCGGGGATTTAAAAAGTCTGATGTTCTCGCTTACATGTCCGAACGTTACACGGCGGATAACATCGTCATCTCCATGGCGGGCAACATATCCGTCGAAGAAGCGCAGGGGCTCGTCGAAAAATATTTTGCCGACGTCCCCCGCGGCAGCGGCGTCAGGCGCACAGTTGACGTGCGCCTTCAAAGCAAAAACCTTTCCAAAAAGAAGGACATTGAGCAGGTGCACATCGGCATCGCATATCCTTCCATGAAGAGGTATGAACCGCTCGCCGACGCCACCATGATCGTCAACGCCGTGCTCGGCGGAAGCATGTCGTCCCGCCTCTTCCAGGAGGTCAGGGAAAAGAGGGGACTGGCTTACACCGTCTATTCCTACCTCACGTCTTACAAGGACACAGGTTCGCTCGTCATCTACGCTGGCGTCAACTCCGATAATTACATGCAGTCGGTTGAGGCGATCGACGCCTGCATAAAAGACATTAAAAATAAAAATATCACCGAATATGAATTCCGCCGCGGCAAGGAGCAGTTGCTTTCCTCCCAGATTTTCGCGCAGGAGAGCACAAGTTCGCAAATGCTTCTATACGGCAAGGAACTCATTTACAGCGGCAACATCTACAATTTTGAAGAGCGCGTAAAAAAGATCAATGCCGTCACATTTGCCGACGTTATGCAGGCTATCGAATATAATTTCGACGAAACGTACAAGGCTACCGCACTCGTCGGAAGGGTGGACAAGCACCTGTGAGCGACCTCGTTTACGGCTTTGAGCCTTTCTGCGATGTCGACAGCAGGTTACTTATTCTCGGCAGCTTTCCTTCGGTAAAGAGCCGTGCGCAGAGCTTTTATTACGGCAATCCGCAAAACGCCTTCTGGCGTATCCTATCAGCTTTCTTCAAACAGCCCCTGCCGGTCAGTGTGGAGGAGAAAAAGCTTTTCCTGCGCCGCAATAAAATCGCGCTGTGGGACATCGTCACTTCCTGTGAAATTGTAGGCAGCGCCGACAACACCATCAAAAATTACAGCGTAGCCGACCTTAAAAAAGTTATGGATATAAGTCCGATAAAAAAAATTATTTTAAACGGCGGCACGGCGTATAAGATATTTTTAAAATATTATAAAGATATCGCCGCGCCGTACATAAAATTGCCTTCAACCAGCCCCGCAAACGCGCGGGCAAAAGATGAGGAATGGTTTGATGAATTATCGCGAACTTTTAAATGAACTCGAAGGCTTAGCCGACGAAAAATACCGCGCATTCCATAAAAAATTGTTAAAGAACGACAATGTAAACGTCATCGGCGTGAAAATACCCGTCCTGCGCAAAATCGCCCGCTCATTCAGGGGCTGCGAGGACGAGCTTATGTCCTTTCCCGATGAATTTTACGAAGTAACTTTTATAAAACTTACGGCTGTCGCAAACCTTCCTTACGAGCAGTTTATTCTGCGTTTAGACAGTTGCGTTAAACTCATGGATAATTGGGCTACATGCGATTGCTTTTCGCCCAAATGCGTCGCAAAACACAGGGAAGAGTTTATTCCGTATATCGAAAAGTATCTTTCGCAGCCGCGCGAGTTCAGCCAGCGTTTTGCGCTGACCACGCTTCTTTCGTTTTATGTCGAAGAAAAATACATAGATTATATATTTTCGTGTTGCTGCCGCGCAGATTCATCACTCTATTACGTTCATATGGCGGTCGCATGGCTGGTCGCCGAAGTACTTGCAAAGCACTACAAGCGCGGGGAAGAGTTTTTGAAACATGGCCTACTCGACAAAAAGACGCACAACAAAGCCATTCAGAAAGCAAAGGAAAGTTACAGGCTTACGCCTGAACAAAAAATAAACCTCAATAACTTAAAGAGATAGTATTATGGAAATCTTAGAACAACTGACAACCGAATTCAACCTCCGCCCCGACCACGCAAAAAACGTAGTCGACCTTTTAGACGAGGGCAACACCATCCCCTTTATCGCGCGTTACCGAAAGGAGATGACGGGCGCTATCGACGATCAGGTTTTAAGGAAATTCGCCGACAGATACGAATACCTTCTTAACCTCAAAAAGCGCAAGGAAGAGGTCGCCAAGGCAATAACAGAGCAGGGCAAGATGACCGAAGAAATTCAGACCGCGATCGACGGCTGCGCCACGCTCACCGAGATCGAGGACGTCTACCGTCCCTTCAAGCAGAAGAAAAAGACGAGGGCGTCCGTCGCCATCGAAAAGGGCTTGAAGCCCCTCGCCGAATTCATTCTCGAACAGAACGGCGACCCTTATGCCGAGGCAGAAAAGTACATAGATGCGGAAAAGGGGGTAGAAGACGTCGCCGCCGCAATTGCGGGCGCGCGCGACATCATTGCCGAAATTATTTCGGACAACGCCGAACTCAGAAAAAAGCTGCGCACCCTCTTTGAAAACCACGGTGAAATTCAGGTTAAAATGGTTGAAGATGACGAGAAAGGTACATATGCCATGTATGCAGACTATGCCGAACTCGTCCCCGAAATCAAAAATCATCGCGTCCTCGCCATAAACAGGGGCGAAAAGGAGGGGTGCCTCAAAGTAAAGCTCTACTTCAACCCCGACCTCGCCAAGCGCGTATGCACCGCAAAATACGTTCATTCCAAGGGCGCCTGCGCCGACATAATAACCGAGGCCGCCGATGACGGTTACGACCGCCTTATAGAGCCGTCTATCGAGCGCGAAGTGCGCGCCATTCTCACTGACAGGGCATCCGAACAGGCGATAAAGATGTTCGAAGTCAACCTTCGTCCCCTCTTGTTGCAGCCCCCCGTAAAGGGCAAAGTAACTTTGGGGCTCGACCCCGGTTACCGCACCGGCTGCAAAGTCGCGGTCGTAGACCCCACTGGTAAAGTGCTTGCAACTTCCGTAATCTATCCCGTGCCCCCTCACAATAAAATAGAGGAGAGCAAAAAGATTATAAAAGACCTCATCGCAAAGTGCGGCGTAAACGTCATCGCCATCGGCAACGGCACGGCGAGCAAGGAGACCGAAATTTTCGTGGCGGAACTTCTAAAAGAGATCGACGCCGACGTCAGCTACGCTGTCGTCAACGAGGCGGGCGCCAGCGTATATTCGGCGAGCCCCCTCGCGGTTGAAGAATTCCCCGATTACGACCTCACGCTGCGCTCGGCGATCTCCATTGCGCGCAGGTTGCAGGATCCTCTCGCCGAGCTCATCAAAATCGACCCCAAGTCGATAGGCGTTGGTCAGTATCAGCACGATATGGACAAAAAGAGGCTGGACAGCGTTCTGGGCGGCGTGCTTGAAGACTGCGTAAACTCGGTCGGTGTCGACCTCAACACAGCGAGCATTTCGCTGTTGAAGTTTGTTGCAGGGCTTAATGCGGGCATTGCCAAAAATATCGTCGCTTATCGTGAAGAAAACGGCGCGTTCACCGAAAGAAAGCAGCTTTTAAAGGTTTCAAAACTTGGCGCAAAGGCGTTCGAGCAGTGCGCGGGCTTCCTGCGCGTGCCGGGCGGTACAAATATTTTTGACAACACCGCCGTCCACCCCGAAAGCTATGCAAAGGCAGAAAAACTGCTCTCTCTCTTCGGCTACACCACCGACGACGTCAGGAACAATAACCTTTCAGACCTGCCTGCAAAGGTAAAGGAATTCGGCGAGGATAAAGCCGCCGAATATTGCGAACTCGACAAAGCCACTATGAACGACATTATTTCCGAGCTCATCAAACCCGGGCGCGATGTGCGCGACAGCCTGCCCGCACCCAAGCTCCGCCGCGACATCATGGGCATAGAAGACTTAGCCGTCGGCATGGAGGTGGAGGGCACTGTGCGCAACGTAATCGACTTCGGAGCGTTCATCGACATCGGCGTTCACCAGGACGGGCTCGTACACGTTTCCGAAATCAGCGACAAATATATCAGACACCCCTCCGACGTTTTGAAGGTCGGTCAGCGCGTAAAGGCGGTAATCATCAATCTCGACGTCAAAAAACAGCGCATAGGACTTTCAATCAAACAGGCCAAAAAACAGGCAAATTAAAGCATAATGTCAGGTCAGCGTTTGCACTGATTTAAAATGGAGTGCCGAAAGGTGCTTGATTTAAACAGTAATGTCATTTCGACTAAGCGAGCGAAGCGAACGCATGGAGAAATCTCTTTATATAACGGCTCATTTTCATTGAGATTTCTCCGCTCGCTATCGCTCGGTCGAAATGACAGATAATAGATACACACTTTTCGGAAACTCCGAAATTAAAAAAAGTACTTGACAGTTCAACTGCTTTATTGTAATATTTTAGTATAACATCAAAGGAGAGCAAACACCATGTTTGAAGAAATTGCAAAAATGCTCGCAGAGCAGCTCGATATCCCCGTTTCCAAGGTCACCCTTGAAAGCAACATCATTGACGACCTCGGCGCCGACAGCCTCGACATCGTCGAAATGCTCATGACGCTCGAAGACAATACGGGCAAGACCATTCCCGACGAAAAGGTAGCAAACATCAAAACCGTCGGCGACCTCGTAGAAGTTCTCAACAGCTTATAATTTAGTTTTGCAATTGTTCAACGGCCCGCAAAATTGCGGGTCGTTTTTATCGGATAAAATTTATGAATAAAAAACCTGCGCGGAAGTTTTCCGCGCAGGTTTTATAT
>ERZ1090863.1012-NODE-1013-length-13202-cov-6.625770_pt1 | contig 13202 bp, 12 predicted proteins | sample MGYA00478480_ERZ1090863 | MGnify/ENA primary metagenome ERZ1090863 (study PRJEB33644, sample SAMEA5815746) | chicken gut metagenome | biome: Chicken; feature: Gastrointestinal Tract; material: Caecum | place: Ireland | collected 2019-01-01 | study: A study of...
TAAATAAATAGTTTTTTTAAAAAATTTGACAAATAGTGCCAGATCAATTAAAATATAGACGAACTAATGGCGCAATTAAATGATTTTAAAATTGGAGGAGTATATAGTGAAGAATAAAGATGCAATTTATGCAAGAACATTTCGGTTTGTGAATCCGAGTTGTAAGTGCGAGATTCATAATAGTCCTGAGCGTTATAAGTGTCCTGACAGGATAATAATAAAGCCTTCCCGTGAAAAAGTTCATAAATTTGTGTTTGCTCCGGAGGAAGGTGGTTTAATTGATGAAAAAATGAAGAGAAAAAATGAAGTGAAATCAAACCAAAAAATTCGCATAATGTCTCCACTGACAGAACTGTGGGAATTAGGAGAATATGACAAAGAATATACCAAAAAATTGATAGATTATATTGATAAGTATGGATTCTTTTGGTCGATATCAGAGGAGCACGAGTTTTATTCTTATGATCTATTTCTGTTTATAAATAGGCTTAGAAAGTTACATGAACTATTTGACATATTGGCTTTACATGAAAAACTAAAACATGACAATTCTGATTTGTTAAAGAGAGAGATCGATTATCTTCACCTGTTTGAATTGACCTTTTTTTATATATTTTCAGCGCATATAAGGCTAAAGATAGGAGGTGTTTTTGATGAGACTTGCTTTTACTCCTATGGAGATGCATGGTGGTACCCATATAATGCAGACTTGAAATGCTATGATATAAATAAAAGTAAACGAATGGAAACAAGTGAAAAAATATCTTCTGTGCATCGACGTCAATCTGATGAAGATAAATATGATGAATATTTGCTCAAAAGACATCATCAAATTTTAACGGGTTTGCGTGAGCGTTTGAATTCGGGAGATGTTGCGGGAAATAGAGTTCGTTATACAGGTGGAAATTTAGATATAGATGATGTGGTGCGTTATCCAGATTTTCCATATCGATCTGAAAAAATAGACGATATTTCAGAGGCAATTGAATTCTTTCACAGAGTAATCCCATTAGAAGATAAAGAGGGAAGGCTTATCGCCGATTTTCTCTATACGTTCATAATGAGGGTGTCCAAAATAAGGATGATTTCAGCGGATGGGACTATTAAAGTAGAATCGCGCAATGCTTTTTTGGATAGCAGGAAATTTTCTGAATTTATGAAGGAGCAATTGGTTAGCATTGCAAAAATGGTATACAGAAAAGAGCTCAACTGGGGATTACAATGCATCCACCCAATACGTAGTGAAGATTTTGGCTATGAATGGAAAATTCTTGATTATTTGTCTGCTTTATATTTTGCTCATTTTTTTACAACTTCAGATGATCCGGAACTTCGCAGATGTGCAAAGCCGGATTGTGGATTTTACTTTTTAGTTAAACGAACAAATCACAAGTATAAATATTGTAGCGATACATGTGAGAGTGCTATGACTACAAGAAGATCCAGAGGAAAAGATTGAAAATCAAAGGGCGTAAATAGAATTCCCGAAATAATATGAGAAATCAATTCAAAAGCTAAATTTTGTGTCCCAGTTCGGGGCTTTCTCTTACCGTTAGGATGAAATACAGCTACCACCTGTACTTTAATTGTTCTTCAAACTGCCTTACTCCCTCTTGGGTCAGCTTATAAAGGCTCGGCAGATAATTTATCTCTTCCCCATTGTCCAGACAAACGGGTGCAATGTTCAGGTTATTCAAAGCGTACATCCGTTTGTCGAATTTCTTTTGCGATTTTTCTGCAATGTAGTCATTGGATATTTTAATCTGTTCTGCTTGGTTCTTGGCCTTAGAGTATTGCTGAATTAGATCCCAAAGCTCGTTTTTGACTTTGGTACGGCGGTCGGAGGCATCAATAGCTTGGTAAGCATCACGGCTGGTGCGGTAGTCGCCCGTAGGTAGAATAGAACGAATGTCATCTTCCATTAAAGCGGGAGCATCAGAAACCAAACAGAGTAGGGTATTCCATGTTGGACGGCAGTCATATATTTTGCCGATCTTCTTGTTTTCCATTTGCAGTTCCATGCGAAGGATATTACTGCCGTCTGGAAGTGCGTCAAAACAGCTTTCCTGTTGGGCGCTTTTGGCATATACAGCGAGAGCTTGCATGGTATTCTGTACTTTGTAAGAGTACATATCTTTTTCTGGATCATCGAATGATTGCAAGACGTATCCTTTCTTGCAAGGTGTGCGTTTCAGGTAATGGATATAGGTCGGGATGTCAAATTCTGGACCCATTTCAAGGTTCATACAGAGGTCTGCTCGGGAGAGGCTGCATTCATATACGTCAAAGGAAAATTCCCACTGCATAAAAGCATCGCATAAGGCACCATAAACATTATTCCAAAATGCGGGATCAGCAGGAGCGATTCGTCTATAATCATCCTCCTGTTTCTGTACGAGCAGAAGAGGCGAGACAATGATATTGATAGAACGAACGGTTTGATTGTGTAACTGAACACGAAGTCCTTTTTCGACCTGAAGTGTAGGAAGAGGATAGAAAAAAGAAGGACATTTATCTGGCCACAAACCATCGCGGTCAGCATTTTTCAGATGATAAAAAATGTTTTGGTAGTCTTCATAGCGTAGTGTATGATAGAGACTGAACGTATGGATGGAAATATCACCCAGTAACATCGGAATTTTTAAGAACATATAAATCCTCCTTATCATATTTTATTTATCATTCGTTGTAACATAAATATAATTACAAATCTACTCGATACTGTTTTATCTCTCTCGAATAGCAGTCATTGACAAGCAGCAAGGCAACTGACAGCAAGTGATGAAGCGCAAAGAGAAGAAGTGCATAGAATCGAATGGAGCAGCAAGAAGCATAACAGGTCATAGCATGTACCATCTTACCCTATTTAGATAGCATAGAGAGAAAAGGGGAAGAAGGGAATACATAATAACCATACTGTTGCATGTGTTTTATTTTTCATCATGGTATTTGAAATACTGTGATTTATCATATATGCCCTTGAGGTGGCAGCACAGATACTAGCTGCGCTTCAAGGGCATTTGGGCTGTCTCTATTATAGTAGAGAAAACCGGCATGATGCAATGATTTATACAAAAAAGAAGCCGATGAAACTGCCATAAGGTGGTTTCATCGGCTTTTGTTTCTGTTAGGCGGCATCATCCGTTGGAGCGTTCGGCACGGAAAGCATTTCCTCTGCGATCTGACGCTTGATGGATTCATCCGCTGTCAAGGCGCGCTGGAGATCGGTCTTGATGGGAGCATATTTGAGGGCCTGTTTGACCACGGTTTTCTTGGCCATTTCCTCATAGTTAGTTTTCCAGGGAGAATAGCTGGAATCAAACGCTTTGGAGTAGGTCTTGGCAAAGGCGTCCATATCCAATTTGGACATGACAGAGAAGCCATAGCCTCCATTGACGGTGCGAAACAGTCCATAGAAGTAAGTCACTTCGCCGCGGTCAGAGTAGGCGGGGCGGTGAATCAGCTTGGGTTCAAGGCCATACTCATATTCAAAGTAATCGTTCTCGTAGACGGCCTGTGCCTGGATGGTCTGCATCTGGCCATTGCGGTAGGCAAGATCGATCAATCCTTTGTAGCCGATCTGGAACTGACATTCGAGGGTGCCCTTATTCTTATAAGGAATCAGGTATGCCTGCCCCAGGGGTGTGTTCGGTTCCAGCCCCAACTGTGCAGCTGTGAGCAGAGCGCTGATAAAGCTCATGGGGGTGCACTGCTTGAGCTGCGGGGTGTTGTTGAGGGCCGAGAGGGCGATTCGGGTAAAGCGTTCCGGCGACATGACCGAGGGCAGCGCCTTTTTCAGTTCGGGAGCCATAGCCCGCACCATGTCCGGGATAGACATGTCCTTGGTCAGTTTGACGCCGGTATCTTTGGCGGGCTGAAGCTGTGCCTGGGCCTGCAATTCGCTTTTCAGGTCATAATTGCCTGTATTCATCATGATCTCTCCTTTGGTTAGGCAGCCTTGGTTACAGTGAATCTTCGGCTGGTGGTGGTTTTGCTGTACTGGTTATAGATGTCCGGCTGTTCTGCTTTGAGCCGCTTGGTATCCAGCCTTGTGGTGTCGCTGGAGACCCATGACACCCGGTATGGCTCAGCGATGCCATAGGCGGCATCCTGCATTTCCAGCTTGATCTTCTGGTCGATGGCGCTCCGCTCTTTTTCCATCTTGTCAATGAGGGCGGTCAACTCCTGACGGCGGTTCAGCAGACCATTGCATCCCAGCAGTTGAACAGACTTTGCCCTGTTGGATTTGAAATAGAGCTTGGCGATTTCCTCCGAACAGCTGCTGCTTCCATCCGGTTCCGGCAGGACATGGGCCAAAATGTGCTCTTTCCAAAAACGTTCCTCGATGGTGACGAGGTACTGGATCAGTTCTTCGTCCCGCTCGATTTTGCGGATGATAAACTCTTTGCCAAAGATCATGGCTGCAATGTACCAGCAGTCAAACCCGGACACAGCCAGATAGTGCTGCACCTGCATCTGATAGTGCAGAGGAATCGCCCCATCCTTCCATTTGTCGGCGGAATAGGGCGATACCGTTTTGCATTCCAGCCCAGCTTTCTGTCCGACGATCAGCCGGTCGAAATCGGCCAGCATGATGGGGTGTGCCTCGTTCTGGAAGATGGCGTTGGCCCGGCGTACTTTGAAACCGGTGGCCTCCATAAAACGGGAGGCTACGTATTCTTCCAGATCGCGCCCCTGCCGCATGGCCTCGTTGTCAGCCTCCTGTATGTCGGTGCTGAGCTTGTCCTGATATACCTGAAAGGCTGAGACATATGGATTCATGCCGGTGATAGCTCCGGCATCCGTCCCGGTGATGCCCTGCCTGCGGGTGCAGAGCCAATCGGCCCGGGACAGACCCACGGTGGAAATCATACGTTTCATGCGGTGCGTCCTCCTTCCCTGACCTTATGGGCTTCGTAATCCCGCTCCAAAACCGGCTTCATGATCTCGGCCAGTTCAGGCGTGAGGGTGTTGGGGTCGTTCATCCAGAGCTCATAGAGGTAATCCAGAGGGCAGTTTTGGACCAGCAGGTGGGTCCAGACAGCTTCCGGCAGCATACCATTGTCCGCAATGTAGATCATGGCACTGACCAGATGGCATTTCATCTCGATCTGGTACGATTCCAGAAGGATGTGGGAAGGGCTGGATTTCTCCACATCCGACAAATACTGAGACAGTTCTTTGTGCAGTTTTTCGATCACTTTTTTCATCTCACATTCTCCTTGGGCTTATGTGGCGGCCAGCACCATCTTATAGGCGCGGTCGATGAGCGGATTGCCTTCTGCTGTCCGCAGGAACAGATTTTCATGGTAGTTCTTGGTGCGGCGGATGGGTTCGGCATGGGTGGCAAAATCAGAGACGGCGTTTACAAACCGCCAGCCATTCTTGCCCACATGGTCAAGGTCGGGGGCTTCAAAGTAGCGCAGCTTGAGATCATCCAGCAGGCGCTTGTTGTTCCGCTTCTGTGCGTCGGTCATATCTTCGGTGACAGGGAAGAACTCATTCATGAACTCCATGACCTTCCGGTCCGACAGCTTGATGCCGGTCAGGGTGTGAACCTCCTTGCCAAGCTCCTGCATATAGTCGTTGGCCATCAGGATAGTATCCCGCGCTTCTTGAACGCGGCTCATCACGTTTTCGGTGTGGCGGGTGCTCCAGATGCGCTTTGCCTGACCCAGGGCCAGGTTGAGGGTGTTCTGGCAGACCACACGGATGGGAGTCATGGCAACCTTGACCCCGGAACTGCCGTCATGGCTGTTCAGAACCACCAGATACGGGGCGATCTCATCTCCGGCAATGATGTACTTTTCAGGCATTCGGGCCAGCAGCCAGACTTTGCGGCCTCCCTGCAGGGAACCGGCGGTTTCATAGGTGACGCCTTCGCCCAGAAGATCGTCGGTAAATTTGAAGGCATCGCTGTTCTGCACCACCTGATAGCGGTCGGTCACGATCCCGAGCGGGGCGTGGTCGGTGCTGCGGGTGTTGACTTTGTAGCCGGGAATGCGGTCCCCGGCAGAGGTATAGACGCTGTACTGTTCCACCTGCCAGTCCAGACCGGCCAGAATCAGTGCATCATAAGAAGTGGGGGCGTCCATGACCTGCACACCAAGACCGTGCCAGGGCTTTTCGCGGACGTAGAACATGGTTTCGACACAAGCAGACATAATGATTCTCCTCTCTTTGTGTGATTTACTGAAAGATTTTTCGGATGAGTTCGGTTGCTACAGCGGAAACAAGGGCGATTGTAAGCGTGAAAACGATATCTGTGATGCGGGTGAGAAGTCTGAACATGATGGGATGCTCCTTTCAAAAGATAAAATGAGAACCGTATGGACGGTTCCATACGGTTCTCAATGATAATATACAGTTATCAAAAGCTGACTTTCCGTTTGCTTGTGCGGCTATCACAACGGGCTTTTCCAAAATTTTTCAAAAAATTTTTTGCGGGGCTTCAAAACGTCAGTGAGTGTCTACCCTGTTTGCTATACTATAGCTGCGTTCCGGGGAACACAAAAACGACGAGTGAATGTGAAAGGAGAATTGCCATGTATTGTCTCAAATGCGGTTACAAAATCCCGGCTGGCGCGTTGTTTTGTCCGAACTGCGGCGCAAAGGTGCAGGCAGCGTCGCCTGCTCAACCTTCCGCAGTACCGTCCGGGACAGCCCAGCCTGAAACGGATGCTCAGCTGGATACTGGCTCGTCAGAGCAGAATGAACAGTCCACTGCACAAACGCGGCAGAAGCCGGAAGGCCAGCCCGAAGCCGTGCCCCATGTCGGTCCTTCTGTGCCGCCTGTTGCACCTCAGTCCGCGCAAAACAACGCGCAGCCGGCGGGCGACCCGCTGGCTGCAATAGTGGGGAAACACGCTGACTACTATCTGGCTGAGTTTAAGAAGATCGATGCCGGACAGAAAACCCGCTTCAACTGGGCGGCATTCCTGTTGGGGCCAATCATGTGTTTTTACCGGCGCAGCGGGGAACTGTTCAAAAAGTATTTGCTGCCTTTTTATGTTGCTTTGCTTGTAACGGTCTTGGTCGCTATGGTGAGCATTTTATTGAGCTTGAGCGCAGCCACAATGGCCGTTGGAGTTGTATTAATGATGGCCTCCGGTGTGTTTGGGATTGGCGTTGTTATATTTGGCTTGGTTAACACCATTCGCTTTGGTCGGAATTTCAACCGGGAATATTACACTCACTGCAAGCAGCAGCTCACTAGACCCGTGCCCGAGCGCAAAGTCGGCACCAGTATCAAAAACATCGTGCTGTTTCTGTTGGCGCTGACAGGCGTTTGGATTGTGATGAGCATTGTGAGTGGCCTGCTCTCCATGTTCATGCTGAGTGCTGCTCTCAACAGCATCTGGGGGGATGATTCTTATTATAACGAGGATACCTATGATGAAAGCAGCTCGTACTATGATGAGGCGGATTCTTATACGGAAAGGCCGGCCAGCAGCGAGAGACAAACGGCATCTTCTACATCGGAAGCTATCACAGAATACAATTTGCCGGTCGGAACATATCAACTGTGGATCGGCTACGGTGGAACGACAGCTTCTATCCGTCTGTGGAATGAACCGTCTGATCCAGAAACACCTTGGTATTGCGATATGATTCTTTGGAATGGTATAGACGCAATCGTGGATGAGTATTACGGCTCGGCTTATGTGTCCGATGACCTTCAAACGATTATCTGCGGCGATTATACATTTGGAATTGGTTATGATGGCTCGGTTTTGGTAGATGATTCGTTGTCTGACGTACCGTATGATGTCATTTATTATAGCGGCGACACTTCTATGGAGACAGGACTCAATGCGTTGATCGATATTTCAGACGAGTTTACTCCAGTGACAAAGGAAGCAGTAGATGCTTATTCGGACCTCTATAGCTTGGACCGTACCATCATTCATATGTCAATGTATTAAAGAAAAGTGAGGATATCCATGTTTTGCACAAAATGCGGCGCAGAGCTGCCTGAGGGGACCAAGTTCTGTCCGGCCTGCGGTACACCGGCGGAAGTGCGGATTACCGGAAATATTTTTGTCAGGCTGTGGAATAATGAAAAATTTGGTTGGGCAGCAGTAAAATTGAATCGCGCATTAAATATCGTCTGGTTTGTGTTTGGCATCTTTCTTTTGCTGATGGACGCGGGGATTTTTGGCCTGATCATTACACTGGGCGGAGCGCTCGGCATCTATGAAGTATGGAAAAGGAAACAAGACCGCATTCATACAGTCTGCCCGACCTGCGGCACAAAGATCAAAATCGGAAAGAAATTCTGCGAAAAGTGTGGAACGGCGATTCCCGTCCAGCGGGTCACGCCGGATACCCTCGAAGAAGCCGGGGCGGAAATCTCGGTGAGCCGGAATGCAGGTTCTTTAACCGGAAAAAAGATCGGATTGATTGCAACTGTTCTGGGTCTTCCGTTTTTGATCGCTGCGCTTTCCGCATCAGGGATCGTAGAAGCCGTAACTGACCCGGCGGTCTACAACATGAAAAACGCCGTCTGGGACGATTTTGGGCCGCAGACGTTGAACGAGGTCGTGGACGATAACTTCCGTGGCGCGGAATGGTCCTCCGAGTGGCTGGACGATGCCAGCGCAATGGTGTACATACAGGGATATATGCCGTTCTATTCCCAAAATGTCCGTCTGACCTTCTATTATGAGGAACAGCCGGACGATGGAACGTTTACCTTTCAAATCAACAGCGTCGATATGTTGGGCGATATGGAAAGCTACACGGATATCTGGAATATCGCGCTCTTTATGGAATTTATGTATAGCGCAAGCAGTGAGGCATCCAGTGCAGTAGCCTAGCGGCAGAAAAACACCCCATTTGCCGGTGGAGGACAAGTCCTCTGGCAAATGGGGTTTTGATGCTAAACTTGAAGTTTCCAATTCCGGCGGCAGTAGAGAATCTGCCGTACTTCCATGACGTCGCCTATGACAACGTAGAAGATCATAAAATGGCGCACTTGAATCCGAATCCGTAATTTATCATATTGGCAATGGGAAATCACTGGGGCAAAGAAAAAGGCACAGCCGCGCTGTGCCTCAATTCTGGGATTGGTTTGTCATGGTGTCCAGGAATGCCGCCAGCGCCGTGCGCTGTTCGGGAGTCAGGCGCTCGATCTGGCGCAGCAGGCCGTCTTCGGCGGAATCAGCTTCTCCTGGCACGTCAAAGAAGGCTTTCATGGACAAGCCCAGCTCGCAGCAGACCAGTGAAAGGTTCTCCACCGAAATACCTTTCTCGCCCAGCTCTACAGCACGCAGAAAGCTCTGGGAGATCCCGCAGCGGTTGGCCAGCCGGTTGGTGGTCCAGCCTTTGGCCTCCCGCAGCTGCTTGATGCGGTTGCCGACATCCATTGTCATCCCTCCTTATATGCTCCTACTGTAACAAAAAGAAAGTGGGATGTTTACATTTTTAGAGATATGTGGTATTCTTATAGTGAAAGTATTGTGAATTTTTACATCTATAAAGATGATTTTCGACACCAGACGTCGGGCCTGGCCCGATGTGGGAAGATAAAAATTTTTCTATTGAAAATTTTGCAAGGCCATCGAAAGCGCCAGTCAGTGTCCACCCCGTATGCTATAATAAGGCCACCAAAGCAACAGGGAGTGAAATCAGATGGAATCAAATGCTGAAGCAAAGTCCGCGCGCCTACTGGAAATTTATGCTGACCTCAGCCAAGGAGATGTGCTGTCCAAGGCAGAACTGAGTACGCGGTATCATGTTTCGGAGCGTAGCATCCAGCGCGACATGGAGTCGCTGCGGAGCTTTATTGCCAACCACAATTTGGGACAGGAAGTGGTCTATGATTACAATCAGAAGGGCTACCGCTTAATCCAGTCCAATCCCAAGGGTCTGACCAACGATGAAATTTTGGCGGTCTGCAAAATTTTGCTGGAAAGCCGCTCTTTGCGCAAAGATGAGATGCTGCCTATTTTAGACAAGCTGGTGGAATGTGCGGTGCCGGCGCAAAATCAAAAGTTGATAGATGACCTGATTTTAAACGAGACTTTCCACTACATCCCGCCTCATCACGATAAGCGCATCTTGCATAGCCTCTGGGCGCTGGGTGAGGCGGTGCGGCATCAGCAAGTGTTGGAAATCGAATACGAACGGATGAAAGACCATGAGCTGGTCAAGCGCCGGGTGCATCCAGTGGGCATCATGTTCTCCGAGTATTACTTCTATCTGACCGCTTTTCTGGAGGACAAGTCTCACTTTGAAAACCCCGGCGACCTTTTCCCCACCATCTACCGCATCGACCGTATTGCGTCCTTCCAGGTGTTGGATGAGCACTTTCGCGTGCCCTACCGCGACCGTTTCGAGGAGGGCGAGTTCCGCAAGCGGGTGCAGTTCATGTACGGCGGCCGGTTGCAGCACATCAAGTTCCGCTACACTGGGCCTTCCATCGAGGCTGTGCTGGACCGTCTACCTACGGCCAAGATCGTGGAGGAGGATGAGAACGGTTGGACCGTGGAGGCCGAGGTGTTTGGGAAGGGAATCGAGATGTGGGTGAGGAGTCAGGGGGAGTATATAAGCTCTGCTTGTATATCAGATATTTAATGGAATATCAGTAGTATTCAGTAAATGCTTATAAGGAGGATTATTGTATGGGCACATCATTTGAAAGGGGCACACAGGGTGAAGTTGCAAAAAAGGTCAGCAATATCCGTAAATCGGAAATGAATTCTGGCAAAAGCGCGGCTACTCCAGAAGAAAGATTTAAGTCACTTCGCAAGCTTGCAAATAATAATAACGCAGAGGCTCAGTATCATCTAAGCCAGTGCTACCTGAATGGAGAAGGGACGGAAGAAGATCAAATCGCCTATCTGTTCTGGCTTAAAGAATCTGCGGAGAGCGGCTATGCCGAGGCTCAGTTTGAATTGAGCCAGCTTTATTATAAAGGCGTAGGTGTAAACGAAAGCGAAGAGAAAGGCATGTACTGGCTCCGTAAAGCAGCCGAAGGCAACAGCCCTCGAGCCCAGTATGTTATAGGAGGCATGAGTATCAATGATGATGGAGAGGTGCAGGATGCGGACGCATTTTTCTATTGGATGGATAAAGCCGCCAAAAATGGTTTTGCTGACGCGCAGTATTGTCTAAGTCTGTGCTACGAGCTTGGTATCGGAGTGGAGGAAGATGAACAGCAGCATACATACTGGCTTCATAAGGCCGCAGAAAGCGGCTCTGTCAATGCCCAAAATGAGCTGAACGAATTAGGTGAAGAGTCAGAAAAAACTGAAGACGATGATGATATAGATTTGGATGAATTTCTGAACCACGCGCAGGAAGAGCTTGGGCAGATGATTGGCGATCTTCAAGCTTCACAGCTCAAACTTGCTAAAGCAGCGGCCACACCAGAAGAACGTTTTGAGATTCTCCATGAGCTGGCAAAAGATGATTGTGTTGAAGCACAGTATGAGCTAAGTCAGTGTTACTTGAACGGTGATGGGACGGAAGAGGATGAAACAGCCTGTTTATATTGGCTCAAAAAAGCAGCAGAAGGCGACTGGCCTGAAGCTCAACTTGTCTTATCAGGATACTATCTCGGAAAAGATGAACCGACTGAGGAAGATATGACCAATGGAGTAAAGTGGGTTCAGAAAGCAGCTAACAGCGGTTTGGCTGAGGCACAGTATGGACTAAGCTTGTGCTATGAAAGTGGTATGGGTGTAGAGGAGGATGAAACGCTACGTATATACTGGCTCCGCAAGGCTGCAGAAGGTGGTTATGCTGATGCTCAGGAGGAGCTGATTGAACTAGGTAAAAAAATTGCAAATGATGAAGATGATATAGAATTTGAGGAATATGTGGAACAGCCGCGACCCAAAACAGAACAGTTGGTCAGCAACGTTCAAAGTCTGCAAACAAAATCTGTTGATATAGTGGACGGGAACTCTGGAAAAAACTCTAAATCGGGTGGATTTTGGAATACGGTTCTATCAGTGGCAAAAGCAACAGCAGAGATCGTAACGGAAGTGATAAACAGTGTGCCTCTTCACGACAAAAAAGCAGGACTTTTTATGTTGAACAAGAGTCTGTTGTCGGATAGCTTCAAAGCGTTGACACCGTCGGAAATGTCCGGTAAACAGTGGCAAAATATAAGTGCTAAGTTGGGCAATAGCGTGGCCTTCGATACAGTGATTGGGTTTATTGATACGACGCTTTTCTCCAGCGGTAAGAATGGATACTTGTTTACTGATGATACTGTGTACTATCAGGATCTGTTTGGTGCTCCTGAAGTGATTCAATACGATGAAATAAAGAGTATGAAAGTAATCGGTAGAAATAGCGACAAGGATTCAAACAGAAGTCTTGTTTTTACATTGAAAGATGGAAGCCAGATTGTGTGGGATGAGACCTATGTGAATAAAACAGCTGTGCGCAATTTGATTGATGCACTAATCACAATTGAGAATCCGGAACAGACAAAGTGATTTTGATCAAAAGAGTTGAAGAATAAAGATCAACGAAAACCGGTGACGATCATGACGGAGAATAGAGTCCCCAAAATCTATGATAATAAGCAAGAGTCGCGCTCAATGTTTTATCATGATAAGTGCGACAAATACGATTATCTGATTGCAGTTGGATGTGGAGCGGTAGCTGGCATAGTAGATATTTTCCTGGTAGGAGCTCCGACAGAAAATGCTATTTTATTAAAATGGTCGGATGCACAGGTGGACCATGCAGTCAAAACGTTTGCAAAAACTTGTGGATGGTCGCCAAGAGAAGGAAAGGAAAACAGCGTAGCCAGTGCAATAGGTTTTCTCGAAAAGAAATTTCTGGTGAATTATGATCAACGGCATTCAGGAGATGTTGGCAATCTGTTTAAGATGTCTCCTAAAAACCATCATCTGAAGTCATTGGCGCATTCACCGGATATTGTGGGGCTTTTTTTCTCAATACTGAATCAATTTACATCCACCGCATCTTTTTTCGATAATGGTCAACTGATTACGATTCAAACAGACACATATGAATTGCAGGGCCATAATTTGATTTCTAGGGTGTATCTGAGAAGTCGGCTCATATGTGCAAAATGGAGAAAATGACAGCAGAAGCAGCAAGGAAAAGAAAGGCCTGAAAAGAATCAGCTCTCTTATCATAGCGGGTAGCGATACGCCTGAAATCTTTCAATCGACAAAAACAGCGCTCTATTACATTCCGGCGCTTGTAAGTTTGCC
>ERZ1090863.1021-NODE-1022-length-13122-cov-9.036810_pt1 | contig 13122 bp, 10 predicted proteins | sample MGYA00478480_ERZ1090863 | MGnify/ENA primary metagenome ERZ1090863 (study PRJEB33644, sample SAMEA5815746) | chicken gut metagenome | biome: Chicken; feature: Gastrointestinal Tract; material: Caecum | place: Ireland | collected 2019-01-01 | study: A study of...
CGCCTTGCTCGCCGGGATCGCCTTTGTCTCCTTTTTCTCCCTGCTCGCCTTGCTCGCCGGGGGCGCCGTCCTTGCCGTCCTCACCGACGACAACGCCGAGATTCTCGGTCGTGCCGTCAGAATACGTGACGACAAGCTCTCCGGCATCGTTGACGACGGTGGACGTTATGCTGCGCTCTCCGCAACCCGCAAAAGTGAACGCGAGCGTGATCACGAGCAAAAACGACATCACGATCGTCATCAGCTTTGCCATAAAACTTCCGATCTTACGATGCATTTTGTTGTCTCCTTATAAATTTGTGTTTTTTTGATGAAGTCTGTCCTGAAAAGCTTTTTCGTATTTTTTTCGTCCGTTACACCTCCACTGTGTGAAGTTTTCGGGGGAGCACGAAACATGTACCCCTTTTATGTAAATCATTTTAACTCATTTGAGTTTTTATGTCAACTGTTTTGAGTTATGTTTTAACTCATTTTTTGTAATACAATTACTCAAAAGAGTAAACTATACCGTTAAAGAACGGGAGGATCGAAAAATGGATGTATTGGCGAGGATAGACGAACTGCGGAACAAGAGAGGTTGGTCCGTAAATTATTTGGCCATGGAAGCGGCGCTCACGCAGTCGACGCTCAACAACCTGTACGTAAGGAAAGCGGAACCGAAACTGTCCACGCTGCGCGCGTTGTGCACGGCGTTCGGCATAACGTTGTCCGAGTTCTTTGCCGAGAGCGAGGATAACGACAAAGATACCGACGAAAAAGAAAAAAAGCTCACCGAAGAGCTTACGAAACGCATCGGACAGCTGCCGCTTGCGAAGAAGAAGGCTTTGCTGGAACTGCTTTAAGCTTTGCCGACTCCCCTAATGTACAGATAAACAAAAGCCGTTCCGCGTTTTTCGCGACGGAACGGCCACGGCGCCCGACGGCGCCGCAAAATATCGAAAAAAGCGTTCGCGCGATCTTGGGCGCAGACGCTTTTTTTCGTGCGTTCCCGGGCGGACAAGCCCGGGAAGGGATGGTTGTTTGTTGAGCCGCCGCCCGCTCGGGAACGGGCGGGTCAGCCTTGCGCGGCGCGAAGCATGCGGTAATACAGCCCCTTTTCGCGCACGAGCGTTTCGTGATCGCCCTGCTCCACGATGCGGCCGCCGTCCATGACGAGTATGAGGTCGCTGTCGCGGATGGTGGAGAGGCGGTGCGCGACGACGAAGGTGGTCTTGCCGCGGCATATCTCGGCGAACGCGGCCTGCACGGCGCGCTCGGTCATGGCGTCCACCGACGCGGTCGCCTCGTCGAGGATGAGCATGTCGGGACGGGCAAGGAACACGCGCGCGATGGTGATGAGCTGTTTCTGACCCTCGGAGAGCTCCTCGCCCTCCGCGGATATCACGGTGTCGTAGCCGTGCGCCAGCGTGGATATGAACTTATCCAGGTGCGCGGCGCGCGCGGCCTCGCGGATCTCCTCCTCGGTGGCGTCCGGCTTGCCGTAAGCGATGTTCTCGCGCACCGTGCCCGAGAACAGCCAGGTATCCTGGAGCACCATGCCGAACGCCTTGCGCACGTCCGCGCGGGCATAGTCGGAGGCGTCCCTGCCGCCCATGGTCAGGCGGCCGCCCGTGATGTCGTAGAACCGCATGATGAGGTTGATGACGGTCGTTTTGCCGCTGCCCGTCGTGCCCACGATGGCCACTTTCCTGCCCTTGTCGGCGCGGAAGGTCATACCCTCGATGAAGGGACGCTCGGGCGTGTAGGAGAACGCCACGTCGTCGAACACGATGCCGTCCACGGGCAGCTCGAGGGGCGCGGAGCCGCCCTTGTCCTCGTCGGGTATGTCCATTATCTCGAATATCTTTTTGCCCGCCGCGCTCGCCGTCTGCAACTCGGCGGTGACGCTCGTCACGTCGTTGAAGGGGCGCGCGAACTGGTTGGCGTACGTCAGGAAAGCGGAGAGCGCGCCCACGGTGAGCGCCGCGCCCGCCGCCGTCGCCCAGCCTTCCGCGCCGCTGCCTATGATGAACAGACCGCCCGCGACGGTCACGACGGCGTAAACGACGTTGTTGACTATGCGGCTGACGGGGTTGACCTGCGCGCCCGCGTACTGCGACGCCAGGCCGCTCTTGAACAGGTCGCGGTTCAGCTTTTCTATGACCTCTTCGCTGTCGCTCACGCGGCCGTAAGCGCGCAGGACGCGCGTGCCCGCGATGAACTCCTCCGCCGTGCCGCTCATGCGGCCCATGTTCTCGGACTGGCGGGCGAACGTGGTGCGGTTCTTGCGCGCGATCCACGCCGCGACGAAGGCGGACACGGGCGTGAGGCACACGATGATGGTGGCCATCGCCCAGTTGAGCGTGTACATGCACACGACGGTGACGAGCAGCGTGACCGCGCCCGCGGAGAGCTGGAGCACGCCCTGATACAGTCCGTCGGTGAGGTTCTCGCCGAAGGTGGACATGCGCATCATGAGATCGCCGCGCGAGTACTTCTCCACTGCGGGCATGGGAACGGACAGCAGTTTGCGGAAGAGCGCCACGCGCACGTCGCGCGCGGTGAGGTACGCCAGCACGGAGAGCAGCACGTTGCCCAGCCACACCAGCACGCCCGACGCGGTCACGCACGCCGCCGCGACGACGCAGTACCTCGCGACGAGCGCGAAGTCGGTGCCGCCGTAGACGACGCCGTCCACCGCCCTGCCCACGAGTATGGGCGCGATCATGGAGAGCGCGGTGCCGATCATGACGGCGATCAGCCCGCCGAAAAGGTAGTATTTATGCACGAGCGCGCAGCCGAGTATGCGGCGCACCGTGGAAGTGTCGCGTTTGGTCTTCATCCGTTATTGTTCAACCTCCGATATACCTCGCACGACTGCATGAGTTGGTCGTGAGTCCCCAGCCCGACGACCTTGCCGCCGTCCAGCACGAGTATCTTATCCGCGTGTCGCACCGTACCGGCGCGCTGCGATATGTTTATGACCGCCTTGTCGCGGGAGCGCGCGAGCACGCGTTCCATGACGCGCGACTCGGTCACGTAGTCCAGCGCGCTCGCGGCGTCGTCCAGCACGAGCACGGGCGCGTCGCGCAGCAACGCGCGCGCCAGCGACAGACGCTGTTTCTCGCCACCCGAGAAGTTGGAGCCTTTCTGGAGCACGATGGTGTCCAGCCCGCTCTTGCGCAGCACGAACCCCGCCGCGTCCGCGTCTTCCAGCGCGCGCTGCTTGTCGTCGTCCGTGCCGCCGCCGTAGTCCAGATTGGAGCGCACCGTGCCCGAAAAGAGCAGCGGTTTCTGGGGCGCGAGCGTGACGAGCGAACACAGCTGCTCGTCGGTGTAGTCGTTGACGTTGTTGCCCGCCACGCGCACCTCGCCTTCGGTGACGCGGTAGAACCGCGTGAGCATGCCCGCCATGGTGGACTTGCCGCTGCCCGTCGTGCCGATGACGCCCAGCACCTCGCCGCGGCGCAGGGTCAGATCCAGCCCGCCCACGGCGTTCTCTTCCCCGCCGAAGGAGAAGGAGGCGTTGCGGAACTCCACGAGGGGCGCGTCGGGATCGGGCAGAGCGCCCGCGCCTTCCGCGCACTCGGGCAGGTCGAGCACCTCGTTTATGCGCGCCGCTGAGGACAGTGCCTTGGACACCAGCACCATGAGCAGGGATATCGCCATGAGTGCGAGGAGTATCTGCGTGAGGTAGTTGATGAGCGCCACCAGCTCGCCCTGCGTGATCGCGCCCGTGTCCACGTCCCCCGCGCCTATCCACAGCGTCATCACCACGGCGATGTTGACGACCACGGACGCGAGCGGGTTGAGCAGGCAGGATATGACGGCCGCGCCCGTCGCCGCCTTGCGGTGAGAGTCCGCCGCGCGCACGAAACGGTCCACGCTGCGGCTCTCGTTGTCGAACGCGCGAATGACGCGCTCGCCCTTGACGGTCTCGCCCGTGAGCTGCGACTCGGCGTCCAGCCGACGCTGCACCTTGTTGAAGCGCGGCACGGACACGCGCATGACGATGACCAGCGCGACGAACACCAGCGCGGCCGCGGCGAGCGAGATGTACCACAGGTGCGGCGCGACCACTATGCTCATCACGATGGCGCCCACCGCGATGAAGGGCGCGCGCAGCATGAGGCGCAGGAACATTGCGAAGCCCTGCTGCGCCTGCGCCACGTCCGTGGTCAGACGGCTGAGCAGCGGTCCCGTGCCCACGGAGTCGATGACGCCCGGTTCCAGACGCTGGACGTGCGCGTACAGCGCCCTACGCATGTTGCAGCCGAAGCCCACCGCCGCCTTGGACGCGAGGTACTGACAGCCCAGCGAGAACGCCAGCCCGACCAGGCTCATCGCCACCAGCATGACGCCCGACCAGACGACCGTTCCCACCGAACCGTCGCCCAGGCCGCTGTCTATCATGTGCGAAACGACGAGGGGCATCATCAGTTCGAGCACCGCCTCCACGAATTTGAGCAGAGGCGCCGCCACCGCCGCGCGGCCGTAGCCTTTGAGATACTTTTTGATCAGTCTTATCATGTATGACCTTTATTTCCCTGTTATTATCATCATATTCTATCATTTATATATATGAGATGTCAAACGCATTGCCGCGCGGATAAACGAAAACGCGCGCGCCGCGCCCGCCGTACGCCAAAAGTACCCTCCCCGATCGGGGAGGGTACTTTCTTGATGCGTCAGCCGCGCGGCCGTCAGGCTTTCTTGGCGCGATAGCGTTCGGGATTACGTATGCTGTGAACGGTACGCAGTATCAGCAGCACCGCGAGCGCGCCGATGACGATACCGCCCACTATCGTGACGGTGAGCAGAGCCACGCGCCAGGGCGACATGTCGTAATAGATGATCGTGCCCGGAGGGCTGTCCTGCAATACCGCCGAATTGGCGATCGCGTAAGCGAGGCGGTGCAGGGCGTTCCGCGCGAGCGATTTGCCCGTCGCGGTATCGGTATGCACCGCGGGGTTGGTGTCGTTCCAGACCAGCCAGGTATCCGTACCCGCGCGGATCGTGAGCTCGATGAAGGACTCGTTGCCGCTGAACATATCGGTGATGACGACGCCGTTGAAGTTCCACTCTTCACGCACGAGCCTGGTCATGAGGTCGTAGTTGGCGAAAGCGGTGACGGGACCGAAGCAGTTCTGCGCGCCCATCATCGCGGACACGCCGCGCATCACCTTGGTCTTGACCGTTCCTTGGGAATCCGCGGTGTAGCGTATCGTCTTACGCGCCTCGCGGATGGCGATCTCGAAAGGTCGGTTGTAAAGCTCGCGGATGACCTGCTCGTTCGCCCAGGTCTTGAGCCCGTTGGCGCGATTGGTCTCCTGGTCGTTCAGACCGAAGTGCTTGATGTAATCGAACATACCCATCGAGGACGTGCCGTTGACCATCGCCACGGCCATCTTGCCGGAGAGCAGAGGGTCTTCGCTGTAATACTCGAACACGCGGCCCTGGAAAGGACTTCTGTGCAGGTTGAACGCGGGAGCCATGCGGCCCTGTCTGTCGCTGAGCAGAGCCTCCTGGCCCATGGCCTCGCCCGCGGTGCGGATGAGGTCGGTGTTCCAGGTGGACGCCATCATGGGCGCCATGCACCATGCCGCGGTGTCGCGGTCGTCGGACGCGAGGCCGTTGCCGTTGTTGAGGCGTATGCCGTTGGCGCCTTCGCAATGGCGGCTGGGCGGGAGCCCGATGGAGTCCACGCCGTTGGTGAAGTAGGACTCCGCGACGAGGATCTGACGGATGTCGTCGGCGTCCGCTTCATAGTCGAGCTGATCGAGCAGGACCTCCCAGTCTTCGTCGAAGAAATCCTTGCCGCGCATGTCCAGCACGGTCAGACCGTTGTCCTCTTTTTCGGCCACGGACTCGCGGTAGACCGCGCTGCCCTCGACGTTGCCGAGCTTGGCGTCCGTTTTATAGTCGAAAGTGTTTTCCAGACCGAACATGGCGGCGAACTTCTCGCTCACTTCCTTGTTCGGGGTCCGCGTGACGGGGAGCGTGTTGTCCCAGTCCGAACGCGTGAGCATGAGGCTCTCCTCCTCCATGTACTCGTTCATGTAAGGGAAGAGGTTGGTGGCGGCGATGAATCCGGCCTGCGCGTCCTCGATGCTCCTTTCGGGGTAAGGCAGCAGCTCGCCGTCGTCGGACATGGCCGACTGCATCTCCACCTCGGCGGGACGAACGTTGTCGTTGTCGTACCAGATATCGTCGTTGTTCGTCCAGACGCGCTCCTCGATGACGTCATGGCTGTTGGCGCGCAGCGTGAAAGAGTACTCCCCCGCTTCGAGGAAATAGCAGCCCGTCGTGCCGTCGCCGTTGTCGCGGGTGTAGCAGTAGGACGCCAGCTCGTCCTTGTCGAACGTGAGCGTGACGGTCTTGGTGGCCTGCGGCTCGATGGTCTCCGTCTTGGCGAACGCCACGAGCGTCGCAGTGGGCTTCTCGATCTTCATCTGTTCGTCAAAGGTCGTGTAAGGCGGATCGGCGTACATCTGGACGACCTCTTTGCCGGGCACGTTGCCGGTGTTGGTCACTTCCACGACGACGGAGAAGGTGTCGCCCTGCGAGAAGGACGCTATCTTCTGCTCGAACGTGGTGTAGGAAAGGCCGTAGCCGAACGGATAGGCGACCTCGCCGAGCGACTTGATCGCGCCCTTGCCGTCCAGCTCGCCGTACACGAACCCGTTCGCTTCGATGTCGTACGCGGTCTCATAGTAGCGGTAGCCGTTGTACATGCCTTCGCGGTACTCCACGAAAGGAGAGTTGTCCGCGTTGGTGTAATTGAACTTGCCCCAGTTGTTGTAAGACGGGGTCTTGGTGAAATCGGTCGCGAACAAGCCGACCAGCCTGCCCGAGGGATTGACTTCCCCGCTCAGTATGTCCGCCACGGAACGGAAGCCCTGATCGCCGGGATGTCCCGCCCAGATGATGGCGTCCACTTCCGAATCGCCCTGCATCACGGGCGTGAGCTCCATGGGGTTGGACGAGTTGACTATGAGAACGACGCTGTCGCAGCTCTCCTTGGCGAAATCTATCATGTCGCGTTCGTTCTTGGAAAGAGCCAGGAAATGCGGCGTGCCGTCGTCGTAAGCGTCCGCCTTCTTGTCAAGGCTCTCGCTTCCGCTGCGGCTGACGAACACGAGCGCCGTCGAATCGCCCATCTTGTCCAGATCCGACTGCGCGATATCGTCGTAAACGTCCGCTTTCAGCTCGGGTATCTGGTTGTCGCCGCCGAAGGACATGGTGTTGTGACGGCTCGTGCCCTCGGCGCTCACGGGCGCGTCGGGATAGTTCGCATACTTGAACACCTGTATCCAGTTGCCGTCCTCGTCCTGTATGTATCCGCCGAAGCCGCCGTCCGTCGTCAGGCCCATGTCCTCGGGCTGTTTGTCCGCCGCAGCGCCGATAATGGTAAAACCGCCCTCTTGCAGCGCCTGTTCGGGGCTTATACCCTTCTCGGGCGGCGTGTAAAGTATGGAGCCGCCCTCCTGCATCCCGTTATATATGGGGTGCGCGTATCCCCTGCCGAAAGGCGTGACCGTCTTGTTCCTGAGGGGAAGGACGCCGTTGTTCTTGAGCAGCACGGTGCCTTCGTCGTCCACCTGTTTCATTACAAGCTCTGACGCCGCGGTCGCCTCTTCGAGCGAGCCGTACTTAACGTCATAGTACTCCGTGTCCCAGTTCTCGGTGTTCTCGGGCTTGATCGTGTGGCGCTCGCCCCTGCCGAGCGAGGTGTCCAGCACGCCGCCGAAAATGCCGCCCAGGACGTTCAGCGCGATGAGCACGGCGAGCAGTACCGCCAATATGGGTATCCATATGGCGAGAACGATGCCGTTGCGCATTCTGAGTTTCTCCTTCATCATTGCCTCCGCTTTATTGATCTAAGCGATCGGGAGCGGTATCCGCTTACCCTTTCACCGTGACCGAGTATAATAAAAAAAGGACATCGTGTAAACACTAATGTCCTGAGTGGTAATTTTTTTGACCTGTCGGTAGTCGCCAAGCTCTCCGACCGGATCATCGGGGCTCAGGGACGGGAAACAGAACGGACACGCGGAACAGCCCGTTCTCCGCCTTGTACGAGAACACTCCGTCGTATTTTTCCGCGATCATTCGTATGCTCTTCAGGCCGTAGCCGTGATATTCGACGTTTTCCTTGTCGGTCACGGGCAGACCGTCCACCGCCTTGACTTCGCCCGCGAAACAGTTCTCCACGCTCATGAACACCTGCCCCGCCACCGGTCGTATGTTCACGCTTATCAGCCGCTTTTCCCTTTCCCGCACGCGGTCGACCGCCTCGACGGCGTTCTCTATCATGTTGCCGAACAGCGAGCACATGTCGCCAGTGGAGATGAAATCCAGACGGCTCGCGTCGGCTATCACCGTCAGTCGGATATCGTGCGCGTTGCAGTACATCACGCGCTCGGCGAGAAGGGTGTCAATGACTTCGTTGCCCGTCTTGACGGACGTGTCGTAAATGGTGACCAGCTCTTTCAGCTCGTCCAGCGCCACGCCCTTTTCCTCGCCCGCCACCGCGATGTAGTGCTTTATGTCGTGGCACTTGACGTCTATCAGCTCCATGGTCTCCTTCATCTGCGCGTAATGTCGCCGCACCTCCTCGTCCAGCTTGGACACGACGGCAGACTCCCTTTCGACGAACTGATCCTTGATGAGTATGACGTACAGCGTCAGAAGTCCCAGGCAACAGATCATGAGCAACGCCCGCACGAAAATGTTTATCACCGTGCTGTCCGTGTTGAAGATGTTGCCCAGCGCGTTGAAAACGAGCACGAACAGCAGCGCGGCCACCGCGATGGCGACGGAGCTCGAACGGCTCATCGCTTCCACCGAATAGCGCATGGTGCGTCCCGCGAACAGGAAATAACACGCCGCGAGCACGACGGCGGCGCTGACGAGCTGCAACACGATCGTGAGGCCGAACGCCGACGGGAACGGCATCGAGGAATACAGCGCGACGTTCAGCCCCGTCGCGCTTTCCAGTATGAAGAAAAAGCCGTAGTATATGTTCTGGCAGAGGAAGCCGAGCGAGCCCGACACCAGACAGCGCAGAAAGGGCTCCCGATAGCTGTACATCATGGACAGCAGCACGGTACCGAACATGACGAGATAGACGACGATGACCACGCAATTGGTGATCACGACGTCGTTCAGCGCCTCGTCGACGGCATAGTAAGCCAGCGTGGGCAGACAGCTGAAAGCGAGCGCGCCCGCGCGCGACAGAAAATATCGGAGCGCGAACCTGTCCCGCCGCGCGTAAGATACCGAGAAAATGAACTCGCCCATGGACAGCGTTATTATGAATATCCACGAGCCGGTCAGATAATAAAGTATGGGAGGCATGGCGTCACAGACTCCTTCCGCCCTTGGCGAGCCACTCGCTGAACTGCAGCAGAAAGGCCTTCTTTTTAAGACGGCTGATGTCCAGCACGCACCCGTTCAGCTCCACCGTCTGCGTGTTTATGCGTCGGATGTAAGCGGGGTTGACCAGACAGTTCTTGCTTATCGCCATGAAGTCGTAAGGCGCGAGCTGCTCGGACAGCGTCCCGAGCGGGATGCGCGCTTCGAATATCCTGCCGCCCGCCAGATGGAAAGTGCTGATATGCCCCATGACGTCCACGTACATCAGGTCGCGCACCATGATGCGGACCTGGCTCCCTCCGCCCGAAACGAAAAAGAAGTCGCTGTCACGCTGCTCGATCGTGAACAACGCGCGTGCGAGCTTTTGACTGAACTCCGTATAGATCACGGGCTTTTTGATGAACGCGACCGCGCCCACGTCGTAGCCCCTGACCGCGTAATTCCCCATGTTGGTTATGAAGATGATCAGGACGAGGGTATCCACCGCGCGCAGACGCTCGGCCACCGCCATGCCGTCCATGTCGGGCATCTGAACGTCCAGCAATATGAGATCGAACGAGGACGGCTTGAACGAATCGAGAAAGGCCAGTCCGTCGCCGAACACGGAGATCTCGAACCCCACGTTTTTCTGTCGGGCGTACCTGTTCAGAAACTCCGATATCGTGTCCGAATCTTTCTTGTCGTCCTCCACCACTGCTACTCTGATCATTTTTCCTCCCGCAGTCGGGCGACCCGATGAGGATGCCCGCCTTTTCGTATTATATCACGAACCGCATGCGAATGCAAGAGGAAAAACTCACGTATCGCGCCCGCGGTGCGTCGCAACGAAAACGCCCCGACCGCGCAAGGTAGCGCGGTCGGGGCGTACGTATGTTCATGTGCGCATTCGTCGCGCGGAGCGGGCAAACGCCGTCATTCGCCCGCGTCGGAGGGCGAGCCGTCCGCCGTGCCGTTGTCTTCGTCGGAAGCGTCTTCTCCGCTCTCCGCGTCGCCGGCGCCGCTCGTCTCGTCGCCCGCGTCCGCTCCGCCCGAGCCGCTCACCGAGCCGCCGCCCGAAGAATCGGACAGTATGCCCAGCATGACCAGCACGGAGGACACCGCGGACACTATCTCGTTGACCACGGGGACGTCGGGGCGCAGGCCGAACGCCTGGAGTATGAGCAGGACGCAGGCCGCGATCGCCATCACGCATTTTTTGGTGATCTTCATGCCGCCTCCTTACCTGCCGTACTCGTTGTAGAGCTTGTAGTAATAGTAGTCGGTGAGCGAGTTGCGTATGAGCGCGTCCTCTCTGACCGCCTCTTTGGCGCGCTCGCGCGAGAGCGTGGAGAGGTAGGCGTGGATGGCGGTGTACTTGGCCTTGTTGACTCCCTCGCCCTGTTCCGCGTTGACGCCGTCGTTCTCGGACGCTTCGAGCGCCTGTTCGCGCAGGTCTGCGATCAGTTCGGCGCGGTCCTCCGCGTCCTTCTTCTCCTGCTCGCGGAGCTTGTTGTTGTATTCCAGCACCTCTTCCTCGCGCGCGGTGCGTTCCGCCGTCAGCTCGTTTATCTTCTCGGTCACGCGCGCGGCGTAAGCGATGTCGAACGCGTCCAGCGCGCGGGTGCGCTCGTTCTCCAGCGCGGCCAGCTCGCTGTCCAGACGCAAACGCTCCTGTTCGGACGCGACCGCGAGGGACGCCATGGCCTCCGCGCGCGCCGAAGAGAGGTCGGCGGTGCGGTTGACGGCTATGCTGGAGCGCGCCAGCCCGCGTTTGAGCGCGTCGTCGTTGAGCGACTTGGACGCCTCTTCATAGTCGGAGTCTATGCTCTCCGCCGTGCGCTCGGCGGACTCCTGCGCGCGCTCGCGCGCTTCCTTGTCCGCCTGCCTGCCCTCTTCCGCCGCCTTTTCGATGGCGGCTATGCTCTCCGCGCGGTAGTCGGACAGACTGCTCTCCGCGGTCTTGGCGATCTCCTCGTCCGTCGGCGCGTCGTACTCCTTGTACTCGTACGTGGGCAGTGGCGGGAGCTCGGATATGTCGGTGCCCGCCTGGCCTTCGTCCGAGTACGCCGCCTCGATCTCCTCCAGTCTTTTGAGCAGTTCGTCCCTGTCCATGGGCTTGTCCGAGCTCAGCGAGTCGTCGTTGTCGTTTTCCAGCGACGCGATGAAGTCGTTGACGTAATCCTCGATGTTCTTCCTCATGCCTGTCCTCCCGCGCGGCGGTCAGCCGCCCTCGTTTCGCTACGTTTCATGATAAAGTTTACCTCCTCTGAGTGTGACCGCACCGTCGGGAAGGGGCGCGAACGCCCCCGAGTGCGGCGAAGGCCCGACGCCCGTCGGACCGTATTCGTAAGTCTGTCCGTTGCGGACGACGTATATATACTCGCCGTCCGGACGTTTCACACCGCCGATCGGACTTCCGACGGCGATGCTTCGGGCGCTTCGCAGACGCATTGCTCCCTCCTCTTGCCGCGCGGCGCGTTCAAGCGCTCGCACAGCTCCGTTATGCGGTCCATCCTTCCGTTCATGACGTCGAGCTGACCGAGGCTGTCCGCCAGCTCGCTGATGACCGCTCTGTAATATTCCTCCCGCCTGCCCGAGTTGCGGATGTGATACACCAGCAGCACGGCGAACACGGCGGAGTAACAGCCGCTCTCTATGAGCGACGAAACGATCTCCATTGTGACCTCCTTGTCAGCATGATCAGGCCGTGACGGAGACGCGCGCGTTCTTGCCGCTCCGCGCCGCCGTCATGGTCAGCACGACGTTCCGTCCCTCGGTGAAGTCGGACGCCGTTATGCGCGCGGTGGCGGTAAGCGCCTCGCGCGTGAATATCTCGTTGCCCCGCCGCACGTACAGCTTGTCGGCGAACGCGATCTCGTCGCCCGACTGCTCGCACACCGACGTGTCGGAGAGGTTGCCCACGACATACAGACGGCGCTCGCCCTGCACGTCCGCCAGCATGAGCCGTCCGCTCAGCGACAGGCACTCCCCGGGCGCGGCGGATTGCACGTCGGGCGACACCATCAGGCGGGTGCCCGCGGGCGTGCGCACCACGAACAGACCGCCGCTCTTCGCCAGAAGGTCGCGCACGCCGCCGTCCGCGATCACGGAGGAGAACATCTGCTCGCCCGTGGTCGTGGAGAACAGCCCCGCGCGCGTTTCGGACAATCCGAACACCCTGCCGCGGCAGGGCTGTATGGCGAAGCACTCGGTGGGGACGTCGTATATCGTGTCGCCGCCCGGCAGTCCGACGCCCTTCATCCGCCCGCCCGCGAGCACGTGCAGCGTGCGTTCGATGCCTATGCTGGTCAGCGCGACGCCCTCCGCGGGCGAAGAGGAGCGGTACAGCGTTTCCCCGCCCTTGCCCGCCAGCACGCCGCTCGTCGCGGCTATGGCGTAAGTGCCGTCCTTGGCCACGGAAACGTCCTTGATGCCCGTCATGCTGCGCGTCGCGATCGTCCTGCCGCGTTCCAGCAGCGCGAAGTCGCGGTCCGTCCACAGCGCGAGGCGCTCGCCGAACGCCGCCATGTGCCCCGAGTGCTCGCCGAAGAACGCCTCGGGCGCGAGGGACGTCGGGCTGATTATGACGTCCACGTCGGAAGGGCGTCCGCCCTCCGCGTACTCCGCGTCGTCCACGCTCATGACGTACGGCTCCGAGGGCGACGCTTCCTTGTCCAGCGTCACCGTCACCTGCTCGGTCACCGTTTCGACGGCCCCCCCGCGCCCCGCCCGCGCCGGGGGGGGCGGGCGCGCGCGCCCCCCCGGCCGGGGGTCCGCGGGCGGGGG
>ERZ1090863.1023-NODE-1024-length-13112-cov-10.123995_pt1 | contig 13112 bp, 7 predicted proteins | sample MGYA00478480_ERZ1090863 | MGnify/ENA primary metagenome ERZ1090863 (study PRJEB33644, sample SAMEA5815746) | chicken gut metagenome | biome: Chicken; feature: Gastrointestinal Tract; material: Caecum | place: Ireland | collected 2019-01-01 | study: A study of...
CTGCTACATTGTCACTACAAATGATGTATCCATTATCATCGAATGTTATTTCCAGCTTATCAAAATAATCATCTATATTTTTTGCTAATAAAAGTCCATTATTTATATTGAATTTAGAATATTCATCATTTTCAATCACACATAACTTATAGGGCTTAATGTGCGAAGCAATCAATCCTTTATAGGGCTTATGGCATGCCCAACACCGTAATGATCCATAAATTTGGATAGATTCCTCTTCGAGTTTGTTTTTAAATTCTAACTGCTTCTTTGTGTGTCTGTTAAGGTTAAGATTTTTTGCCATAAAATACACCACATGTTTATTTGTACAACTCAATCAACTTTACAATAAGTAATATAAATATTCTTTTTCAAACTATATATATTTTTTTGTAAAAATTCCGGAATGACTAAAGATCCTCGTTCAAAATATACCACATCCCGCGCGGTTTTGCAAGCCCTTTTTTTTCGCGCGCGGGCGCAAGGCGCTTGCGTAACGGCGCAAAGGTGTGCTATCATTATTTGCAAAAAAGAACATACGGGAGATATATAAATAATGTACGGACTTACCGGGATATCAAAAGGAGCGGACAGCACGCGGCGCAGGGGCGCGCCGGCGGCGACGCTCGTCGCGCTGGCGCTGGTCGTGCTTCTGATCGCGCTGGCGGGGCGCGCGGCGGCGCTGGCGGAGGAGCTGCGGCCGGACGTCACGGTGCGGGCGGCGGACTCCACGCTCACGGGCGCGGAGTACCGCGCGGCATACGGTTACACGACGGACGAAAGCGCGGACGTATACATAACGGGCTGGCAGGTCAACGGCGGGAGCTACGGCTCCAACGCGCCCGCCCGCGCGCTGGACGGCGATTTTTCCACGTTCTGGGAAACGAACACGCCCAACTCGGACGACTTCGCCAACGCGTTCACGCTGACGTTCTCGTCCGTCGCCACGGTGGACCGCGTGCTGTACCGCGTGCGCACGGACGGCCAGGCGGGCAGGGGCTACCCTCTCGCGCTGACGGTGTACGCCTCGGCGGACGAGGAGGGCGAGACGTTCGAGCGCGTGGGGTACGCGGAGAGCGCGTTGACGCGCTCGGCGGTGGTGTTCGGACTGCCTCGGACGGTGGAGTGCAGGCGGCTGCGTCTGGAGTTCACGGAGGCGTACAGCGACCTCGCGGGCGACGCGTACGCATACGCATCCGCCGCCGAGATACTGCCGCTGCGGCCGGAGGAGAGCGCGATCGGCGAGCTGCGCGGGCTGTTCGCCGACTACACGTACACGTCCTTCGTGAGCGGCACGGAGGAGGCGCGCGTGCGCGAGCTGGTGAGCGAAACGACCGCCACGCCCGCCTACGGCATATCCGCCGAGGTCAGGTTCCTCGCGGAGCGCGCGCTCTCGGTGCTGGAGGGCGAGACCGTCTTCGACGACGCGCGCGAGCTGTCCACCGCCGACTCCGCGGAACTGCCCAGGCGGGGCAGCATAGCGGGCTACGCGCGCAACACGCTCAAAACGGTGTGGATGGGTACCGACCGCATCGCGACGGGGGTCACCGCGAGCCCGGGCGAGGTGCTGACCGTGTTCGTAGACGCGCCCGAGGGCGATCCCCTGCCCTCCGTCGTGTTCACCCAGCACATCGGGCATTGGAGCAGCTGGAAAGGCGGATCCACTGCGCTCTCGCGCGGGATCAACTTCGTGACCGTGCCGAACCTCTACAAGGACGGCTGGTCGACGCCCACCGTGCCGGGCGGCCCGGTATACCTGACCGACCCCTACACGGATGACGAGCAGAGCGCGAACGTGCGCGTGTACATAGACGGCGGTCACACCTTCCCGCTCTACCGCGCGGGCGGGGACGTTCGGGCGTTCGAGGACGCGCTGTACGCGTACGCCGAGGAGATGGCGCAAACGGAGCTGCCCGACGTGGCGGAAGTGCAGTCGGACAACGTGCTGCTCACGCTGTCGGCGACGGGCGTTCGGGCGTTCGTGGAGCGCGGCGGGGACGTGCGGCACACGTGTTCCGCCTGGGACTCCTATCTCAAAAAGCTGTACGCGTTCGACGGCATAGCGATGTCGCCGGGCGGGGCGCACTACGACGAGCGAGCGCCCTATCTGAACGTCAACATACGACTGATGCAGCCGTACGGCGCGGCGTACGCTTACGGCGACCACGTGGGCATACAGAGCAGCTGGGAGGGCACCGCGCTGGACGCCACGGAATTCGGCTGGGGCTACACGCACGAGCTGGGGCACATGATGGACATACCCGAGCGCACGGTGGGCGAATACACCAACAACATGTGGTCGCAGTACGACCGCGTCACGCGCGAAGGCCAGCCCGCGCGCGGTGACTTCGCGGCGTTCACCCTGCGCATGACGCCGGACGACAACGCGCGGAACGCCTATTCCAAAAAGGACAATTTCGCGGTGCCGTGGTGGCACGCGGAGAGCTACCGCCCGGGCTTCTGGGGCGCGTTCGACAACAACTACCGCTACGAGGATCGCGCGGGCATAACGAACGCGACCGAACTGCACGTGTATTTCGCGTCGCTGGCGGCGGGCGTGGACCTGGGCTATTACTTCGAGCGCATGGGGTTCTATTACGGCAACGCCAACGCGCCTTTCACGACCGATGGCGCGTCGGAGGCGTATAAGACGGCCGTTTCCGCGGCGCTGGCGGCGGGCAGGATAACGGACGACAGACCCAAGCTGTGGTACCTGGGCGCGGACGCTTACGCGTTCACGGTCAGCCACGCGGGCGCGGGCGCGCTGTACGACGAGAGCGACGCGGCGGCCTCCCCCGCCGTCGTGCGGAACGGCTCGGACAACGTCGTCATCGTGACGGACGGCTCGGACGACGAGCGGCACCTGGGCTACGAGGTGCTGCGCGCGGGCGCGGACGGCGCGGAGGTCATCGGGTTCACCTACGGCCGCACGTACACGGACGCGAACGCTCCCGCGGACGCGATATACTGCGTGCGGGCGTACGACCGCTTCCTCAACGCCTCCGGCATGAGCGCGCAGGCGAGCGCGCAGACGCGCGAAGTGGCGGTCACGGGCGGGACGGCCTACTCCACGCTGGCCGAGGCGGTGGCTAACGCCGACGCGGGCGGCATGATCACGCTGACGGCGGACACCTACGAGGCGGGCATCACGATAGACAAGAACGTCACCGTGCATTCGGACGGCGCGAAGATATACGGCATATCGGGCGACAGCGTGTTCATCGTCGGTGAGAGCGGCGCGCTCACGCTGTCCGGCTCGCTGACGCTGGACGGCATGGGCGAGGCGCGCTCGGCGGCGCTCGTGCGGACGAGCGGCACGGTCACGATCGGCTCGGGCGTGACGATAACGGGCGGCAACAACTCCGCCGCGGGCGGGGGCGTGAACGTCGCCAAAGGCTCGCTGGTGATCGCCTCGGGCGGCAGCGTGACGGGCAACGTCGCGGCGAACGGGGGCGGCATCGCGGCCACGGGCGGCGGTAACTGCTCGGTGGTCGTCGCGGGCAGCGTGACGGACAACACCGCGAGCGGCTCGGGCGGCGGTATATACGCCAACGGCTACGTGAACGTGGACGGCGGGTACGTGACGGACAACGCCGCGGGCGGCTCGGGCGGCGGACTGTACCTCTACGGCGGCGCGGTCACCTCGTTCAGGGGCGCGGGCGTGACGGGCAACACCGCGGGCGGCTCGGGCGGCGGGATATACGCCGACGGCAAGACGGACTTCTCGGGCAACGCCACCATGATAACGGGCAACGTCGCGGCGAGCGGCGGTGGCATGTACGTGGCGAGCTCCTCGCAGTCGCGCGCGGTCACGCTCACGCTCGCGCGGCTGTCGGGCAACTCGGCGGAAAAGGGCGGCCAGCTCTACGTCGGGGGCGTCATGAGCGCGGGCGGCGCGCTCACCGTAACGGGCGAAAAGACGGAAACGGGCGGCTCGGTGTACGTCGCCGACGCGCGCACGCTCACCGTCACGGGCGGACTGACGCTGACGGGCAGCGTGTCCCTGCCGAGCGGCGGGCTGGCGTTCCCCGAGGACCTCACGGACGTGACCGCGGACGTGCGCGTCCTTCCCCGAATCTCGGCGGCGGGCGACTTCACCGTGGCGACCTTCGCGGGCAGTGCGGACACCCGCGCGGTAAAAGCCAAGGCGTGGGACGGCACGCGCGAGCGCGCGTGCTCCCTCTCCGAGGACGGTAAACGGCTGTACGTCGCCGTCATAACGCTGGCGACGGATAGCGGCGCGACCATGCTCCCGACGGACGGCAACGGCATGACCCTGCCCGAACTGCCCGCCGCCGAGGGCAAGCGCGCGCTGGGCTGGCGCGCCGAGAGCGGCGAGCTCCTGCTCCCCGGCGACGACGCGGGCGGCGTGAGCGCGCTCTTCACGGCGGAATACGCGCTCGAATACACGCTGATATTCGGCGACCGCGGCTCCTTCACGCTCATCGAGGGCGAGAGCGTCGCCGCTCCCTCTCCTTCCGACCCCGACTTCCTCGGCTGGGCGCCCGAAGGCTCGGACGAGTCGTATGACGGCACCGTCGTCCTGACGGCGGACCTCGCCGCGCTCGCGGACGACTCCCGCACCATCCGCTTCCGCGAACTGCGCGCCGCGCCCCCTTCCGATGACAACGCTCCCGACCCCGACGACTCGGGCGACCCCGACGCACTTCCCCTCTGGCCCTTCATGATAGGCGGCGCCCTCGCCGTCATCGTCGTGGGCGGCGCGATCATCGTCATCCTCGGCCTGCGCAAGCAACGCAACGACCGCCGATAACGCAAAGCGGCTCGACGACCGTAAATAACGAAAAGCGGCGCGGGCGGTCGCAAATAACGCAAAGCGGCTCAATGGCCGCAGATAACGCAAAGCGGCGCGACCGCAGATAACGCCATACGCAAAGCGGCGCGACAACTGTAAATAGTACCAATACGAAAAGCGGCGCAGACATCAAGTCCGCGCCGCTTTCGCATACAAATAAAAACATCACAAAAACAAAGCTCCGCCCACATCGCACACCGCTAAAAGGACGATAAGCAAGGCTTAAACAAAACTTAATCAGCCCCGTGGAACTCCTCAAGCCTATCACTTGTGAAAAGCCGCGGAGAGCGCCGAAAACCAAATATTCGCGGTCTGCTCCCCTATTCGCTCCGTGGAACCTTTCAAGACAAAAACTTGTTACCAGCCGCGGAAAGCAACGAAAGAACCGCCGGCGTGGCTCGTTTTCCTATCAGCTCCGTGGAACTTCTCAATATGAAAACTCGTGAAAAGCCGCGGAGAGCGCGACAAGCAGCAGCTGCGGCGAGATTTTTCGATGAATCGGTGCGAAATTCGTACGCCCGTAGGGCGACGACCCCGCAGACTGCCTTATGGCGTCAAGGGGAATTTCGCGCCGAGGCGCGAAAAAGATGGCGCAGATGCGTCACTTTGGGGCGCAACGCTAACGTGTCCACTTATAAAGTTACTTTTGAACGTGTCTTAATCGCCGCCCGCACGGGCCGTTAGCGGTGCGCACCAAAGAATTGCGCAGCCCAGTCAAATAAAAACGCCCTGCCGTTTTTATTTGACGGCAGGGCAGCGTTAGCGGTGCGCAATTAATCATATATCGTCGACACCGGCGAGTCGCTGAACACCGATTCGATGCCCTTGGCGAAGATGGGCGCCACGGAGAGCGGGACGAGCATGGAGGGCTTGTCCTGGTCGGGACGCTCGATGGTGTTGAGCATGAACAGTTTTTCGATGGGCGAGTCTTCCAGGCGCTGGATGGCGGGGCCGGAGAGCACGCCGTGGGTGCAGCAGGCGTACACTTTTTTCGCGCCGCCCACTTCTACGAGCGCCTTTGCGCCCTGCGTGATCGTGCCGGCGGTGTCGATCATGTCGTCCACGATCAGGCAGACCTTGCCTTTGACGTCGCCCACTATGTTCATGACTTCCATGACGTTGGCCTTGGGACGACGCTTGTCCACGATGGCGAGGGGCGCGCCCAGTTTCTCGCCCATGCGGCGAGCGCGAGCCACGCTGCCGACGTCGGGCGACACGACGATGAGCTCGTCGTTGGCCATGGCGTCCTTGAAGAACTGCTGTTTTTTGATGGCGTTGCCCAGGATGGGGATACCGATGAGGTGATCGACGGGGATATTGAAGAATCCCTGTATCTGGTTGGCGTGCAGATCCATGGTGAGCAGGCGGTCGGCGCCGGCGACGGTGATGACGTCAGCCACCAGACGCGCCGTGATGGGATCGCGGGGGCGGGCCTTACGGTCCTGGCGCGCATAGCCGAAATAGGGTATGACGGCGGTGATGCGGCCGGCGGACGCGCGTTTGAGGGCGTCGATCATGACGAGCAGTTCCATGAGGTTGTCGTTGACGGGGTAGGACGTGGACTGAATGACATAAACGTCGCTGCCGCGCACCGTTTCGCTCACGTGGACGGAGCATTCGCCGTCCGAGAACTTGCCGACCTCGATCTGGCCGAGCTGGAGTCCCAGGCAATCCGCTATTTCCTTTGCGAGCTTGGGACAAGCGCTGCCCGCGAAAAGTTTGATCTGGTTACCGTGTACGTTCATTTTTCTCTCCGATGTGTATTTCCGCGCCCGAGGCGAGGTTTGTCAGTTGTTGTCGTCGTGAGCCGCGTCGTCCCCGCTCTTCGTCGAGGTATACGCGTTGTGCTCCCAGTGCTCCCGCGTGGTCTGACGCGCGCGGCCGATGGTGAGCGCTCCGGGCGGAACGCTCTCGGTGATGACGGAGCCCGCCGCCACGAACGCGCCCGAACCGATGTCCAGCGGCGCGACGAGCGTGGAGTTGCTGCCCACGAACACTTTATCCCCCAGCGTTATCTTCTTCTTGGCGGCGCCGTCGTAGTTGGCGAACACCACGCCCGCGCCGATATTGCAGTTCTCGCCTATCTCCGCGTCGCCCACGTAAGCGAGGTGTGAGATCTTGCTCCCCGCGCCCACGCGGCTGTTCTTGATCTCCACGTAGTCGCCTATGCGCGCGCCCACGCCCACGATCGCGCCCGTGCGCAGATGCGCGTACGGCCCCACCGTGGCGTTACGGTACACCAGCGCGCCCGTGAGCGTGCTCGCGGTTATGACCGCGCCGCTCTCCACCACCGAGGAGTCGATGACGCAGTGTTCCTTTATTACCGCGCCCGAGCGAATGATGGACTTGCCGCGGATCGTGGTGAAGGGGCAGATCTTCGCGCCCTCCTCGATGACCGCGTCCACGCCTATGAACGTCGTGTTCGGGTCCACGATCTCCACGCCGTGGTCCATGAAGAAATAGGTTATGCGCGAACGGAGTATCTCCGCCGCGTAGGAAAGCTGATTGTAATTGAACACCGTGACGAAATCGTCGTCGCCCGGCGTGATGATGCGGTCGGTGTATATCTTCTCCGTCGTGCGCACGTACTCCGTCCTCAGCACCCAACCGCGCGGCAAACGCAACACGTTCGTTTCGTCCCGCTTGAGCCTCCGCACCGAGTCGATGACCGCCGAGTAAGTGATGAGCGGCGTGTCCGAGTACAGCACCACCGTCACCGCGCGCAACGGATCGAGATGCTCCTTGATGACGGGCAATATGTCCTCGCCCTCGCGGTAAGGCACGCGCTCGGTCGCCAGCCCGCGCATGGCCGAACAGACCCACTGCTCCAAAGTGCGCCCGAAAAGATCGGTGTCCGCCGACGGCTTCCCCGCCCCGCGGTCCACCCGAAGGATAATGACTTTGACATCATCGTTCACAGTAATATTATATGTTTCTTTAACGTATAAGTCAACTGTTTTAACGCCGTGCCCCGCACGGCGTCTTTCGCGCCGGTTGTCGGTCTGCTGTGCGCGCATTGCCATGCGCGGACATCGACCGAGCGCGAACGCCAACGGAAGGTCGGACAGCCTGTCCGACCTTATGTTTTTATATTCAAGACAACATCATTCGCAAACGCTCCGCGTTTGCTCTGTGATGTTTTCTTGGACTTCTTTTGTTGCGCACCGCTAACGCTCGCCAAAGGCGTGCGCATCAAAGCGACGCATCTGCACGCATCTTTTGCGTTCTGCGCCGCGTTTTTTGGTCGCCGCAAGGTCACTTAGTCGGCGACGCCGCGAGCGGACGCGCGTGCATTTTATGCGCGCCCGCTCGCTCAAAAGAACGCGGCGCATCTCCGCAAAATCTACGCACATCTGCTCCTTTCGTTGCTCGCCATTGCCTTAGTCCGCATTCAACTTTTTTTCGATCGGTAAAAACACAATAAATATCAGCCACTTGGAACTCCTCAAGCCTATTACTCGTGAAAAGCCGCGGAGAGCGCGGGAAGCCAAATATTCGCGGTCTGCTCCCCTGTCAGCTCAGTGGAACTTCTCAATATGAAAACTCGTTAAAAGCCGCGGAGAGCAACGAAAGCCAAATATTCGCGGTCTGCTCCCCTGTCCGCTCCGTGGAACTCCTCAATATGAAAACTTGTGAAAAGCCGCGGAGAGCACCAAAAGAAGCAGCTGCGGCGAGATTTTTCGATGATGACGCCCGAAATTTGTACGGCGCATATTTGCGCAATAAAAAACGCAAATATGCGCCGCACGTCCCCGAAGCCTACCTCATGGTGGCGAGGGAAATTTCGGGCGTCAGGGCGAAAAAGATGGCGCAGATGCGGGAAAACCGACGCAAAAAAAATAAGGACGTGACCCTTTTGAAAAGGTCACGTCCTTGATTTTTTTGCGGAATTAAAGTCTCGCCACTCCCGTGCGGCGGGCGGCTTCCTTGACGGCGTTCGCGACCGCGTCTTTGACGTGGGGGTTGAACGAGTCGGGGATGATGTAGTCGGGGCGAAGCTCGCTCTCGGACACGCAGCTTGCGATGGCGTCCGCGGCGGCGATCTTCATCTCGTCGTTGATGTCACGCGCGCGCACGTCCAGAGCGCCGCGGAAGATGCCGGGGAACGCGAGGACGTTGTTGATCTGGTTGGGGAAATCGCTTCTGCCCGTACCCATGATGCGCACGCCGGCGGCCTTGGCTTCGTCGGGCATGATCTCGGGAACGGGGTTGGCCATCGCGAAGATGATGGGGTCTTTGGCCATGGTGGCGACCATTTCTTTGGTCAGGCTGCCGGGAGCGGAAACGCCGATGAACACGTCCGCGCCCTTGATGACGTCGCCCAGAGAGCCCTTGATCTTCTTGAGGTTGGAGATCTTGGCCATCTCTTCCTTGATGGGGTTGAGGCCGTCGCGGCCCTCGTATATGGCGCCCTTACGGTCGCAAAGAATGACGTTCTTGAGTCCGCGGCTCATCAGCAGACGGGTGATGGCGATGCCTGCTGCGCCCGAACCGTTGACGACGACGGAGATGTCCTCGATCTTCTTGCCTGCGAGCTTGAGCGCGTTGGTCATGGCGGCGAGCGTCACGACGGCGGTGCCGTGCTGATCGTCGTGGAAGATGGGAATGTCGCAGACTTCCTTCAGACGACGCTCGATCTCGAAGCAGCGGGGAGCGGAGATATCCTCAAGGTTGACGCCGCCGAAGCTGCCCGCGAGCAGACGCACGGTGTTGACGATATCGTCCACGTCCTTGGAGCGTACGCAGAGCGGGAACGCGTCCACATCGCCGAAGGTCTTGAAGAGGGCGCACTTGCCTTCCATGACGGGCATGCCGGCTTCGGGGCCGATGTCGCCCAGGCCGAGGACGGCGGTGCCGTCCGTGATGACGGCAACGAGGTTGCCGCGGCGGGTGTATTTATAGGAAAGATCCACGTCCTTGCTGATCTCCAGGCAAGGCTCGGCGACGCCGGGGGTGTAAGCCACGGCGAGCTCTTCGCGGTTGGTGATGGGCGCGCGGGTGATGACCTCGATCTTGCCCTTCCACTCTTCGTGCTTTTTGAGTGCGTATTCTTTTTTGTCCATTTTATTATCCAGCCTTTGAAAAAATATACCGTCCGTGCCTCAGATACTGAGGTGATCGAGGAACTCGCGCAGCGTCTTTGCGGAATTCTGGAGCTTCGTCATTTCCTCGTCCGTGAAATCGATCTCGATGGGTCTGACCGCGCCCTGGATGCCGACGACGGTGGGAACGCTTATGCAAACGTCCTTGATGCCGTAGTAGTCCTGCATGAGCGTGCTCACGCTGTAGATGCTGTGGGTGTCCTTGAGGATGACGCCGCAAAGCTCGGCGGTGAGGGACGCGATGGCGTAGAACGTGGCGCCCTTGAGCTTGATGACCTGCGAGCCGGAGGTGATGACCTGCTTTTCGATCTCCGCCTTATCCAGCATCACGCCGTACTTCTTGCAGTAGGAATCGAGATTCATACCGCCCACCTGAGTGGTGGACCAGACGGCGAACTGGCTGTCGCCGTGCTCGCCGGCGATGAAGCCGTGGATGTTCTTGACGTCCACGCCGATCTTCTCGCCGAGGAGATAACGGAAGCGCGCGCTGTCCAGGACGGCGCCCGTACCGAACACTCTGCCGGTGGGCAGGCCGGTCTCTTTCTGGATGACGTAGGTGAGCACGTCCACGGGGTTGGCGACCACGAGGATCACGCCGCCGTTGTAGTGCTTCATGATGTTGGCGGCAACGTCCTTGGCGATGGAAACGTTCTTGGTCGCAAGATCGAGACGCGTTTCGCCCGGCTTACGGCCCAGGCCCGCCGCGACGACGATGACGTCGCTGTCCGCGATGTCCTCGTACGTGCCGCAGTAGATGTTCATCTCTGCCATGGAAACGAGGCCGTGGCTGATATCCATAGCCTCGCCTTCCGCCTTGGCGGTGTTGACGTCAATGATGACGAGTTCGGATACCATCTTACGGGTGGCGAGCGAGAACGCTATGGTCGCGCCGACCGAACCGGCTCCGATGATGCAGATCTTGGAATGCTTTCTGATAGTGTTTGCGATTTCCGGTGACATTTCTTTTATTCCTTCTCCATACGTTGAAATTATCTACTTGATTCCCCCGTAGATCCCCCGGTACGCCTGTTCCGAATATGACCGACGCGCCTCGGACATTGACCTCCGTCCCTATCGCGCCAATAGCCTGTCGTACCGAATGTAGTATACAATAAACAAAAAAATATGTCAAACGATTTATCGCGGGTTATGGCTCCGCGGGTCCCGTAAACGCGGCGGAAAGATAAAAAAGCTCCCCCGCGAAGAGCGCCGTAAACGGTCGTTCATACGCAAACGACCGCCCCAAAAACGCTTGCGTCACGACATACCTTCCGCCATCGTCATGCCGTTTCCGACGGCTCGCGCCGTCATTGCGCCGGATATCGCTTCCGCTATCGTGCCGATCAGGCCCTACGCCGCGCTTTTTTTCCGCCTTCCCCGCCCTTTGGGACGCGCCGTTTCCGATATCCCCGCTCTTACGCCTTTGTCGGGTTTCGTCCGTTTCCGTCAACGTCAACGGCGGCACGCCCTTATGGCGCGCCGCCGCTCCGATCTTTTTTTTCGCGTATCTTTAAGTTATCCGTAAATCGCCCTTTCGCAGCGCGCCCTGCCGCGTTCTTTGTGAAAACGTCACAAAAACACCACCGCGACTATTATGCCGGCGATCACCAGCCCCACGGACGTAAGCAGCGCGATTACCATCGCCGCGACGTTCGCGCTCTTGTCCTCCGGCTCGTCCGCTTTGATGTGTATGCCCGCTATCACCACGAGCGCGAGCTGGCACACAAACCCCTCCGTAAAGGCAAAGAACGTGGCGGCTATGCTGATTATCAGCGCAAAGAGCCCCGCGAAGAAACTCTCCGTCGTCATGAAATCGAAGCTCCACTTGATGCAAAACGCAAAAAACACGCTCAACGCCATAAGCAGTATATGGGAAATCGCAAACGCGACGCGCCCGCCCGCCGTCGTCCCGATCATCTTGTTTATGTGCCTCATCAGCAATATACGCCTTCTCATCCTTCCCCCTTTCGCGCACCGTAGCGGGTGGCTCGACCGTGTACGCGTAAGCCGCCCGCCGCCATACAACGTCGCTTACCTTCCGCGTACTTGACACACGCTCGTCGCACACGCCGCCCACCGCGCGTCCGTTTTGATATCATCATAATAACATATAATTATTCATTAGTCAATACGCTTTTGTTATTTCGCGCCCGTTTTCGCCTTTTCGCGCCGATAGCCTGTCGTACCGAATGTAGTATACAATAAACAAAAAAGAAGTCAAACGTTTTATCGCGGATAGCCGGTCAAAGGCGTGCCGGCATTTACCGTACAATACGACGGAAAAAATATTGTCGCCGCGATCCGCCGCGGATGAAAGATACGTATAATAAAAGATACGGGGTATTAACGAAACGATACCGCCGCGGGAAAAATCCCGCGGCGGTATGCATGCGTTTACGGTGTCACAAAACGTTTCGTTTGTCGTGTATGTGTAATTTATACAATAATTCCAAATGATCCGACGGCACATCGCCGATTATAAAATAATTGACTTTGGGGATATATTTGACGAAAAGCTCGATCAATTTTGTTCCGTTGCCGCTTATATCTATATTTATTGTCTTTCGTTCGGTCGAGCTGTCGTAATAGATCTTGGCATACCATCTGTGAGCACCGAGGTCATAATGAAAAACATGATAATGCAATTCGATCTTACATATTTCGCTATATGGAATCTTTTCCGTTCTTATGAAAAAAACTTTGTAGCCTCGACGTGCTTCGATGCCGTCTGCGCCGAATACGGCTGTTCGCCTGATTGAAATTATCAGAAAAACTATTTCGAGCAATATCGATGCTCCCAATATTACGGCAAGAACAACTAATATTTGCTTCGGTTCTTCAAGATAAGCGTAAATTGCAAGAAACAAGCATACCCCTTCCACGCATGGTAATATAATGCAATAAAATATATCACTAGCATTGATATACACTCTGTTTTTCTTGTCGATATTTTTCATACACTCACCGTTATATATCACTATCTTTTTTGGCCGCTGCTTTTATGATACGTCCTTTTTCTAGTCGGCGCAACCCGGACGACGTGAACTGTCGGTCTGACCGCGTGACCTGCTACGGTGATAAAAAAATCCCGCCGCGGGGCAGCTCCCTCGCGGCGGTTTGCAGACGCTTACGAATACTGTCAAAAAAGCAACGATGACAACACGTTGCCTATCAGACTTTGGATGACGACGGAC
>ERZ1090863.1024-NODE-1025-length-13111-cov-29.143765_pt1 | contig 13111 bp, 17 predicted proteins | sample MGYA00478480_ERZ1090863 | MGnify/ENA primary metagenome ERZ1090863 (study PRJEB33644, sample SAMEA5815746) | chicken gut metagenome | biome: Chicken; feature: Gastrointestinal Tract; material: Caecum | place: Ireland | collected 2019-01-01 | study: A study of...
TCTGGTCGTGGCTCGATCAGCAGAAGCCCGTCCGGAATACCCGGATGGATAAAGCCGTGAATTACGTTCTTAACCGACGTGATACAGCGGAGACTTATCTGGAAGACGGACGGTGCAGCTTTACCAATAATCTCAGTGAGAATGCAATTCGTCCATTCGCAGTAGGTCGGAAGAACTGGCTCTTCAGCAGTTCCGTAGAGGGAGCGAATGCCAGTGCGGTAGTCTACACAATGGTTGAGATGGCAAAAGCACACGGTCTGAATATTTACGGATATCTTAAATTTCTGCTGGAGCACCGGCCAGGTAAAGATATGACCGATGAACAGCTTGCAGAGCTGGCACCTTGGAGTGAAAAACTCCAATCTATCAAAAATCGCATGTGAATTATAGTGAATTACTCCAACTCGCAAAGGGCTGGAGTGATTTTGTATCTGACCGCATTAATATTTGGCGCTTACTTTTATTCAGTTGCGATTGATATTAGGAAAGAAAGTCCAAATTTTGGAAAATGGTGTGGAGAAGTAATATCTTTGAGCAACCACAAAGTTATGTATATTCCGCGGGGATTTGCCCACGGGTATTTAACTTTAGAGGATAATACAATTCTTCAGTATTGTGTAGATAATCAATACTGTTTTGAAGCAGCTAAATCCATAAGGTTTGATGATCCTTCCGTTGCAATCGAATGGATAGACAATATAGATATAGATACGTTAACAGAGAAGGATCGCAAGGGGCTGTTTTTAACTGATTTATGAATAATAGCAGTTTAATGAAAGGTAAAATTAACATGAAAGGTATTATTCTTGCCGGAGGTTCTGGCACAAGATTGTATCCATTAACAAAAGTTACGTCAAAACAGCTTCTCCCTGTTTATGATAAACCGATGATTTATTACCCGATGTCGGTACTTATGAACGCTGGTATCCGGGATATTCTGATTATTTCCACCCCGCAGGACACCCCTCGCTTCGAGGACTTGTTGGGCGATGGTCATCAGTTTGGCGTCAACCTTACCTATGCGGTTCAGCCTTCCCCGGATGGACTTGCACAGGCATTTACCATTGGTGCCGATTTCATTGGGAACGATCCTGTGGCGATGGTCTTGGGCGACAACATTTTCGCTGGGCATGGACTGAAGAAAAGACTGCGAGCTGCCGTCACCAATGCGGAATCTGGTAAAGGCGCAACGGTTTTTGGCTATTATGTGGATGATCCCGAACGCTTCGGCATAGTGGAGTTCGACCAAAACGGCAAGGCTGTCAGCATCGAGGAAAAACCGGAACATCCTAAGAGCAATTACTGTGTGACCGGCCTCTATTTCTACGATAATCAGGTGGTGGACTATACCAAGAGCCTGAAACCTTCTGCCCGCGGTGAATTGGAGATTACGGATCTTAACCGTATCTACCTGGAGGCAGGGAAACTGAACGTGGAATTGCTGGGCCAGGGATTCACTTGGCTGGACACCGGCACGCATGAGAGTTTGGTAGACGCAACCAATTTTGTGAAGACGGTAGAACAGCACCAGCACCGCAAGATCGCCTGTCTGGAAGAGATCGCATATCTGAATGGCTGGATTACCAAAGAGGATGTTCTGGCAGTCTATGAAGTGCTGAAGAAGAACCAGTACGGCCAGTATCTGAAGGATGTTTTGGACGGTAAATATCTGGACGTGCTGCACTGAATATATGCGAGGAGAAAAGAGAAAATGAAGAAATATCTGATCACCGGTTGTGCCGGTTTTATTGGTTCCAACTTTGTTTACTATATGCTGAAAAAATATAAAGATATCCTGCTGGTCAACCTGGACAAGCTGACCTATGCCGGAAATCTGGAAAATCTGAAGGGCGTCGAGGGCGACCCACGCCATATCTTTGTACAGGGCGATATTTGCGATAAAGACCTGGTCGCCAGCCTATTTGAAAAATACGACTTTGACTATGTGATCAACTTTGCGGCGGAGAGCCATGTAGACCGCAGTATTGCCAACCCGGAAATCTTCGTCCAGACCAATGTGATGGGCACGGTAAACCTGCTTCAGCGGGCTAAGGAAGCCTGGTATGACCCACAGACGAAAATCTGGAAGAAAGACAAGAAATATCTCCAGGTTTCCACCGATGAGGTTTATGGCGCACTTGGGGCAGAGGGCTACTTTACTGAGACTACACCGCTTTCTCCCCATAGCCCCTATTCTTCTTCCAAGGCAAGCGCCGATCACTTTGTTATGGCATTCCACGACACCTATGGTATGCCTATCAACATTACCCGCTGCTCCAACAACTACGGCCCTTACCAGTTCCCGGAGAAGCTGATCCCCCTGATGATCAACAACGCCAAGCACCACAAACAGCTGCCGGTTTACGGCGATGGGATGCAGATCCGCGACTGGCTGTATGTGGAGGATCACTGCAAGGCCATTGACAGGGTGGCCAATGACGGAAAAATCGGCGAGGTCTACAACGTGGGCGGCCACAATGAGCGACCGAATATCTTTATCGTCAAGACCATAATCGAGCAACTCCACGACCGTCTGCATGACGAGGGCATTTCCGATGCACTGATTAAGCACGTTGAAGATCGGCTTGGCCACGACCGCCGGTATGGCATTGACCCGACTAAGATCAAGAATGATCTCGGCTGGTATCCTGAAACACCTTTTGAGAAAGGTATTGTTCTGACCATTGACTGGTATCTGACCCATGAGGAATGGATGGACCATGTGACCAGTGGCAACTACCAGAAATATTACGAAGAGATGTATAAGACGAAAGTGTAAGGTGATACGTTATGAAGAATATTTTAATTACAGGCGGAGCGGGCTTTATAGGTTCAGAAATAGTAAATCAATTGTATAGAAAAGGTGGATGGGAGATTCTAGTTTTAGATAATCTTACCGAGCAGATTCACGGCAAGAATCCTGAGAATTCGTACCTGTATCAAAAAATTAAAGATAAATGTAAATTTGTTCAAGGCAGTGTGACTGACATAAACATAGTTTTGCCTTTAGTGGAAAAAGCCGATTATATAATTCATCTCGCAGCAGAAACGGGGACGGGGCAATCAATGTACCAAATCAATCTCTATAACGAGACAAATGTGATGGGTACTTCAAATATTCTTCAGTCGATATCTCTATTAGGTAAAAAAATCACGTAAAGAAAATTATTCTTTCTTCATCCAGATCTGTATATGGAGAAGGAAAATATGAATGCCCAAACTGTGGAGTAGTATATCCGAATAGTAGAAATAAAGAGAGGATGATTAATGGAGATTTTGGCATGTACTGTCCGAATTGTGGGGAAAAATTAAAACTAATGAAAACTACAGAGGACAGCAAAATCAAGCCTGCTTCACTATATGCTTTTACAAAATATACACAGGAATTAATGCTCCAAACAATGTGTCCGGCCCTTGGCGTAGATTATACAATCTTTCGTTTCCAAAATGTATATGGAGTAGGTCAGTCTTTAAAGAATCCATATACGGGCATTTTGTCTATTTTTAGTTCTTTGTTGCTTGAGAATAAACCAGTTAATGTATTTGAGGATGGAATGGAAAGCCGGGATTTTATAAATGTAGTGGACATTGCCGGTGGTGTAATTGCCTCTTTAGATAATGAACGGACGAATGGCGAAACAATTAATTTAGGTAGTGGTGTTGGAACTTCTGTTTTTACTATAACAGAGATATTAAAAAAAGCGTATAATAGTCAAAGCGAGATTAATGTTACTGGTGATTTCAGAGTGGGTGATATTGCCCATAATATAGCAGATATTACGAAAGCCCAAAGATTACTTGATTTTAAGGTTTCAGTTGACCTGACGGAAGGTTTAACACAGTTTTGTGAATGGGTAAAAGAACAAGAACATGATAATGCGGGGTATGAGAAGTCTTTAGACGAAATGGAACAAGCTGGAATGTTTATTCGAAAGTAGGAGATAGGAATGGGACAAATAACTGTTGAAAAAAATGTGGGCGGAATCGAAGGATTGTGTGTCATTACTCCTGCGGTACATGGTGACAGCCGCGGATATTTTATGGAAACGTATAACCAGCGTGACATGGAAGAAGCAGGAATTGATATTATCTTTGTTCAAGATAATCAATCTATGAGTACGAAGGGAGTATTGCGTGGGTTGCATTTCCAGAAGCATTATCCACAGACTAAATTGGTGAGAGTGATAAAAGGGGCTGTTTTTGATGTGGCTGTTGATTTGCGCTTTAATTCAGAAACCTATGGCAAATGGTATGGACTCGAACTGACGGAAGAAAATAAGAAGCAGTTCTTGATTCCGAGAGGCTTTGCTCATGGTTTCCTTGTATTAAGTGATACAGCGGAGTTTTGCTATAAATGTGATGACTTTTACCATCCAAATGATGAGGGTGGTATGGCCTGGAACGATCCGGAGATCGGTATTGAATGGCCGGGAGTTGCTGGGACATATAAGGGATCAGCTAGTTCTGAAGGTTATAGCTTAGATGGTGTTGATCTTATTCTTAGTGACAAAGATCAGAACTGGTTTGGGATAAAGGATACCTTTCGGTTTTAATTATAGCATAGTAGTGTGAGAACATATATAATTTTTGGAGTGATGAATTGTTGTTTTCTTAATGATGACCAGGAATTATGTATTTTAAGAGAGAATACAGGGAGAGAACTATATGGTAGAGCTTATAAGTAAAATAATATCAAATGTCCTAACATCGCTCTATCAGCCGTTCTGGTTTTCTCTACTATCAGCTGTTTTGTTCCTCTTCTTTTACCTATTTGTAAAGGAGCATGGATGGAAAGAAGCCATACGCCGCTGGATAGTTTTTTTTAAAACATCTGTTCAGTTTCGCAGACTGTTTTGTCTCTCCTTTTTTGTTATGATGATTCTTATGCGAACACTTTTAAACCGAAATATGTGGGTAAATCCAGTTTCGAATGTTCTAGGTGGTTGGACTCTCTATAACGAAGAAGGTGAACTCACTACCGAAGCCATAGAAAATGTAATGCTGATGTTGCCGTTTATAGTATTACTGCTGTGGACGTTTAGAGATAGGTTGCAGGACAAGGTGAGCTTAAGTAGCATAGTGTGGGTAGGTGCAAAGTTTTCATTTCTTTTCTCAGTAAGTATTGAATTCCTCCAGTTGTTCCTGAGACTTGGCACCTTCCAGTTATCAGATATCTTCTATAATACATTGGGAGGACTTTTTGGAGGTTTGATTTACTACATTGGATACAAAATGAAACACCGGAAAGGAAACTGACAATAATAAAATCACACAGTAAAATAGCATATGAGTAAAAGAGGACAAAGAGATGAAAACTACGAAATCTACAACACTACTTATCATGGCCGCCGGTATCGGCAGCCGTTTTGGAACTGGTATCAAGCAGCTGGAGCCAGTAGGACTCCACGATGAAATCATCATGGATTATTCCATCCATGATGCGATCTCAGCTGGCTTTAACAAGATTATTTTCGTAATCCGCAAGGATATTGAAGCTGATTTCAGGGACCGTATTGGTAAACGTGTGGAAGCCATCTGTGCATCTCTCAATGTGGAAATTGCCTATGCATTTCAGAATCTTTCTTCCATACCGACCGGTTACACTGTTCCAAATGGCCGTACCAAACCCTGGGGAACCGGACAAGCTGTAATCGCAGCAAAGGATCTGATCCATGAACCGCTTGCTGTGATCAATGCGGATGACTACTATGGAAAAGAAGCGTTCCGCAAGCTGCATGATTGGCTGATCTTGGATCATAATGATTCCGCGATTGCCATGGCCGGATTTATCTTAAAGAATACTCTCTCAGACAATGGCGGCGTCACCAGAGGTGTGTGCAAGGTTGCGGAAGGACATACCCATATCACTGATGTGGTGGAGACCAGTAATATTGTCAAAACCGTAGAGGATGGTATGATTGGAGCAGAAGCCAATGGAGTAAAACTGGATCCGGGCTCCTATGTATCCATGAATTTCTGGGGTTTCCCTGCAAAAGAGGGACATAATCCGGCATTTCTGACTGTCTTAGAAGCTGGATTTAAAGACTTCTTTGAAAAGGAAGTTCCGGCAAATCCGCAGAAAGCAGAATACCTGCTGCCAACACTGATCGGTGGGTTACTGAGAGATGGAAAGTGTACCGTGAAGGTGTTGGAGACTAAGGACAATTGGTTCGGTGTTACATACAAGGAAGATAAAGCTGCTGTGGTGGAAAGCTTTAAGAAGCTGATTGCGGACGGAGTTTACCGGGAGGAGCTGTACAGTGACCTATAGTAAACTGGCTAATAGCTTTTTAGATTATTAAAAATTGTAGTTACGAGGGGGATGAGTAGGATGGGGGACGGTAATAGTTTTTGGGATTCCATCGTTGAAAAATGGCTGCCTGGATCGTTGCAAGAAATTGTAGGCTTTCTTGCAAATTTGGGAACGATATCTGGGATTTTGTATCCTGTGATCCGTATTATATTTGCCATGCTTCAAAAGCAACGCATAGAAGAAATTCCATGGAAAGATATTCTGTTTCCCGTTTTTATCCTTCTGTTTGTGTCCACCCTGCTTCGCTGTAGTATTAAAGCTTCTAACCATAGAAAAATACAAGCAATTGTCTCAAGAAATTACTATTGGTTTTTACATGATTATCGTAATGCTATCAACAAACTGGAAAATGAATATAAATCCAATGCTTTAACAGAAGAACTTTTACATGGAGAAGTTAAAAGTTATTTGGAAATTTCCCTGAACTATTTATCAGATACATTATCCGCATTGAGCGGAAAGCCTGTATGCAGTTGTGTGAAGCTTATTATTGGCGGAGATGTGGCCGGTGTGAAATATGAAAAGGCGAGTATAAGAACTTTTGCACGTTCTCATAATACGAATAGGGAACGTTCAGCGAATGATGTGAGAAGCGGAAAAAACGGAGTATTAGTTTCTGAAAATACAGATTTTATATCGATTATTCAAAATAGAAAAGGAAATGGCTCGTATTTTTATCAGGGGAATCTGGTAAAATTCGAAAAACAGTTACATAAATCGGGGGAAAAGTATTTAAACACTACAGAGAATTGGAGAAAATACTATATTGGTACTATAGTTGCACCAATTCGGGCTGCAAATGATATACTATTTTATAGGACGGAGAATGAGGACTATTGTATCTGGGGATTCCTGTGTGTGGACTCATTATCGAAATCCGCTTTTCCAAAGGATAAAGAAAAAGATTATACACATATTGTTAAGTCTTATGCGTCAATCCTTTTTAACGTGCTAAGTAAATATCAATACTATTTACTTCAACTAAACCAGGGAACAGACACGACTCATAGTAGTCAAAATAACAGAAATTATACTCAAAATAATAATCGATCAGGTAAGCGGAATTCAAAAAACAGAAAAAACAGACATCGGTAGACCAAAATGATACCACAAAATCATATAAGGAGACCAACCATGAAAAAAAACTCTTTCTTTAAAGAATATATGCTTTCTTTACGTGAAAAAAGAAAAAGAGCTATGGAGATAAGAAAACAATGCAGAATAATCGAGCAGATGACAATAGAACTTTCGCAGAATTTGAAATATGCTGAAGCCAAAGAGAATAAAAAAAATAGAAAGCGTAAGGGATATACGATGGTTTCAGTTTTTCCAAATGAAGAAATTATGGAAAGGGCTTTTTCCACTAATATTGAGTAAGTTGTCAGATGACAAAGCTTCTGTGGCGGAAAGCTTTAAGAAGCTGATTGCGGACGGCGTGTACAGGGAGGAGCTGTACTCTGATCTGTGAGATTTAATCATTGCGTCATTGCGTTGTGACTGAAATACGCATTGCAACCCATCATTCACTATGTTAAAATAACCCGTAAAGGGGGACATAACAGGTATGCCAAAGAAAAATTGTTTAAATTGTATCGCTTATTGCAATCTGCTTCCTGATGGGAAATGCGGCATGGGTTTTGAAATCGAAGAAGTAATGGAGACATCAGCAGGCTTCTCTATAGCCGTCCATCCAGTAGGCGAGTGCACGGTGACCATGCCGCGGACGCGAAAGGATTTTGTAAAGAAGGCTGCTGAACGTGGAATAGAGTGGGATCTCAGCGATGTAGTAACAAAGTCTATGATCATGTAAGAAGACATGACATGTATTGTTGGCTGATTGATAAACAGGCGAAATTGAAATGATGGATAAATTTCGCCTAATTTTACCGTTTATAAAATAGATTGACATGGAAAATATAGGAGTAAAATAGATAGACATGAAAAATAATAATTCCAACACGTCACTAAAACGAGGGCGACCTCCCAAAAAGGATTATGATCCGGAAGCCCTGATGCAGGAACTGATCGACACAGCGGCAGAGATTTATCAGGAGAAGAGAGAAATCAAAGCCACAGCCCTGGAGCTGAACCTTCCGCCGGGTAAAGTCAAGAAGCTCTTGATCACCGGAAACGTTCTGTCCTATCCGGAGACAAAGCAGATCCAGGACCTCCTGCAGCAGGGAAAATCTATGGTTGAGATCCAACAGATGATGGGTCTCAGCTACTCTGCCCTTCACACATATCTGCCGTACAGTAAGGTGATCTATAAGATGTCCGAGATCAGCCAGAATGCAGAACGGGTTAAGGCATATAAGACAAGGAAATCAGCTGTGGATACATTATTGGCGGTGCCTACGGATGGATATCTATGGGACTGCATTGTTGCCTTTCAGAATTACCCGTTTTATACCGTTTCCGGCTTGCCTTTTTCGTATACACTGAAGAAGGGGAGAAATGGGGAATACACAAAAGAACTGTTCATAGATCGTCGGGAGAACAGCAAATCTCTGGCATGGAGCTCGGTGCGGATGGTCTTTCGGAAAGCACTGGAGCAGCAGGGGACCGTGTTTACCCGGCCAAAAGAGCTGGCGGATGTTCGGGGAGTGAGCTATACCTTTAGTCTGCTATGGCGTTTTAGGATGATTTCCGTACCGGAGGAAGTGGAGAGAAAACTGAAAGGAAATCGGAAGTAAGGGAAGTCATTTGTCTGGAAGAATCATACAATCTCAAAAAGATTATCTGTGGCTATGTGCTGGACAGTGTGATAAGATGTTTTCTGCATATAATTTAAGGAGGTATCCGCCCTTGGCATTTTGCATATTTTTAATTCTCACAATCCTTTGGTTCCTGTTTATGACGTATCTCTCCCGCCAGGACGGGGAACACACTGGAAGGACCAGCCGGGAACTGGCGGAGAAGCTGTCATTTTTAGATTCCAATATTAATATCTTAAACGGCAGACTGCGACGTCTGGCCCATGTGGTAGTATATGCAGTGTTGACTATCCTGCTCGCTATTACCTTGAAACTTGGCGGTTATTCCCCGTGTCTGACGGCAGTCACCATTGTCTGGGCCTGGGCCGATGAAGCGACAAAACCGCTGGTGCAGGGCCGCCATTTCTCCTGGTTTGATGTGGGATTGAATGTGCTGGGGATTGCCATCGGGATGATCGCCGTGATACTTATTTTTTGATCTTACACGATATTGCCGTTTCCACTTCAATGTATCTTTTATGCCGTTATCCGCTGCGTAAAAATACGTAATCCGCTTGCTATGTGCAAAATACAGAGGTACTATCACCGCAGCTTGTAAGAGCAAGGTAATAACGTAGAAAGGATAGTGGTGAATATGACACATAAAGAGCGTATCTGGGGAACGAGATGCGGACATGCATCGGAGATCGTTGAGAAGGCGGTTCAGTATCTGAAGGAACACCCTGCAAACTATCAGGGACAGGTGGACACACTGCTGGAGCTGCTCTATCAGACATTTACGGAATACAATTCAGCTGAGACGCCTGAGTTCAGGAAACAGGTAGATCCTTTGGATGAGACGTTGAGAAGTTTGGTGGAAACGGATGAAGAAGCGGATGAGTATATGAACATCGTTTTCGGCTTGTGTACAACCTACGAGCGGCAGGGGTATATCGAAGGGATCAAGGTAGGAGCCAGGTTGATGATGGAACTGATGGAGGATTGACAGAGAAACCTCTCTGTAGATTTACATCGCGGAGAGGTGATTTAACGAGAGTTATACGGTTAAGGGGGCATTGGTGTATAAAGCCAATGTCCCTGTTTCCACTTTAGCTTGTTATTTTAATCTGGATATTTGCTTTTGGATATATTTCTGTGTTTCGATTAATATCTTCTGGTTGTATAGAAAGGTTTCTGGATCATTAATATCTGAGACATTAATCCGAAAAGAATTGATGCATGAGCTGGCTTTTTCCAAGAGAGATAAGATGGTCGGTGCGGACAATACGTTTGGGTAGTCAGGGCTGACAATAGGAATGGTGTCATTGATCTGATACTTCCCTCGGGACGGTTTGACGATCCTTCCGCTGCTGCACAGTCTGTGGAGGGCACCGGAAATAATGGTGTCTCGTATTGCTTCGTTATGCTGTTGGACTATAATGTTGAAATTGAAGTTAAAATGATTGGTTTCCAAAAAAAAGAATGTTGTATAAAAGTCAATACTACCCACATGCGTTTAACGAAAGAGAGTAGACCTTGTTCAGAATGTTTTTGAAAATCGTTCGTTTGATTGATAGAAGTGAATTAAACACATAGCTCAGCAAACAGTAATCGTCTATGATATCTGGACATTATGACTTACCTTTTTAAAATAAATGAATCAATACAGAGAGAGGAGAGAGTTATGAAAACAACATTACTTATCATGGCCGCCGGTATTGGCAGTCGCTTCGGAACAGGAATTAAGCAGTTGGAGCCAGTGGATGATGCTGGACATATCATTATGGATTACTCAATCCATGATGCGATTGAAGCTGGTTTCAATCATGTGGTATTTATCATCCGCAAGGATATCGAGAAGGAGTTTAAAGAAGTCATCGGTGATCGCATTGCCTCCATTTGTTCTTCTCATAATGTAACTGTGGATTACGCTTTCCAGGATATCAATGATATCCCGGGAACTCTGCCAGAAGGCCGGACAAAGCCGTGGGGAACCGGTCAGGCTGTGCTTGCCGCCAACAAGGTCATCAAGACCCCGTTCATTGTGATCAATGCGGACGATTACTATGGTAAAGAAGGTTTCAAGGCAGTCCATGAGTATCTGGTGAATGGTGGCAAGTCCTGCATGGCAGGCTTTGTGCTGAAGAACACGCTGTCTGATAACGGTGGCGTGACTCGTGGCATCTGCAAGATGGATGAGCAGAACAACCTGACCGAGGTTGTGGAAACCAAGAATATTGTAAAAACTGCAACTGGGGCAGAAGCAGACGGCATGGCTGTGAATGTGAATTCTCTGGTATCCATGAATATGTGGGGATTAACACCTGATTTTCTGGATGTACTGGAAGAGGGCTTCAAAGAGTTCTTTGAGAAGGAAGTCCCGGGCAATCCTCTGAAAGCAGAGTATCTGATTCCCATCTTTATCGGTGAACTGTTGGAGCAGGGCAAGATGTCTGTGAAGGTTCTAAAAACGAACGATACCTGGTACGGAATGACCTACCATGAGGATGTCGCAGCCGTAAAGGATAGCTTTAAAAAGATGCTGGAGAACGGTGTGTACAAGGCTGACCTGTTCAGTGATCTGTAAACAGCGATGAAAGAAACGATTGATTTACTTGGAAAGATCATCACAAACATCCTGACTGCTCTCTATGAGCCGTTTGGATTTTCACTCCTGCTTTCCTTCCTTGCCATGTTTTTCTACCTGTATGCGTATGAACCTACCGAAGCCGGCAAAGGCTGGAAGATTGCCATAATGACATGGTATCAGAAATTCAAGGAGAGTGTGTTCTTTCGGAAACTATTCTTCCTGGCCTTTGTGACTTCGCTTATTCTGTTCCGAACCCTGTTAAACCGTCAACTGTGGATGAATCCTTTATCCGATGTCATGGGCGGCTGGGGCATCTGGGAGACAGTGAACGGCGAACAGAAACTGACCACCGAGTGCATCGAGAACGTGATCATGATGGTGCCGTTCTAAGCAGTAGTGATGTGGACATTCGAAGAAAAGATTGGAAACAGCTTGAAGAAGATACTGTGGCAAAGCGGGAAGATAGCATTTTGCTTTTCGGTAAGCATTGAGATGCTGCAGCTACTACTACGGCTAGGAACATTCCAACTATCAGATATCTTTTATAACACGGTAGGTGGAGTAGTAGGTGGTTTGGTGTACTGTGTAGCGATGAAGGCAAGAAAGCGTCTGTAAAAAGGGTTGAAATTGTGATATACTGGGAGCGGAAGCTCCTTGCGCTGCTCGAATGAATCACACACCTCTCCGTGGTGAGCAGCAGGCAACGATCTTATGGTCGGCCGAGATGTGAGAATGATACAAAGATAAAGGAAAGGAAAAAAAGCATGTCAAATTACAATAGCATCGAAGGTAATGTTTTGTTTCCGACAATAGATGGTTACGATATGCATAAGGCCGGGGATATGGCGTTATATCTTGCACACTGTGATTTTTATCCTTTCAAAAGTGTAATTGATAATAATAAAATGGCGATTGATCTTGTCACAAAAGCGTATAGAGATATGGCGCAAGAAGCAAGAGAAAAAGACGATTTTAGAACAGAAAGCTGGGCAATGACGAGCGGGACTCTTCAAGCCTGTAGGGTGGATATTTTGACACAGTATTCGTTATTATTGACGATGGTTTCTTTACTTGAAGAGGCAGTTAATACGCTGTGTCGGATACATAAAGACTTAGGGCAGCTTACTACAGAACTTAAGGATGTAAAAGGTGCAGGATTGGAACGTGCAGCAAAATATCTAAAAGATGTGGTCGGTATAAGCGGATTCAAAGCTGATCAGAGTTGGGAGTATATTACTACGATTCGTGATTGCCGAAATATGGTTGTGCATAATGGTGGACGAATTAAAGATAATCTCAAGCCGAAATGTGATAAATTTAATATTGGATATAGAGAAGAAGACTCTCAGTTATACATTGAATATACTGATGTGATGAAATTCTATGAAGCAATATTAGATTTTATGGATCGTGCTTTTAGACTTGAGCCAAGTACTTCTACACAACCGTAAAAAGATATTTGGGGCACTCCCAAATTTTGTGTAAAGTCCAATGAGTGCAGGAATGGAGCAAAAT
>ERZ1090863.1025-NODE-1026-length-13098-cov-11.670628_pt1 | contig 13098 bp, 10 predicted proteins | sample MGYA00478480_ERZ1090863 | MGnify/ENA primary metagenome ERZ1090863 (study PRJEB33644, sample SAMEA5815746) | chicken gut metagenome | biome: Chicken; feature: Gastrointestinal Tract; material: Caecum | place: Ireland | collected 2019-01-01 | study: A study of...
ACCACAAAATGCGGGTGGTTTTTCGTGCCCCCCCCCTAAAAAAAAAAAAAAAAAAAAACCCGCCGCGGCCGCCGGTTGTCGGGGGCCCGCGGCGCTTTTGAACGACAAGTCAGAATGAATGTGCGGCACTTTTGAACGACAGGTCAGAATGATTGCGGAAGGACGTCCAGCAAATATTCTGCGATCTTCGGACTGTGTACGACATAGCTGTCGTGAGTTTCGCCCGAAAAGATGCGGAGCGTGCAGTTCGGAATGGATTGGGCGATCCGAAGGGTATGCTGCAAGAGGACGAGGTCAAATTCGCCTGCGGTGAGGTAGACGGGAACGCGAATGCGGGCGAGGGCATGGCGGCAGATGTGGGGCTCGTGCAGCATGAGTTCCAGGAGCGGATTTTTGGTCTGTTTCCATTCCCGCCGCGTGTCCCGCAAGAATGCGGGCGTCAGACCGTTCGGGCTGACGTTCACGCCGCTTCCGACGATGCAGGCGGGGAGTGCCGGTTCCGTAAGACCGACGAGGAGCGCCGTGATTCCGCCGTCCGAAAAGCCGTACAGGACGGGGTGCGCGAGATCTTGCGCGCGGATGAAGGCGAGGATGTCCTCGGCCATGTCGCGGTAGTGAAATTGAGCGACGGGAGAGCTTTTTCCGTGGCCGCGCGTGTCGAGCGCGTAGACGGTGAAGCGTTCGGCGAGAAGGGGAACCGCCCGATCGAAGATCTCGTGCGATTCGCCGTTTCCGTGCAGGAGCAAAAGGGGCGCGCCCGTGCCTGCTTTTTCAAAATGAATTGTTCCGCCGCGAATGTGACATTCCATAAAACGGATTATAGCACGCGCATGGCGGAAAGTCAATACGCAATCGGATTTTTCCGAAAGACCTTGCATTTTGTTTGATAAACGGGCGGGGATGTGGTATAATTTGGAGCGGAAAAGACAAGGTTTTGCAGCAAGACAAGGAGAAAAGTATGTTACAGGTCAGCGGCGTCAGCTTGCAGTACGGCAGCAAAAAGCTCTTCGAGGACGTCAACTTGAAGTTTACGGCGGGAAACTGCTACGGGATCATCGGCGCAAACGGCGCGGGCAAGTCCACCTTTTTGAAGGTGCTCTCGGGCGAGATCGAGCCCAACAAAGGGGAAGTCATTCTCGGCAAGAACGAGCGTATGTCCGTTCTTGCGCAGGATCAGAACAAGTACGACGCAGAGACCGTCCTGCGTACGGTCATGCTCGGGCATAAGCGTCTTGTGGCGATCATGGATGAAAAGGAGGCGCTCTATGCGCATACCGACTTCACCGAGGAGGACGGCGTACGGGCCTCCGAACTGGAGGCGGAGTTTGCGGAGCTGGGCGGCTGGGAAGCGGAGAGCGAGGCGGAGACCCTTCTCAACGAGCTGGACATCCCGTCCGAGTACCATTCCATGCGCATGGGCGATCTGGATGCCAAGCAGAAGGTGCGTGTTCTTCTGGCGCAGGCGCTCTTCGGCAATCCCGACGTGCTTCTTCTCGATGAGCCGACCAACAACCTCGACTTAAAGACGGTGCGCTGGCTGGAAAACTATCTTCTGGATTTTGAGAACACCATCATCATCGTATCGCACAACCGCCATTTTCTGAACAAGGTCTGCACGCACATCTGCGACGTGGACTACGGCAAGATCAATCTCTATCTCGGCAACTACGACTTCTGGTATCAGACGTCGCAGCTTCTCGCAAGACAGCAGCGGGACGCCAACAAAAAGGCCGAACAGCGCGCCGCCGAACTCAAGGAGTTCATCGCCCGTTTTGCGGCGAATGCGAGCAAGTCCCGCCAGGCGACGTCGCGCAAAAAGGAGTTGGAGAAGCTCACCATTTCCGACTTCAAGCCGTCGCTGCGCAAGTATCCCTTCATCGACTTCAAGTTCGATCGCGAGATCGGAAACGACATCCTCGCGGTTGAGGGACTGTCCAAGGCGGGGTATTTTGAGAACGTCTCCTTCACCGTACAGAAGGGGGACAAGATCGGCATTCTTTCCGATAAGTCCACCGCCGTCACGATGCTCTACGATATTCTCATGGGCAAGGCACAGCCCGACGCAGGCACGGTCAAATGGGGCAAGACCATTTCCGTCTCCTATTTCCCGCAGAACAATTCGGAATATTTCGACGGCTGCAGCCTCACGCTCGTGCAGTGGCTCTCGCAGTTTTCCAAGGACCACTACGAGGAATACCTCCGCGGCTGGCTGGGCAGAATGCTCTTTTCGGGTGAAGAGGCCCTCAAAGAGGCCAAAGTGCTCTCGGGCGGCGAAAAAGTGCGCTGTATGCTCGCCAAAATGATGCTGGAAGGGGGTAATTTCCTCATCTTCGACGAGCCCACCAACCACCTCGACCTCGAGTCCATCACGTCGCTCAACAACGGCCTGACGGCATTCAAGGGCTGTATGCTGCTCACCTCGCACGACCAGGAACTCATGAATACCGTCTGCAACCGCATCATCGTGCTCGACGGAACCAAGACGTTCGATAAGAACGTCACATTCGACGAATATCTCGACCTCGTCAACGCCTGACGAGTCCCGAATCCATCGGCGAACGACGTCCGATCCTGATCGCTGTTCGGGCGTGCCCGAGGCTCCAAGGCGGCCGATGAGCGGCGCCCGATCTGAGGGGCGTCGGATATGAAGTTTTTTGAAAGATCGTAAAACAGCAGGCGCCGCCCGGGCCAAAAGGGCACGGCGCGGCCGGTGTGTTTTGGGCGGGCCGCGGGGGGGGAGTTTTGGGCCGACGCATTTATTTAGGGATAATGGCCCGGGGGGGAGATGGGGGTGGGGGGGGGGTTTTTTTTTTTTTTTTAAAAACCATATACCCCCCGGCCCGGGGGGGGCCCCCCGGGCCCCGGGCGGCGCCTGTCTTGTTTGATCGGTCACGCTGCGGCGATTTTGTGTCCGAAGCATATCATTTCGGAATATGCCGCGGCATGGAAGATGCTGCGTCCTTTACGGGACAATGTCCCCGTAGGACAGAAACGGCCGAAGACCTGACGCGAGAGCGGGAATGCGAGGCAAGAAGCACGGGGGCAGAAGCGTTGAGTCAGGAGCGGTTCTTGCGGAGTTGCGCGTCGCGGTCGAGAATGCGGTCAAGGAGGGCGATCGATTCCGCCATTTTCTGCTGTGCGACGGCAAGGCCTTCTTTGTCGTCTGCGCCGCGCGCCCCGAATTTATAGGCGGCAATTTCGGCGCGGGCCTGTCCGAGGAGGAGGGAAATGCTCTCCAGCTCTCCGTCGCGCTCTTTCTCTGCCATGCGGTCTGCGGTGTAGATGAGCTTATCCAGGCGATAGAGCAGGTTTGAGATGTTTTTGAGATACTTGAGGCGGGGAAGGGAGACCGCCGTCTTGGAGAACGCCGCGAGGAGCGCGGTGAAATCGGTGAGCATCTTCCGAAGATCGGCATGGCGCGGAAGGCGCATCTTTCTGCGGATCAGCAGGAGGATGAGGATACCGACGACGATAATGGCGGCATAGACGACGTATTCGATGATGATCTGCGTCACGGGGAGTGTCTCGGTCTGAACGGGATCGGCGAGCAAAAGAAGCGGGTTCATGCGGATTTACCTCCCGTAGTGGTCGCAGCGGTGTTGTCGCAGACATGGACGTCGAGCTGATTGAAGGGAATGGAGACGTTATGGTCGTTCATTGCCTTGTAGAGGATGTCGCGCAGGTCATAGTAGAGGTCCCAGTATTTATCCGTTGTTCCCCAGGCGCGGACGGAGAGCTTGATGGCGCTGTCGCCGTATTCGGACAGGACGACGGAGGGTGCGGGCGTGGAGACGACGTTTTCATAGGCCTTCACGCTCTCGAGGAGGAAGGCTTTGACGGTTTCCACGTCGGCGGAATAGGGGATGGGGACGTCGATGACGACGCGGCGCAGAGGCATATCGCTGTAATTGATGAGTTTGGAACCGAGCACTTCGCTGTTGGGGACGATGATCGTCTCGTTGCTGTATGTGACGATTTTGGTATTGAACAGGCGGATGTCCTGCACGAGGCCTTCCATATTGCCGATGGAGATATAGTCTCCTTTTTTGAAGGGCTTGGTAAAGATGATGATGACGCCGTTGGCGAGGCTTGCGAGGCTGTCTTTCAGGGCGAGGGCGATGGCGAGGGCGACCGCGGAGAAGGCGGCGATGATGCCTGCCGTCGAGAAGCCAAGCGAACTGACGACGACGATGGCGAGGACGACATACAGCACGACCGTGATGAGGGAGACGACAAACGTCGAAGCGGACTTATCGAGTTTGTTGCTCTTGAGTGCGGTCGTGCGGGCGATGACCTGCACGATGCGGATGATGACCAGGCCCAGTACGAAAAAAGCGACCGTACGCACGATGGCGAGGCCGGTATTCTGGACAAAGTCATGGCCGATCTGGCGGATTGTTTCCCAAAACTGATCCATACGGTTGATCTCCTATGAGGAAAGTATAGCACATTTTGACAAAAAAAACAAGAAGGTGCATCTTTTTTTTGCACCTTCTTGCAGAATACAGTTTTCTTGCGGAATGCAGAAAAGGGTGTGATCAGGCGAGTAGTTCGCGGTTGAGTTTGCGGATGCGGTGTTTGATGGGGAACGCCCAGACGATGGAGACAAACCACAAGAGCAGCTAGCAGGCGCCGCTCACCCATGCGAGTGTGGAGATCGCGCCGATCGCGGCGGCAACCGTTGCGTTGGGGATAAACCGTGTTGCCACAAGAGGAACGATTCCGAAGATGAGGCAGGGCTGGAACCCGAAGAGCTTGACGTACCACATCATGAAGCGCTTATTGCGCGCAAACATATGGAAGAACGCAAACAGGAAGAGCAGAGCCCAGACAAAGGTATAAAGGGCAATCAACCCGGCCGCCGCCTGAAAGATGACGGGGGGGATTTTCGACTGGATTTCCTCCACGCCGCTGCTTTCGCTTACGGCGGTCACAAGGTCGGAGAAATTGGTATAGACTTCGCCCGTTCCGCTGCCGTTTTCGTTGAGGGCATCGGAGAGATTCACGCAGATGAATGCCTCTGCCGTAAAGTTCCCTTCTCCTGTTTGTTCGACGGTCTTGTCGTACAGGTCGCGGACGGATTCATGAACCTTTGCGTCATCCCATCCCGCAAGCTCTTCCTCGGGCAGGATCTCGGTTTTTACGATGTTGATAATGGAAGTGATGGCTTCGTCGATTGCTTCATCGCTTTCGGCGGCTTCCAGACCCTGAATGGCATTGTCCAGTTCGTCTGCCGTATTCTCGTTCACTTCATACCCCGCGTTCTCCGCCGCTGCTATGACGACCGCTTTCGCCGCGATCTCGGTGGAGTTTTCGCTGAGCGTGCTGCCTGCTTTTCTGATCAGAAAAGTGACGGGCTCCTTGGAAAGACCGAGGTTGATGAAGTCCATGCCGGTCATCGAGATGCTCAGTCCCGTTCCGCTCAACGTTTCCGCGATCGAGATCTGCGTGTTCGCGTTTTCGTCCGACGTCTGATTTTCCAGAAGGGGCGTCAGATCGTCCACGTCGACGCGCATCAGGGGAAGAAACAGGATGGAGAGCGCTGCGATCACCGACAAAAGTGCCACAAAGATGTTCAGAGGAATCAGACTCCGCTGACGAAAGCGGAGTTCAGCCTCCGGAGATGTAAATTCGCGCATGATTGCCTCTCTGCTTAAAATTGAAATATAATAATATTTTATTACAAAACATGCGGATTGTCAAATGTTTTCGCAAATGATTTCCGCCTTTCTTCCTTGGAAGATCCTGTCGCCGTATGCTCGTCTTTCGCATAAGGCCGGGATTTTTTCCGTATCCATCTGCTGCTTACGGCACTTTTTCCGCAGAGCGTTCCCTGCATTTCGGTGCTTTTTCATAAAAAGGACGTCCTGCGCGTATTTGCTTTAAGAAAAAGCCCGCCCATGCGGAGGGCGGGCAGAAAAGACATGGCGCGCTCGTTTCGGGGGCGCTTATGTAGACGATGCAAGGCCTTCACACATATAGCGGGGCAGAATGCCACGCAGGAAGAGCAGAATGCCATGCAACAAGATATGCGCGGAGCCGATGCAGGGCCTTCCGCGAAAGGCAGGGGTCATTCCATGGCTTTGAGGGAGTCGTTCATGTCGATGCTCACGATCTTGTGACGGAGGATGAGCGTCACGAGGATGGTGAAGAGGACGGACAGGACAGGGGCGAGCACCCAGACGAACCATGAGATCCCGGGGATGGAGCCGAAGCTCATGACCTGGAAGACGAACAGGCACAGGAGGCAGCCGAGGGGCAGTCCGAAGAGGATGCCGATAAAGCTGGTGATGTAGATTTCGCGGTAGATATAGCCGGCGACTTCGCTGTCGTAGTAGCCGAGCACCATGAGGGTGGCGAGTTCGCGCTCGCGTTCGCTGATGTTGATGTTGGTGAGGGTATAGGTGACGACGAAATTGAGCAGGGCGGCAAAGACGAGGATGATCACGGAAATGGTGATCATCGCGGTGCCGCCGATGTCCTGGAAGAGACAGCAGTCGAGCACGGCGAGTCCCGCGAGCACGAGCGCGGTGGAGAGGGCGACGGAGACGACCGTCATCAAGAACCGCATGAAGAAGCGCAGGACATTGCGCATCGTCGATTTGTACTTGAAGGAGAGGTGATTCCAGAGGAAGGGAATGCGTTCCAGAAAGACCTTTTTTCCGGCTTTGGGCGTCTTGGGACGGAGCAGGTCGGCGGGTTCGCGGCTGGTGAGCTTAAAGCCTGCGATCGCGGTTGCGGCGAGTGTCGCGATGAGGATGACCGCAAACGTGATGAGGTAGAACACCATCGAGATACGCGCGGAATAGGGCGGAAGCGTATAGTTCCATTCAAAGTTGTCGTAGATGATCTTTGCGAGGCCGAGGCCTGCGAAGTAGGCGCCGAATCCGCCGATGAGCGTTCCGATCAGGGCGAAGAGCAGATATTTGAAGATGATGCGGAAAGGGGAGTAGCCGAGCGTGAGAAGGCAGGCGATCTGGCCGCGCTCCTCGTCCAGAAGGCGGGTCATCGTGGAGAGGACCACGAGAATGGTGACGAACAAGAATACCGCCATCAGGACATATCCGATCCCTGCGATCTTGTTGCCGTATTCGCGGAAGGATTCAAAGGAGAAGTTCTCGTGCAGGGTGAGCGCTTCATAGTTTTTTACGGATGCGGAGTCGGCGGAGAGCAGACGGGAAATCTGTTCCGTTTCGCCGTCTACGTAGTCGTCATATCCGCGTCCGAAGAGGGTATGGCTGCGGTCGGGCAGCGTGATGCAGATGCGGTTGCAAAGCTCTGACGCGGGAACGGTGATTGCCTGTTCTTCCTGGGCGTCCATATCGATCGTCTGGCTGTTTCCGAACAGTTCGATCGTCCCCGTGATGTGCGGCAGGGCGGTTGTTTGGATGAGATTTTCGCCGAACACATAGTAGACGGCGGCGAGGGGGAGGGTGTCCTCTTCGTCGTCGGAAGCGGGATCGTCCGTAAAGCTGGCGTCGTCGCGCACCGCCATGTGCAGCGGGTTGAGAAGCGTTCCGCCCAGCACATACGTCTGTTCGACGGAGGCGGTGATGGTCGCATCCGTCAGGGTATATCCCTGTACTTCGTATTCGTTGTAATGCTCGGTGATCGTCGCAGAAAGCGTAAAGGTATGATCTGCGGGCTCGGAAAATTGCTCGGTGGCGCGCTCCGTATAGACGGTAATGGCGTTCTCCGGCGCGGACGAACGATCAAACGTCTCTACGGTTGTCAGAGTGTTCTGCGTGACGTCTTCGGGGACGGCACAGGGAAAGAGATAGACGCGCACAACACCGTCCGGCACGTTGGTAAAGGTGACTTCGGTGTCGTTTACGATCGCCTTTCCGTCGCGGACTTCAAATTCGAGCATCCCGCCCGTTTGGACATTGTCTGCGCCGTAGTGTTCGGAAATGGCGGATACGTCTGCATCGGAAAAGGCACCGTCCTCATTCATGAGGATGATGTCGCTCACATTTTGCGCGGTGTAGTATTCGGAGAGGGAGTCTCCGATCTTGTCCTTTGCCATGCCGATTCCCGCCGTAAATCCGACGCTCACAAGCACCATGAGCACGACGGACACGAGACGGGTCGCATGTCGTACGAACATGCGTCCGAATGTCTTTAAGTATGTTTTCATGGCTTCACCATTCGATCTGTTCGATGGGCATGGGATGGGCGTTGGTCTCGATCGCCTCGATCCTGCCGCTTCGGATATGGATGACTTTGTCCGCCATATCCCTGAGGGCAGCGTTGTGCGTGACGATGATGACGGGCTTTTTCTGCTCCTTGGAGACGTCGTGCAGAAGCTTGAGAACGAGTTTGCCCGTCACATAGTCGAGCGCGCCCGTCGGCTCGTCGCACAACAGAAGTTTCGGATTTTTCGCGAGTGCGCGCGCAATGGATACGCGCTGCTGCTCGCCGCCCGAGAGCTGTGCGGGGAAATTGTTCATGCGCGCGCCGAGGCCGACTTCCGTTAAAATGGCGCGCGGGTCAAGCGCATTCTTGCAGATTTCCACGGCGATTTCCACGTTTTCAAGCGCCGTCAGATTGGGCATCAGATTGTAAAACTGAAAGACGAACCCCACGTCGGTCCGCCGATAGGCGGTCAGACCGCGCTTGTCAAGCGCCGTGACGTCCTTGCCGTCCAAAATGATTTTCCCCGACGTTGCGCTGTCCATTCCGCCCAAAAGATTGAGCAGTGTCGTCTTGCCCGCACCGGAAGAGCCGAGCACGACGACAAACTCTCCGTTTTCCACGGTGAACGAGGCATCTTTCAGGGCGTCCACACAGATGTCGCCCGTTCGGTACTGTTTGCATACATTTGTCAAGGTCAGATAGCTCACGTTTTGCACCGTCCCCGTCATTTTGTTTCCAAGTGAATTATACCATATTTTACGCGTTTTTCAACCGCCAAAGCGCCACATTTTTGAAGATTTCACGCATATTTCGCGGAAAATCTTTGTCAATTTCATTAAGCATAATGAGAAAAAATGACTTTCATTTTGCTTGTCATTCCCTGTCATTACACCGATCAGAGGGGGCTTGTTTCGGACATGGTACGTCCCGAAAGAAAAACAAGCACGCGGCGGCGTGCTTTGACGGAAGGAAGGACTCGGCTCGGAACATTGCCGCAAAAACGATTGTTTTGCCATGTTCGGAAAACGCTCCTTCCATAGGTTCAAAATAAGCGTTTGCATGACTCGGGAAATATTTCTTTCGTATATGCAAAAATGGTGTTTTGGAAGGATCGATAAGGGATTTCTTCGTGTTCGGAATGGGGGAATATTTGACGGATTTTCAAATGTCTTTGGGAGCATGAATTTTTTGCAACAAAAAAGGCACCGTGGAAACGGTGCCGGACTGTGGTGGGGACAACAGGGCTCGAACCTGTGACCTCATGCATGTGAAGCATGCGCTCTAACCAACTGAGCTATGCCCCCGTAAATGTTACTTTGTTATTTTACTCCTATAAACGCTTGTTTGTCAACCGTTTTTATGGGGCGTTGAAAAATTCCTTGAACTTTTTCCGAGAAAGTCTTGTAAACTGCTTGAACATCTGTTGCAGGGATGATATAATAGACGGCAGTTAAGAGACGGGAGGCGTCGGGGATGAAAGAGGGAATGCGTTCCATGGTTCCTGCGAGTGCGCGGGAAACGCTTCTTGACCTGATCGATGAGATCACGATTTCGTTGGAGGAATTGCAGGGACGGGAAGAGAGCGGCGAACTGGACGGATACGGTGTCGGGATCAAGACGGCGCAGGTGCAGGTGCTCGAATTTATCCAGCAGCGATGGGAAGAGGCATTCGACGAAGGACTGGATTTTAACATCGAAAAGAAGTTTCCTGTCTGACATCGTTGGGGAATTTTTGAAAATCTCTGCAAAAACGCTTGCTTTTTTCGTGGATTGTGCTATAATCATACTACACTTCAAGGGGATATGGCTCAGTTGGTAGAGCGGTACGTTCGCAACGTACAGGCCACGAGTTCGAATCTCGTTATCTCCACCAAGTCAAAATAATCCGAACCTTTTGGCAGTAAGCGATTTGTCAAGGGGTTATTCCCGAAAAAGAACACATTTTGAAAGAGAGGGGCTTAAGCCCCTCTTGGTTACCATAAAGCACTGAAGCGGGAGGCGGTCAAGGGTGCCGTAGGCAAGGCATAGCCGATCCCTTGACGGTCTCCCACTTCGGTGCTACCAGCAGGGCAAGAGCCTGCTGACGCGTTCCCCTCGGAGAGCGCACGGCTGCCGTCAGGCAGTACCACCGCACGCTTGCGGGTGGTGAGTAAGTGCGCCCTTGGTATAATTACTTTCTGGAGCGAACCAACTTGAAAGCGACTTTTCTTGTGTGCTATTATTAATTAGAATGGAGCGATAAATCGGAATTTGTGGAGGTAAATATGAAAAAGAAGTACAGCACATTACCTGAATCGATGAAGAACATGGAGATGTATGGATTTAATTGGATGGAGTTCGTCATCTCTGTTCCTTCTCCACTTTACATCATGACTTCATATAAAAGCAATGGACAGCCTAACGCCTGTATGCAGTCCTGGACAACATTCACAGGTGGGGAAAGCGGCTACTTTGCAATTGTTTCCGCTGTCAATAAATACGGACATTTATACCAAACACTTCATGAAACAGGTGAAGCTGTCATCAATTTTATGTCCGCTGATTTGTATGATAAATGTATGTCAACCTGTAAAAACAACGGTTTTGAAATAGATGAAATCAAAACAGCCGGTTTAACTTCGGTCAAAGCGGAAATGGTGAATGCCCCTCTGATTGATGAATGTTTTATGAATCTGGAGTGTCGCTTCAGGTGGGAAAAAGAAATTGTTGACGGTGATGACCATGTTTTAATATGTCTCGAAATTGTCAATGTTCATATTAATGAAAAACATATGGATGAGAGCAATCTTGGAAGAACAGGAGAAACGGGAATTCTTTACAACATCCATCATCCTATCAATCCGGAAAATTTCAAAGGGACAGCCCATGATTATGTTGGCACCATCAAAAAGATACGGGATTATAGCGAATATTGAGAGATATGATTTTACAATACATAACCAATACAAATTCTCATTTGTTGGGGAGCTGAATAAGACGGGACATGGCAACTTCCCACCGTGCCATGCCCCGTTGCATATATATCTCCTTTCCCTTTGCTGATTGTCACTTTGCCACAAATGAACCGTCAGCCGATGTAATGTAGTAGGCGGTGTAAACCACCCTTTATACAGTACATCCCAACAGCCGATTGGTTCGGATTTATTTTATTGTTATAAGCCGATTTATTTGACATTATATGATAAAACAAGTAAAATATATTTACTCTAAGTGTAGATTTAGAGGTGCTGTATTTCTGTCAAGTATTTATACGCGATTTCTTGCAAGAAATCCACTATAAAGCTTGAGAGTGTGTGAGACGATTGTCTGCAACAAGTAAATGGTTGCATATAATTTGTTATCACCTCCAGTAGGAATATGAGAATAAATATTATCCACGATAATATTATATCATATTTCACAATTGTGCAAAATGGAGCAGCTGGTTGATGGTTTTATGTGAACCAACAAGCACAAAAAATTTAATACCAAGTTAAGGTATGTGCCTGCCGCTAAGAGATGCTGTTCCTCATGCGGCGGGCATCTTGCTATATCAAGGTGTTTTATGGAAGAGAAAACGATGGAATTAAATCAATGGCTGGATAAAAGCAATTCTATTAAAAAGTATGCTCATTTTGATAGGCGTGTATCAATAAAAACTGTTTGGAATGAAATTAAAGAACCTCGAAATATAATAACTCATGCTTTCTTGCCTTTCATTCACTCACCTCTTATTTTTCACAAATATTCTAAGCATAAGGGACGCAAGGATAAAATTAGACAATTGTACTATTCATCGCACTACGATAGGTGTATCTATCAATACTATTCCTATCTACTTAATGAACGTTACAATATAAAAGCAGATGAAGTGGGTATCAACCAAGCAAGTATAGCATATAGAACAAATTTGCATAAAAGTAATATTCATTTTGCGAAGGAAGCTTTTGATTTTATTAAAGAGCAGCAGAGTTGCTTTATTATAGTTGGTGATTTTAAAGATTTCTTTGACTCACTAAATCATTCCTATCTTAAAAGTCAGATTTGTAATTTACTAGGCGCGGAAAGATTGCCAGAAGACTATTACAAAGTTTTTCGTAGCATAACAAAATATAGCTATGTAGATTTTTCTGAAATACTTAAGCATTATGGAATGCCAGATACTATTACCTCCCGTAGGGAATTAAACAAAAAAGATATTATATTACCGATTCAAAATTTACGAAAAATGGGTATTATTGAAAGCAATAAAAAGAGTTATGGCATTCCACAAGGGTCTGCTATCAGTGCAGTACTTTCAAATATCTACATGCTCCAATTCGATCAAAATGTTAATGAGTTTATTAAACAATATAACGGCAAGTATCTACGCTATAGCGATGATACAATTTTTGTCCTGCCTGTTACCGCTGAGAGCGAGATACAAAAAATCCATCTCGAAATTAGGAATATTATTAGCAAAATACCGAATCTTACTTTGCAAGCAGAAAAAACGAAGTTATATTACTACAATGATGGCAAATTGTTAAACAAAGATTCTTTAATTGATGGACGAGCAAACGATAAAAATATAATAGATTACTTGGGATTCAGTTTTGATGGTAAAAATATTTACTTAAGAGATAAGACTATTAGTAAATATTATTACAGAATGTATAAGAAGGCAGATACTGTAGTAAAATGTAAAGGAATTTCGCCAAAAGGTAACATCATTTCAAACAAGAATCTCTATAATACATATTCATTAAAAGGAGCGAACAGTAGCGAAATTTCTAAAGGTAATTTTTTAAGTTATGTAAAAAGGTGCAAAAAAGTATTTGGCGCAAACGAAAAAGTTGTTAAAGTATTAAATACTCACTATGGAAAAATTAAGAAAAGATTAAAAAGAATTAAATAAAAAATGAGGGGTTTGCGGAAATTTCGCAAACCCCTTATGCCAAAGTATAAGATTTATAATGTTCGATGCAACCTTTCTAATAAATT